>Ga0310786_10000805_pt1 | contig 50174 bp, 47 predicted proteins | sample AusTroGonzalo_MG_FD_203881 | JGI IMG/M metagenome (GOLD analysis project Ga0310786, IMG submission 203881) | Bovine rumen microbial communities from tropical cattle in Woodstock, Queensland, Australia - Gonzalo_03 (v2) (version 2) | ecosystem: Host-associated > Mammals > Digestive system >...
TAGAGTTAACGCTCATAAACCGTTAAAGGTATGACGGCAATTATGCACGCTCGAGGTACTCACCTGTTCTTGTATCAACTCTGATTGTCTCACCCTGGTTAACAAAGAGAGGAACCTTAACAACAGCACCAGTCTCAAGTGTAGCGTACTTGTTGGCATTGTTTGTTGTATCGCCTCTTACACCGGGCTCACACTCTGTGATAACGAGCTCAACTGTGATAGGAAGCTCAACAGAGAAAACCTCACCCTTGTATGAGAGAACCTTACAGATCATCTCTTCCTTAAGGAACTTGATTGCATCGCCGATAGGGCCTGCGTGGATAGGAGTCTGATCGTATGTCTCCTGGTCCATGAAGTAGTAGAGCTCACCATCGTTGTAGAGATACTGCATATCTCTTCTGTCGAGGTGTGCCTCTTCGAACTTCTCGTTAGGGTTGAAAGATCTTTCAACTACGGAACCTGTCTTAACGTTCTTGTACTTAGTTCTTACGAAAGCTGCTCCCTTTCCCGGCTTAACATGCTGGAATTCAACAACCTGGTAAACCTGATTATCCATCTCGAAGCAAAGTCCATTTCTAAAATCGCCTGCGCTGATCATAATAGTCTCCTTAAATTAGTTTTAAACATCACGTTATTTTACTTAAAAGAAAAAAAATATGCAACTCCACTATTATCTTGTTGAATTCATGCATTTGAGAATATAAAATGAGTTCGATGGCTATTGGTATACAAGACATTCTCGAACTCATAAAAGTTTGTCAGGATTTCAATAATAAGTTCTCGGGTAACGAGACTGTTGATTTGTTTGCCAAATATCTCAGTGTCAGTAAGATCTCATACAGGATATTCTTCAACGACGTTAATATCGAATCTTCAGTTATCTATGATGCCCCTTCATCAACATTGGGCAATGAATATGACTACACGAGGATAGCAAGTAACGACAGAGTTATCATGCTTAAGATAATCCGTTTTGCTGATGCTGAACCTCTCTCCAGTGAAGATTCATATCTTATCCAGACATTCGGTGAGATCATCATGTCCGGTATCTGTGTTAAGAATCTCATTAAAGCATATGAGAATGCCAGATACTATGATTCTCTGACTCAGCTTACCAATGTAAGTTTCTTCCTGAACTATCTTGAGAAGCTTCTTAATTCAGGTAAGAATGATATCTATTCGGTCGCATGTATCAACATCAAGAATTGCGGAGCATTGAACAGGATCTTCGGTTCAGATATAACCGATAAGATTATCAGAGATTTCGCTCAGGACAGCCTCGAATTGTTTGATCAGAACCAGTACGAGATATTGTCCAGACTCTCATCTGATACATTCATCATGATCGCGTTGACTTCCAACATAGACCGGATCCTCGAGACAATGAACAGCACCGAGGTAAGTGTTGATCTTAACGGTGATATCGTTGACTATAACGTTAACATCCGTGCCGGCGTAGTTAGTCTCGAATCGAATGTTAGAAAAGCATCCGATATCGTTCACCTGGCACAGAACGCCCTAGCTGTATCAAGACAGCGCGAGATTCCAGATATCTACTATATCAATGGTGACGGCAATCCGAACGGTAACAAGTCATTTATCTATCTTTCTGAGATTAAGGAAGGATTCAATTCGAATCAGTTCTTCGTATACTTCCAGCCTGTTTACAGATGCTCCGGCAACATCAATAAGATGGAACTTATGGGAGCCAAGGCTGTATTGAGATGGAGAAAGGACGGAAGACTTGTTGATCCTTATGCCCTGGTATCATCTACCAACAACAGTATCTTAAGAGATATTGATGACTACATGTTCAGAAAGACTTGCGACATCATCAACACTTGGGATTCATACGGCATTAAGAGCCTTCCTATCGCTATCCAGATATCATCGTTCGACTATTTCAATACGGCATTCGCAGATAATCTGCTTCGCAGCATCGACAGATATCATATCGCCAGAGACAGGATAGTCATCGAGTTCGATGAGGCTAGTTTCTTCGGTCATTATGAAGAGATGAAGGTTGCTACTCAGAAGTTTAATAAGGCCGGAGTTCGTATCAGCATCATCAATTACGGAAGCGGTACATCTTCCCTTAAGCTTCTTTCCGAATTCGATTACCAGTTCCTGAAGATCAGTCCCGATCTTATGAATTCAGATTCTGCCAAGGATATGATCATTATCGAGAATCTCATTACGATGGCTCAGAAAGTCGGATTCGAAGTCATTTGTTGCGATCCTCAGGATGAAGAGACTGCCAAGCAGGCATATACATACGGATGCTCGATCTTCGAGGGCGAGCTCTTCGATAAGCCTTTGTCTGAGAGATTCTTCAAGAAGCGTCTCACAGATCTCGATTCATAATCAATCAGTGAATAACTTTAAGAAATGATCTTCTGTGGATCGGGCACATTCCGAGCTCACGGATTCCTTTATAATGCGCTGCTGTGCCGTATCCCTTATGACCTGCGAATCCGTATCCGGGATACTGCTCATCATATTCGATCATCATTCTGTCCCTAGTAACCTTCGCGAGTATAGAAGCTGCAGCGATAGAATTGGAGTTGGCATCACCCTTGATGATCGGAACGATAACCGGAACATCAGTACCTTCAAGCTTAACAGCATCGATAAGAAGAACATCAGGCTTGAAGCCCTTCTCCTCAAGACCTTTTACACATCTTCTCATTGCTTTCTTGGTAGCTTCAAGAATATTGATCTCATCTATAGTCTTGGCATCTTCAGCACAGATCTCATAACACAGAGCTTTTTCTTTTATCTCGTCGAAAAGCACATCACGTTTCTTGGCAGACAGCTTCTTGGAATCATCAAGGCCTAATATCTGTACATTGGGATCGAGCACACAAGCAGCAGCAACTACAGGTCCGGCGAGCGGGCCTCTGCCCGCCTCATCGATACCTGCAATCACCTTATAACCCTTACCGAGATAATCATTCTCGTAAGCGCTTAAGTTCTCGTATTTCTCAATCAGTTGTTCCTGTGTAAGACGTGCCATATATTTACACTTTCTCGAAAGTAATCCTTCCGATCCTTCCGCTTCTTAAATCATCAAGGAAGAGTCTTGAGAATCTGTCTTCATCGACTCTTCCGCCGCTCATAATGCATCCCTTTTTCTTACCCATCAACTGGAATCTGTCGTAAGGATCTACGCCTTCTTCGTACTCTCCGTAACGCTCAGTCATTAAAGCAGGATACATCTCCCACAGAAGATTGGAAGCATCATAAGCTACTTCGATAACATCAGTAACCTCAGCTTTAACAGCACCTGTCGCTGCTAGTATTACCTGAGACTTACGGTCACCAAGCTTAGGCCACAGCACACCGGGCATATCCATAAGCTCTAGTCTTCCGCCTGTTGGAATCCACTTAGGCTGTCTTGTAACACCGGGCTTATCGCCTGTAACTGCTGCCTTTTTACCTGCGAGTGTATTGATAAGTGTAGACTTTCCCGTATTAGGAACACCAACGACCATGACTCTGATCGGTCTTCCGGTACGGCCCTTGGAAGCAGCCTTCTCGAGAGTATCCTTCATAAGTTCCATTGTAAGATCCGTAAGCTTACTGATGCTCTTCCTGTCTATAGCTTCGAGAGCAACTGCAGGAGTCCCCTTCGCTGCAAAGTGCTTAACCCATTTATCAGTATCTGTGGGATCCGCAAGGTCAGACTTATTAAGGATTAGGATTCTTTTCTTATCACCGATGATCTTGGATAATTCAGGATTACGGCTGGACAGAGGTATTCTCGCATCACATGTCTCATATACGAGATCTACGAGTTTAAGCTTGTCCTGCGTATCATTAAGGGCCTTACGCATGTGGCCCGGAAACCAGTTAATATCTTGTGCCATGGAGATATATTAACATAAAAATAAGACACCGCGATGTGCGATGTCTTAAATTTAAAGTCTGTAGAAACTTTAGGATTAGAGCTTCTCCTGAATACGAGCTGCCTTACCCTGACGGCCTCTCAAGTAGTAGAGCTTAGCTCTTCTTACCTTACCCTTACGTACTACCTCGATCTTCTCGATCTTAGGTGAGTTAACGGGCAGGATTCTCTCGACGCCTACGCCGTAAGAAATACGACGGATTGTCATTGTCTCGGAAAGTCCGCCGCCCTTTCTGGCAATTACGTAACCTTCGAAGATCTGTACACGCTCACGAGTTCCCTCCTTGATCTTGAGATATGCCTTAACATAATCACCGATCTCTACTTCGGGAAATGTATTCTTTACGTTCTCGCTCTCGATAACTTTTACCAAATCCATTTGAGTTTCCTCCTTCTCCTGCAGGCGTTCGTACAAATCTATTTATTCCAGAGGACCGCCCTGATAACCGTAATAAAATATCATAAAGTCCTACGCATGGCAAGCATTTTCTGCCATTCAGACTCTGATATATCTAATTTATCGAGCATATCCGGTCGTTTCATCCAGGTTTCCACCAGTGAAGCTACCCTTCTGTGCTCTTCTATCGCCGCATCATTACCGGACAAAAGAACCTCGGGGACCTTAATTCCGTCCCATTCCGAAGGCATCGTGTAAGACGGTGCCTCGAGCGTTCCTGCCATATGCGACTCATCAGTATATGCATCCTCGTTGGGAAGCACTCCGTCTATCATTCTCGATACGGAATCAATGATAACGCATGCCGCGAGTTCACCGCCGGTAAGCACATAATCTCCGATCGATATCTCCTCATCACAGATCTTATCGATAACTCTGCTGTCGATGCCCTCGTAGTGTCCGCAGATGATGCACAAGCGCTTCTTGGAGGAAAGCTCTTTGGCTTTCTTCTGCGTGAGCACGCTGCCCTTGGGGCTGACGTAGACCGTGTAAGGCTTTTCGCCGTCATCATCGAAAAGGCTGCGCCAGCTGTCGTACACAGGCTGCGAGTACATGAGAAGACCTGTTCCGCCGCCGTAAACCGTGTCGTCTATCTTGCCGTAAGAATTACCGCAGAAGTCACGGATGTTGACGGTATTAAGCGAGATTACACCCTTCTTAAGAGCTCTGCCGGTGATGCTCTCACCGACGTTGTACTCGATCTGTTCCGGGAAAAGTGTTAATACGTCGAATCTCATTCGTACATCTCGTAAAGACCTTCGGGAAGACAGCACTTAACAACACCGTCCTCAGGTCTTACATCATAGAAGATCTCCTTGGCAAAAGGAACGAGAAGATCCTGCTTGCCGCTTCTTTGTACCATAACAATATGCTTGGGGCCTGACTTGTAAACGTCCTTGATGGAACCGAGTTCACCTTTGGCGTCATCAGTTACACTAAGTCCTTTGAGATCTTCAATAAAATAACTGCCTTCCTTAAGCTTAACCGCATCTTTACGGTCAACGGAGATAAATCTGCCCTTATAGGATTCAGCCTTATCTCTGTCTTCGCAGCCTTCGAACTTAACAAGAACACGATCGCGGTCGATTCTGGCATTCTTGATAGTGATTGCAGACTCGTTTTCCGCATCCTCATTACAGAGGAATACGTCTTTAAGCTTAAGAAAACGGCGTGCATCGTCCGTCAGAGGGAAAACCGTTACTTCTCCTCTGACGCCGTGCGCCGCCGTAATTTTACCGATAACCAGACGACTGTTTGTCATCCTACGATATCTACAACTACCCTCTTACCGGTCTTAAGATACTTAGCCTTCATGATAGAACGGATAGCCTGAGCTCTCTTACCATTCTTACCAATGATCTTTCCCATATCTTCGGGAGCGACAGAAAGCTCGAAGATTACTGTGTTGCCACGCTCTGTCTTCTTAACCTTAACTTCTTCCGGATTGCTTACGAGGGACTTAGCCATGTAAGTAAGTAATTCCATTATTTCACCTCAGATAATCAGATAATGCCCTGCTTCTTGAGAATAGCACGTACTGTCTCTGTAGGCTGTGCACCGTTACCGATCCACTTCTTAGCTGCCTCAGCGTCGATAGAAACCTGCTTGTCATCAGATGTCATAGGATCGTATGTACCGATCTCCTCGATGAAACGACCGTTTCTGGGATATCTGGAATCAGCTACTACTACTCTGTAGAAAGGAGCCTTCTTCTTACCAAGTCTCTTCAAACGAATCTTTACTGCCATTTTTGTTTTCCTCCAAATAAATTTGTTTCTTTTTTATATTGATAAACCCATCGGGTTAGATCACTTAGAAAAGTCCTCTTCGGCCGAAACCGCCGAATCCGCCAAGTCCGCCGCCAAGCTTTCCTCCCGGGAATCCCTTAGGCATCTTGAATCCGCCCTTGCTCATCTGCTTCATTATCTTGGCACTCTGGTCATACTGCTTAATGAGATTATTAACATCCTGAACCGTTGTACCGGAACCGGCTGCAATTCTCTTTCTTCTGCTGGCGTTAAGAATATTGGGATTCTTACGTTCCTTATTAGTCATGGATCTGATGATGGCGATGTTTCTGTTCATCGTAACTTCGCCTTCATCAAGCTGCTCATCGGAAACCTTACCTGCGACACCGGGAACAAGTCCGATGATCTCCTTCATAGATCCCATCTTCTTCATCTGCTCGAACTGGGCAAGAAGATCATTGAGATCGAACTTGTTGGACATCATCTTCTCGAGAGACTTGGCAGCCTCATCCTGGTCGATATTAGCAGAAGCCTTCTCGATAAGGGACATAACGTCACCCATTCCGAGGATTCTGTCAGCCATTCTGTCAGGATGGAAGACTTCAATCTTGTCGATCTTCTCACCTACGCAGATATACTTGATAGGCTTGCCTGTCATCTTTCTGATGGACAGAGCAGCACCGCCTCTTGCATCACCGTCGAGCTTAGTCATGATGAAGCCGTCCATACCGATAGCTTCTTCGAATGATACAGCTACGTTAACAGCTTCCTGACCGATCATGGCATCAACTACGAGAAGCTTCTCATCGGGAGATACGGCATCATTGATAGCCTTAAGCTCATCCATCATCTCGTCGTCAACAACTGTACGACCTGCAGTATCGACGATAAGATAATTACAGAGCATGTACTTAGCCTTCTCGATACCTTCCTTAGCGATCTTAACCGCATCCTTCTCAGCTGTATTGATGTAGCAGTCGATTCCAACGCTGTCAGCGAGAACCTTGAGCTGCTCGGCAGCGGCAGGTCTGTGAACGTCTACGGAAACAACCATAGGCTTCTTGCCGTCCTTCTTAAGAACGTTGGCAAGCTTAACTGCTGTTGTTGTCTTACCTGCACCCTGGAGACCGTAGAGCATTACTACTGTGAATCCTGTGGATGATGCTGCTATCTTCGCATTCTTCTCACCGAGAAGTTCGCTTAATGACTCATGAACGATCTTTACGATCTGCTGTCCGGGAGTAAAGCTGCCTTCGATATCAGCGTTAAGGCACTTCTCCTGCATATCCTTAACGAAGTCCTTAGTAACCTGATAGTTTACGTCGGCCTCGAGAAGAGCCATTCTGATCTGCTTCATCATATCCTTGATATCAGCTTCAGTTACGCGTGCTTTACCGCGCATCGAAGCTGTTATCTTCTGAAGCTTTGTCGAAAGGCTTTCAAACATTCTTCTTTACTCCTCTATCTCGGCTGCAAGCACAGAGAGAACCTGTCTTGCATCATCATATTTCTTATTATCGATAAGGCTGATCGCCTCATTTACCGTGTCCTTCTGCTCGAGGAATCTCTTAACGAGACCGAGTTTACTCTCATATTCCTTAAGCTGCGTGAGACCGCGCTTTACCTTATCGTGTACTCCCTGTCTTGATATATCCTCTTCTTCAGCTATCTCAGCCAAAGACAGATCGTCATTTAAGTACATATCAAGCGTGAGCCTCATCTTATCAGTGAGGAGATTACCGTAAAAATCCAATAAAAGACTGTCTTCAACGGACTTCATGAGTTACCTCCTGTCTAATAGACCTTGAGCATATTATTATATGAAGGAGGTTCTGTCAAGTATTTTTACTTGTCAGATTGTGATTTCCGTATAAGATTCATACAATCAGGGTTAGTTCCGAAGCCCAGGCTCTCATATAATGGCCTTCCGGAAGCCGTGGCATCAAGGCTGATCTCAGTAGCCCCTTGAGACCAGGCATCCTCAATCAGCATGTTGACCATCGTTCTGGCTATACCCATCCTTCTATAGTTAGAATTCGTATAAACATTCATCAGATGAGCTCTTTTGCCGGTAGGATGAGAGAATGTCGGCATTATCCACATATAACTCATGGATGCGCAGCCAATAACCTTGTCCCCATCCAAAGCAAGTACAGTCGTCTGATCGCCGTTAAGGAAATAATCCCGTGAACAATTTTCCAGCTCGTCGCTGTACTGATAATCAGAATCCAGATTATTAACGACTCGAAGCATCTCAAGTCTGCTGCTCATCATTAATTCGATATCATCCTTAGTTGCAATCCTGTACTCGATCATATGATTCTCCTGTCAGTTCCATTCAGACTTCAGTATGGAGTAATACTTTCTGCCTTCATAGTGTCCGTTCATATAGAAATAGTCGCGAAGTGTCCCTTCATAGACAAAACCACATTTCTCTATAACTTTACATGAAGGAGTGTTCGAAGGTCTAACACATATCTGCACTTTATGATAGTTTATGGACTTAAAACCGTAATCGATAAGAGCCTTGGTAGCTTCAGTAGCGTAGCCTCTGCCTTGGTACTCTTTACCGATACAATACTCGATCTCACCGAAGTGATTATGCTCATCAACAAGGAAGTATGCTGCCTGGCCGATACATTCGCCATTCTCCTTCAGTATCACGGCCCATCTGAAATACGTATCGCTTTTGTATCCGCCGATATACTTATCTAGAAGTCCCTTTACCTCTTCAATGGAGCTATAAACAGGTTCGCCATACATCAGCTGAACATCCGGGTCACCTGCCCAGTTTCTTAACATCGAATCCGCGTCATCATAAGTGAACCTTCTCAAAATGAGCCTGTCAGTCTCGATAGTCTGGGTTCCGACACCATTAATTGATACGACTTCTGTATTAACAGGAACGTATTCACGGATCATATCAACGGTCTGAGACATGGATACACACTGGGCATAACGTTTCGGCCACATAGACTCGTTATAGAATTTGTAAGTCGTCTCAGCATCCATATAATCATTGGAAACCGTCGAATTACAGTATTCAGGAACGATCATCTTGAATCCGTGCTCGAATCCGCTCTTAATCGTGGCATCCATACAGTAATCAGTCAGTAAGCCAACTGCGATTACAGTACTCACATCCTTGGATCTTAGATACTTCAGAAGTCCTGTGGATTCATGGAATGAGCTGCTTACGCTCTTATCGAATATCCTCTCACCTTCCTGAGGCGCGAATCCATCATAAATCTCATGAGCCTCATCACCCGCTGAGAATCCCGAGCCCGGTCCGTCATCATGTCTTACGAATATGACCTCCACGCCGTTACTTCTCGCCTCAATTATCAGCTCGTTTATATTGCTCTTAAGCTTATCAAAAGCATACAGACGGTCTGTCATTATCCCCTTCTGCGTATCTACTACAAGTAAAACAAGATTATTCATTATCTGAACTTCTCCATTCTTATAAGATGCTCCTCATCAGGTTCACTAATCCCGTTCTTGAATCCGTATCCCATCTTAAGATAGAAAGGAACACCGGTGATCGACGCCGGGATCTCAATACGCTTGGCTCTAAGAGCGAATTCATCCTGCTCAAGAGTCTCAATTATCTTTCTGCCGATACCCTTTCCCTGGTGATCAGGATCCACAAAGATCGTAAACAGAGAACTCTCGTCCTCCTTACCCCAGAAGGGACCGATCGCACCGCATCCGATGATATCTTCACCTTCTTCAGCAACATAGAAGTGCGTCCACGAAGCTCGTTCCAGCACATGTTCAGGCGTCTCTATAGCGATCAGCTGATCCATAAGATCCTCTGGATAATCCTTGGTGTTGGAGATTCTTATCGTTCTTCTTATAAGCTCTGATACTTTGCAAGCATCCTCATTTTTAATTCTTCTTATATTCATAAAGCACCTACTCAATCTTTCTCATAAAACACTATGTCCATTCTGTCATTGATCTTCTCGATTCTTCCTGTTCGTTTGTATCCCATCTTCTCATAAAGATGGATATTACCTTCCTCCTGAAGTATCGTATCAAGACACCAATTATCAGAGCCGCACATTCGCTCGGCTTCGCGTATTGCCTGCTGGGCATAACCTTTACCCCTGTATTCCTTCATTATCCACAGCGGAGATATTCTCTTACGGCTTCCATCCTTAAGATCTACGATCCTGATCACGCCTACAGTATCGTCTCCGTCTACTATAAAGTAGTAGCAAGAGCCTTCCATCTCGAACCTGGATTTGATCTTCTCCACAGGCTCCGTTGCAGGACTCGTTTCTGTATCCTGATACTTCTCGTAAAGCTCTCGAAAAGCTTCTGTCTGCATCTTCCAGATAGTCTTAATATCTTCTTTCTTAGCTTGTATCAGTACTACGCTCATTGCTCTTTAACCTTAATCATTTTGTTAACCTGTGCGAGCTTGAATCCGACCTTAAGTGCAGTTCTTCTTGACCCTTCATTTACTTCGGCACAAGACCAGAGAGGTTTCTTGCCGTCTTTCAGAATATGCTCACACATCTTCGATGCTAAAGCAGCTGACAGACCTTTCCTTCTGTATTCTTCATAAGTCTCAACACCTATATCGACTTCTTCAGAACTTACTGCTCCGAATGCAACAGCACATATGTCTTTGTTTTTTACTGCGACATATCCGAATCCGTTCTTAAAGAACTGTTCTGAGCTTTCCCAAGAGAAAGAAGGAACGATCCTGCCCTTGATCTTATAGATGTTGTCCTCTGTAATAGGTTCAACAGAGAATTCTTCATTAACCGGTATAGGTTTAAACTCTCCAGCCCACTCGAATTCAAAGCGGTTGCTTATATCATAATAACGATCGCTGAAGAAACCTATCACATTTGTGTCATTCGTTATAAGAAAAAGTCTTCTTGATCCTTCTAAAGCTGATATCTCCTGCAAAAAGCTTTTCGACGGGGTGCCGGAGATAAAACCGAAGCCGCAGTAGTGCCAGAAGAAAACCGAAGTAATCTCATCGCCGTCATTAACGTAGATATCACCTGTCTGATACCCTTCAGCAATCGACAAGGGATACAACCTGTCGGCAGTATTTTTCTTAGCCCAATCTATGTAGTCTTTATAGCAATCTGTCGTAATCTTTCTCATAAATCGATTATAAAACAAACGGCGCAGTCTTTATCCGACTGCGCCGTTATTTCAGTTACTAATTTTTAGTAATTATCAGCCCTGCTCGAGTGCGAGTGTAACTGTTGTTCTGTCACAAACCTCAGAGGGTCCGAAGTACTGAATTGCGCCCGGATATGTGAAGCATGTCTCAACAGCCCACTTATCTCTGTTAGCCTCGAAGTACTTGAAAGGCTTACCGTCGAGCTCAACGAGTGCCTTACGGATAACCGGCTTATCAGCACCGTTTCTTCTCTCGATGTTCATCATCTTTGTGATAGGCATACCGCCTGCAACCCACTCATCAGCAGACTTGGAGATGTTGGAAACCTTGGAGAGGTAACCTGTGTATCCGTACTGAATGAGCATGAATGCGTTGTAGCCAAGTGAATAACAATAGTCTGCATCGAAGTTTGAAGGGAAAGCGCATCTTCCTTCGTAACCGAAGAAGTGGTGCAAAGGAGAGAACTTACCCTTGTATGTGCCTGCTGCCTTTCTCTTAGCAAGCTCGTTCTTAACAAGCTCGGAGAAGAGCTTCTCAGACTCGATGAGGGAAACCTGTACGTTACCGTGAGGATCTCTCTCGAGGAAGAGCTGCTGCTGGATTCCTACAGGAAGGAGATCGAATACAGCGAAAGCGGATGCAGAAAGACCGGACTTGATGAAGTCGTACTTAGCCTGCCAGTCAGGAAGTGCATTGAAAGCATCTGTCTTCTCGCCTGCGAGGAGCTCGTTGATCTCAGCGATAAGAGCGGAGAACTCAGGTACGAACTCTACGATACCCTCAGGGATGATAGCAACACCGAAGTTGTTGCCGTTAGCAGCTCTCTTCTCAACAGAATCAGCGATGTAGTTTGTAATCTGGGAGAGGGACATGCTCTTAGCCTTAACTTCCTCACCGATAAGACAGATGTTAGGCTGTGTCTCAAGAGCACACTCAAGTGCAACGTGAGAAGCGGAACGGCCCATAACCTTGATGAAGTGCCAATACTTCTTAGCGGAGTTAGCATCTCTCTCGATGTTACCGATAACTTCGCTGTATGTCTTTGTAGCTGTATCGAAACCGAAGGAAGCCTCGATATCCTCGTTCTTAAGGTCACCGTCGATTGTCTTAGGGCAGCCGATAACCTGAACACCTGTGTTGTTAGCAGCCATGTACTCAGCGAGTGTAGCTGCGTTAGTGTTGGAGTCATCACCACCGATGATTACGATAGCTGTGAGACCGTTCTTCTTAGCATTCTCTGTTACGATAGCGAACTGCTCTTCAGTCTCGAGCTTTGTTCTGCCGGAACCGATGATGTCGAAACCGCCAGTATTTCTGTAAGAATCGATGAAATCATCCTCGAACTCGATGAAGTCGTTCTTGAGAAGTCCGTCAGGACCGCCCTTGAAGCCGAGGAGAACGTTGCTCTTGTCTGCAGCCTTAAGTGCATCGTAGAGACCTGTGATTACGTTGTGTCCGCCGGGAGCCTGACCACCGGAAAGGATAACGCCTACAACCTGCTTCTTAGCTACGGAAGTATTCTGTCCTTTCTCGAATGTGATCTCCTTCTTACCATATGTATTAGGGAAAAGAGCCTTGATCTTATCCTGATCAGCTACACTTGATGTCTCTGCGCCTTCCTTAACGCAGATCTCGGCTACGCCGTTTCTAAGCATACCGGGAAGCTTAGGCTGATACTCGTATCTTGCTTTCTGAAGAGGTGAAATATCCATGAAATACACTCCTTTGGATTAAAATTACCCTAAAATAATAAAGAATTACGCTTCAAAATTCAATGCTTAAACATTTTACTTTTACTCCATTCTAAGAATGTAATACAATAAGTGCATGTTAGCCGATTCACACATGCATACAGCTGTTTTCAGCTCGGACGCATCCCAGACGCCCGAGGAACTCATTAGCAGTGCCAAAGCCTTAGGAATTAAGCATGTTTCCGTTACAGAACACTATGACATGGACTATCCGCGTAAAGATGAGTGTTTTGTATTCGATTTGAATGAATACGGCAAGGCATTTCACACTTGGCAGGAAATTTCTGATAAGAACGGCGGTCCGGCCCTTCATATGGGCATCGAGATCGGCTGGCAGCCTCACCTTAATGACAGGATTATCGAGACTGTAAATACACTTCCCTTCGATTCCGTAATACTTTCGGCACATGTTTTCAGAGGCGAAGAGGTATATTACAACACTGAATGCCCTCTTATTCCTCGTAAGGACAGGAACAGAGAGTACATTGCCCTGCTTGCCAGAATGGCCCGCGAGCTTGACTGTTACGACATAATCGCTCACTACGACTATATAAACCGCTATATCGAAGATAAGGAATCTGCGGTCTTCTATAGTGATTGCCCTGAACAGTTTGATGAACTGTTCAACATTCTTATCAGCAAGAATAAGGCACTGGAGATTAATACCAGCTCCATCGAGACGCAGATATCTAAGGGATCTTCCTATATCATGCCCGACCCTGAGGTCATCAGACGTTATATCGCAATGGGCGGAAAGTTAATTACAATAGGCTCTGACGCCCATAAATCAGAGAGAATCGGCCTGCACTTCGAGAAGACTGCACGTTACCTTAAGTCACTGGGTGTCAACGAAGTGTTCTACTTCGAAGGAAGAAATCCTGTATCGGACCCTGAGTTTCAGAAATTGTCTTAAGCCTGTTCGACCTGGCCCCAGGGAATAATATCTTCTGATGAGATGCGCATTGTTTCCATAAGATCGGCATAATCGTCTATATGACGACTGAGTTCAGACTCATCATCTGTACCCAAGTAGCAATCAAAAATCCTGCCATGGAAAGTATCGTTCGGAACCAGATCATCATGTGATTCCTGATAAATGCAGCAACCGCCTACTACCGAACATCCATAAGATACGATCTGATTAGTAAACATACCGGACAAGTGTCCGTAATTGGCACAACCGAGTATACGTCCCGAAGAGAAGTTATCAGCTATACCTCCGCATCGTACCATCGCATACAGGTCTGCCCTGTTATAGCAATTCACGATCAATGCCTCATTGGAGCTGTCCGCAGCAGCAATAGCTCCGACATAATCACCATATATCCTTCCGCTCTCGATTCCCAGATTCATGACAATTCCGCCCAATCGCCCGAATAAACCGACAAACTCACTGTCCAGCTTACTGGAATTGATCTTGAGGTTATAGATTCTGTGTCCGCCGCCGTCATAAATACCGCGGAACATATAACCGCTGTCGAATGTGCCGATGGGAACAAAGTTCTCACAATCGTTAAGATCTATATCAGCAGTCTGTCTGAAATATACATCCGCGAAGAAATTACCGTTATTTACAGCATCAGAGAAAGCTATAAGATCGTCTGCACTTTGGATCAGATAAGGACTGTCATGTGTTCCCTCACCCTCGAATCCATAATGGTTATCCCATTCTCTAAACACCTGGAATGATCTCCATTCATCAACCTTACCGAATGCCCACATTACTATAACCACAGCCAAAGCTATTCTGATCAAATACCAGAACAACTTAAATGAAGTCTTTAATACTTTCTCGATGTTTATGTTAAGATTCGGCTTCATATCGATATACCATATCACTGTCTATAACAACTGAATCAGCGACCCTCTGATTATGACGGTCGATAACGACTATGCATACACCCGTATAGTAAGATTCATCAACGAATGTATTATCAAAACAGATTCCTTCAACTGACACGCTAAGATGATGATCTCCCAGGTATTCTTCATAATACAGACCGTAGTCATCCGCAACTAAAGTTGTAGTTATGTTGCCGTTGATAAGATATCTTCTTGAATCAAACGGTCTGGTTGCTGTAATCGAATATAAACCGAGATATCTTCTCATCTCTTCTGTGACATAGCGATATTCACTTAAGTAAATGATTATCTCGTAGTTATCGCTCAGATCATTCATTCTCTGAATATACTCATCCAGATCCTCAGTCTGAGACAGAAGATAATTATCAACACGCTCTTCAAGATACAGATAGTTCTCATGCCAGGAATCATATAGTCCTGAAGTATCAGAGCGTCTGTCTGTGAGACCATATTGATCAACCAGATGTTCTCCCAACACCGAAGTAAACTTCCTGTTACCAAGATAGTTTAAGTGTCCGATATCACCGAAGTCAGTCTCGAAGTTCAATCCGATCTCATCGTAATACTCGTTATAATCAACAAATTCGACGCCGTACTCTTCGGCGATCTCACGGGCATAATTATAGTGTCCTCTGGAGAGCGGATTATAAGCTCCATCCGGTGAAACCATGATCATAAGAGGTATGCCCTGCTCCTGACAGTACTCTATTATCAATCTGTAGTAGTACTCTTCCTTATTAGGCATCGGAACGACCTCATCATCCATATCACATACCGGTCTGGTAATCGGATATGTTCCGAGGTAATCATAGAATCCCTTATTATTTTCGAATCTGACAGGATCCGCATATTCGGGCGCTACATCATCGATAGTTAGTTCATCATATCTTGTGTGGTATTGTCTGAATAACAGACTGAAATCAATTATACCGTCAACATCAGTTACGCTGGCTCTAATGGCTTCAAGCTTGTTCATGTTCATTCGCATACCGGATACATTATTTATAACCATGCCTTCTTCGCCGTAATCAAAATCAACATCACAAGCAAAAGCTTCAAGAACAATTAACTGAGGCTGTTGATAATTCATAGCTTCCTTAATGAAGTAGTAGGAATTCCAGAACGGCTGCAGCGAACCGCCGATTACAAAAGAAGGTATTCCATAATTCTCCCAAAGCATTCCGGTATTCACATCAATGAAAGTATGAGAACTTCCCACAACAAGAACATCAATACTGTTCTCCGGTTGGGCATAGAAAGTCTCCATTATTCGGTTACCGTCATGATGCTTAGGTATGAACCATATGACCCATGTATGCAGAAGTATTACCGTTATCAACAGAAAAGCGACAACACGAAGCATATTCTTAAGAGATTTTAGCCCTAAGAGTATTCCGTTTTGTATTTCGTTTTTCTTAATTATCACTTTCATGTAGCCACCACATCAGAAATTCAAGTATATGAAAGCCGCGGGATCAAAACCGGGACCATATATACCGAACGTTAACACCGAGAAGAACAGAATAATGATAGCTGCCCATCTGAACCACCAGGGCTGAGCCGTCATGATATCTCCTATGGACTTCTCCTTATCCTTCTTTGCTAAATCCATTATTATCAGAGCAAGAACTGCAATAAACAGAATGTTGAATTCTTTTCTGTCGAGTCCGAGATTGTAAAGACCGTCATTAAACAGAACCCACAGATTCGGTCTGCTGAACATTCTTCTTACTATCTCATTAGCAAGATGGAAATCAGTAATGCGGAAATAAACCCAAGCAATATCAACAAATGCGAATGTTATAAGGCCCTTTCCGAATCTGTAACCGAAGCTTTCTGTCTTCGCATGAGTTATATCATTTATCTTCTTCCTGACAGGTGCTGTCAGTTCATCTATCATCTGGATAATGCCATGCATTCCGCCCCAGATAATGAAGTTAAGTCCGGCACCGTGCCAGAATCCGCTTACAAGGAATGTAATCAATACATTAAGATGCTTCCTGATCTTAGAACATCTGCTTCCTCCAAGCGGAAAATACACATAATCACGAAGCCAGGAGCTAAGGGAGATATGCCATCTTCTCCAGAATTCCTTAACAGACAATGACAGATAAGGAGCATTGAAGTTATCGAATACATCGATTCCCATCATCTTGGCGCAACCCATGGCTATAGTTGAGTAACTCATGAAGTCACAGTAAATCTGAATTGAATAGCAAATGGATGCGAATATCAGTTCTACAGAACCATAGTTATAGTAGTGACCATATACGTTATCAACTATCATCGCGATCCTGTCAGCTATTACCATCTTGGCAAACAGGCCCCAGATAATCAGGAATATACCGTTAGACATTCGGTCCACATTGATAACTTTCACTGTATGCAGCTTCTTAAGCTGAGGGATAAGGTGATCTCCTCGCTCGATAGGACCTGACATAATACACGGAAAGAAACTCGTGAACAAAGCTACGTATAAAGGATTCTTCTCGGCGTGATACTTACAGCGGTACACATCGATAAGATAACCAGTCGAAGTAAAAATGAAGAACGATATTCCGAGCGGCATAAGAAGATTAAAGTCCGTAGAAACCGCCTGGCCGCCGTTCTCAACTATACTGGGATTGATAAGTTCAATAAAGAACTTCGTATACTTAAAGTATATGAGCATTCCGAAGTCGGCTATCAAGCCTTCGGCAAGCAGAATGCCTCTCAATACTTTAAGCTTACCTTCAGAAGGAATAAGGTCCATCACCACTGCGGTAATCCAGGTAATCAGAATCGCAGCGAATAGATAGTAGGACTGTTCACCAATGGGTTCTTCAGGGCTTTTATAGCAATAAAAGAACAAGCTTGCCAGAAGTATCCACCAAACACGGACTCTCGGCGGCAAAACATAGAAAACGATCAAAACAACTGCAAAGAACAGCGCAAACTGGATCGAATTAAACAGCAAGCCTCAATAACCCTCCGAGAAGTGATTATACACTATTTAGATTATAAAACACTCTTGAGGTCGTCGAGCCAAAGTTTGCTTACCGCATCAGACGGCATTCTCCAGTCGCCTCTGGGAGATAAGGTAACCGTACCTACCTTAGGTCCGTCAGGCAGACATGAACGCTTGAACTGCTGATTGAAGAATCTTCTAATGAATGTCTCTTCCCACTTATAGATCGTCTCGGGATCGAATGTTCCCTCGAATGCTAAACAAGCAAGACGATAAATCTTAGAAGGCTTGAATCCCCAACGCAGGAAATAATACATATAGAAATCATGCAGATCATATGGACCTACGAGATCCTCAGTCTTCTGAGAGATCTGTCCATTCTCATCCGGGGGCAGAAGTTCAGGAGATACAGGAGTATCAACAATATCCTTAAGAACTGAAGAAAGCTCACCTTCTGTCCTGGAAGACTCGAATGCAACGATATGTCTTACGAGCGTCTTAGGGATTGACGCATTAACACCATACATGGACATATGGTCACCGTTATATGTAGCCCAACCCAATGCAAGCTCAGACAGATCACCTGTACCGATTACGATACCGTTGTTCTTATTAGCGATATCCATTAGGATCTGTGTTCTCTCACGAGCCTGTGAATTCTCATAAGTAACGTCATGAACACTCTCATCATGACCTATATCTTCGAAGTGCTGTCTTACGGAAGCCTTGATATCAACAGTCTTAAGTGTAACCTTGAATGCTTCTGCAAGCTTCTCAGAATTACCCTTGGTTCTTGATGTTGTACCGAATCCCGGCATAGTAACAGCGATGATGCCTGATCTGTCTAATCCGAGCATATCGAATGCGTGTACAGTAACTATAAGAGCAAGAGTAGAATCAAGACCGCCGGAGAGACCTACAACAGCACACATACCGTTGATGTGCTTAAGTCTTGTAGCAAGACCAGCTGCCTGCATAGTAAGAATCTCATCACAACGGGATGACAGATCAGAAGACTCAGCTGGTACGAACGGATGATCTGCGATCTTTCTGATAAGACGAAGGTCTGTCTCAGGCTCAGTATCGAAATAAACGATGCTCAAAGGCTCGTCAGAAGTCTCGAAAGTATTTCTCATTCTGTCATGAGTAAGTCTTTGCAGATCGATATCGGCGTAGATAACACCGGGATCGCCGAAGCACTTGGACTCGTTAAGTAAGCTGCCGTTCTCGCTGATAATTCTGTGACCTGCGAATACGAGATCCTGAGTAGACTCGCCGAATCCACAATCGGAATAGATATAACCTGCGATCAGACGGCCGGACTGCATGGATACCAGCTTCTCACGATATTCCCTCTTACCGATTACTTCATCTGAAGCGGAGAGATTACAGATGATATTGGCACCGGATCTCGCAGCTTCTACAGAAGGAGGATTCGGAACCCACAGATCCTCACAGATCTCGATACCGAATGTGAACTCCTCATAAGTCTCATTACGGAATACAAGATTACCGAACGGTACGCCGTCCTCAGTCTCATCCTCACCTTCGAAGGGCTCGAAATATCTGCGCTCATAGAACTCGGAATAGTTAGGAATAAATCTCTTAGGTACATAACCTATAACTTCACCTCGTGCAATAACAGCAGCTACGTTATAGAGCTTACCTTCGAACTTAAGAGGAAGTCCTACAACGATCGCGAGATTCATCTCACAAGTAGCCTCAGCGATGTCATAAAGACCTCTTAATGCGGACTCAAGGAGTTCCTCCTGAAGGAACAAGTCTGCGCAAGTATATCCTGTTATTGATAACTCGGGGAATACAAGAAGCGAACACTTCTGCTCATCAGCTTCGGCACAATGCTTGATAATCTGTTCTACATTGTAATCAACATCAGCAACCTTAACCTGAGGTGATACCGATCCGACTCTGATAAAACCGTCCTTCATATAAACCCCTCCCGTTACTTAAGTTCTGTAACTTCCGTTTATCTTTACATAATCATAAGTGAAGTCACATGTAAACATACGATCATAAGCTTCACCTTCAGAAAGCTTGATCTGAATGAAGATATCGTGCTGTGAAAGCATCTTCGCAGCCTCATCCTCATCGAAGTCAACACAGACACCGTCATGGAAGAAAAGCATTCCTCCAACAAGGATATCGATCTTATTAGGATCGAACTTAGCTCCTGAATAACCCACAGCCGTAAGCACTCTTCCGATATTGGCATCTTCACCGAACATGGCTGTCTTAACAAGAGGTGATCTTGCTACGGCAGTTACGATAAGCTTCGCATCATACTCGTCTGCAGCACCCGTAACCTCGATCTCGATAAACTTGGATGCACCTTCTCCGTCAGAAGCAAGCATCCTGGCAAGGTCATCAGAAAGCTTAGTAAGCGCCTGCTCGAAAAGCTCATAGTCCTCGCTGCCCTCAGTTATCTCGGAAGCCCCGGAAGCACCGTTAGCCATAACGATAACGGAGTCGCATACCGAAGTGTCGCCGTCTACGCTCACGCGATTGAAGGTGTACTTAACTGCATTGCGCAGTGCCTTTTCGATGAGGGCGCTGCTGATGTTGGCGTCCGTGGTAAACACGGAGATCATGGTAGCAAGGTTAGGATGAATCATACCGGAACCCTTAGCCTGAGCTGCGATAGTTACTTCCTTACCGTCACCCATAGTGATGGTAGCTGCAACTTCCTTGGGAACCGTGTCCGTAGTCATCATGGCAAACTCAGAGTTATGAGCGCTCTCCTCTTCAGCAGAAAGAGAATCAACGAGCTCAGGGATAGCCTTAGTCATCTTATCCAGAGGAAGTCTTGAACCGATAACACCTGTCGATGCCGTCATAATCTGCTTGCTGTCGCAGCCAAGTCTCTTAGCAATCTCAGAAGCTACAACTTCAGCATCTTCAACGCCTGCCTGACCGACACCTGCGTTGGCTACCTTACTGTTGATAACGATACCTCTTACCTGCTTACCGCTGTTAACGATATCGATAGTTCTTGTAAGAGAGTGTCCCTTAACAAGATTGGATGTATATACACCGGCTACGTTAGCAGGAACATCGGAAACAATAAGCGCCATATCAAGATAGGATGACTTGGGATCATCCACGTTGATGTTGGCAGGATCCGAGCACTTCATTCCTGCAGATACGCCAGAAGCTCTAAAGCCCTTAGGCAGTGTTATGTATGCTTCTTCCATGTGGTCTCCTTATTAATGGTGGAAGAGTCTGATTCCAGTGAATGCCATTGCCATATCATACTTATTGCAAGTCATGATGACATGGTCATCTCTGATGGAACCGCCGGGCTCAGCAATGTACTTAACGCCGCTCTTATAAGCTCTCTCGATGTTATCGCCGAACGGGAAGAATGCATCGGAACCGAGAGCTACATCTGTGTTCTTAGCAAGCCACTCCTTCTTCTCAGCATCTGTAAGAACCTCAGGCTTCTCCTTAAACAGGTTCTGCCATGTTCCGTCTCTTAATACATCGTCGTGCTCATCGGAGATGTAAACATCGATAGTGTTGTCTCTGTCAGGTCTTCCAATACCGTCAACGAACTTCAGACCCATAACCTTAGGATGCTGGCGGAGCCACCAGATATCAGCCTTGTTACCTGCAAGACGTGTGCAGTGGATTCTGGACTGCTGTCCTGCACCGATACCGATTGCCTGGCCGTCCTTAACGTAGCAGACAGAATTACTCTGTGTGTACTTAAGAGTGATAAGAGAGATGAGAAGGTCGATCTTCTTATCATCAGGGATAACCTTGTTGTCAGTTACGATGTTAGCAAGAAGCTCATTGTTGATATCGAGCTCATTTCTGCCCTGCTCGAAAGTAACACCGAATACCTGCTTCTTCTCAACAGGCTCGGGAACGTAGTCAGGATTGATCTTGATTACGTTATATGTGCCCTTTCTCTTGGACTTAAGGATCTCGAGAGCCTCATCAGTATAATCGGGAGCGATGATACCGTCGGATACCTCTCTCTTAAGCATAGTAGCCGTGATAGCGTCACAAGTATCAGAGAGAGCTACGAAGTCACCGTAAGAACTCATTCTGTCTGCGCCTCTTGCCCTTGCATAAGCGCAAGCGATGGGAGAAAGCTCACCCAAGTCATCTACAAAGTAGATCTTAGCCTCTGTCTCAGAAAGAGGCTTACCTACAGCAGCACCAGCAGGAGATACATGCTTGAAGGAAGTAGCTGAAGGAAGACCTGTAGCCTTCTTAAGTTCTCTTACAAGCTGCCAGCCGTTGAAGGCATCGAGAAGGTTGATATAACCGGGCTTACCGTTAAGAACTTCGATAGGAAGCTCAGCACCGTTCTCCATGTATATTCTTGAGGGCTTCTGGTTGGGGTTACAACCGTACTTAAGCTGCATTTCGTTAGACATTTCTTATACTCCTTATACGTTCTTATTTACTATTCTTGTTTCAGCTTCGCCTGTAGCGATGTCGATGAACTTAACGAACAAAGAAACCTTGTTCTCCTCGTTAAGGCTTGTCCAGAGCATATCTGTGAATGAATCTATATCACCAGCATCGATACCGATCTTCTCAGGCTCACCCTCGAAGCTCGGGAGCGGATTACCGTCACCCATGTATGTGTGGATGAATCTGCCGACACCGGCGAGAGGATTTGTGTATGAATATGTATGTCTCTCGCATGATTCAGGATTACCGTCAGCGGACTTTAAGATAGACATAGCATAATTGAATGTGCCGTTCTCAACATGGAGAATACCGGAGATTCTGGGAGTATAGTTCGGAGCATCATCCTCGAACTCTCTACCTCTCAAGCTCATCTCGAATGTCTGCTGCTTATCCATGTTCTCGTAGATAGTATCAGTCTGATCACCGTTAGTAACGATAGTCTTGTTGCCGAGTACTCTTACGGGAGAATAGATGATGAGGTGCGGATCAGTAAGCTTGGAAGGATCGAAAGCTTCTGTCTTAATTCCGTCCTCTGTAGCTGTAAACACACGGTTTCTGGAGTTAACGCTTCTTCCCATAATGAAATAAGCTGTTACTGCCTTCTTGCCGTCAGCGGACTTACCGATGATAATTCCTCTTCCGGGATAAGCGTTAGTCTTCAGGATTTCTGAGATGTTCTTCGTTTCCATAAATACTTCATTCCTTTACATATGCAATATTATTTTTGATCTCTACTTTACCCTCTGCGAAAAGGCTGATGGCCTTAGGCAGAATAACCTGCTCGCACTCCTTCATAATGCGCTTCTGAAGCACTTCGGGAGTATCATCAGGCAAAATATCAACGCACTTCTGAAGAAGGATCGGTCCCTCATCGTAATTCTCATTGACGAGATGAACGGTAGCACCGGAAACCTTTACTCCTCTTGCAAGTGCAGCTTCGTGAGGCTTAATACCATACATACCCTTACCGCAGAAGGACGGGATAAGCGCAGGATGGATATTAATGATCCTGTTACTAAATTCCTTAACAGTCTTGGCACCGAGAAGTGACAGGTAACCTGCAAGAACGATAAGCTCGGCACCAACCTCCTTGAGCTTAGCAACAACTGCATCGTCCCACTTTTCTCTGCTCGGATATGACTTAACAGACATAACAGTCGCAGGAATACCATGTTCAGCTGCTCTAGTTAATGCATAAGCACTGTCATTAGATGCGATAACAAGCGCGATCTCGACATTCTTAAGTTCACCGCTCTCGATCCGGTCGATTATGGCCTGAAGGTTTGTACCTCCGCCAGATACGAATACAGCTATCTTCATGATTACTCGACCTTACCTGCGATGTAATTACCGTCAAAGCAGGCGGAGCATGTATCACAGATAAGTCCGCCGAGAGCTTCCTTAAGGCATTCAAGTGAGATATATCCGAGTGAATCAGCGCCGATCATCTCACCGATCTCCTCTACAGTCATTCTTGTAGCAGGAAGATCCTTGTCGGATGAAGCATTAACACCGTAGCAGCAAGGGAACTTAACCTCAGGAGAAGCAAGTCTTACATGAACCTCTGCTGCGCCGTTATCCTTAAGGAATCTGATGATGTGCTTTGTTGTTGTACCTCTTACGAGAGAGTCATCAACGATAGCGATTCTCTTACCCTTAACAGCTTCCTTAAGAACAGCGAACTTCATACGAACTGCGAGTTCTCTTTGCTCCTGTGTGCTCTTAATAAATGTTCTACCTACATAACGGTTCTTAAGAAGTCCCATTCCGTATGTAACTCCGAGTCCGTCAGCAAAGCCCAAAGCTGCTGCATTACCGGAGTCAGGTGCGCCGATTACGAGGTCACACTCACAGGGATGAAGCTTAGCAAGCGCCTTACCTGCTTCATATCTGGATTTAAATACATTAGTACCATCGATAACGGAGTCAGGTCTTGCTACGTATACATACTCGAAGATGCAGACCTTACCGTTCTTGATTCTCTCTTCCTGAGAGATCTCTTCATTATAGAAGATGCTGGACATCTCATCCTTAGTGATGGAAAGGATCTCACCGGGCTCGAGGTCTCTTACAAACTCAGCATTAAGTGCGTCGAATGAGCAGTTCTCGGAAGCTACCATCCACTCGTTACCTCTCTTACCGAGTGCGAGAGGTCTCAATCCGTAAGGATCACGGATAGCGATGAGCTTGTCATCTGTCATGATAACCATGGCATAGACACCCTTAAGTTCCTTCATAGTCTTCATCAAAGCTTCTTCTGTAGTATCTGTAACTACGCGGTTTCTGGAAAGAAGCGAGAGAATAAGCTCTGTATCTGTACTTGTCTGGAAGATAGCACCCTGATTCTTCAGGTCTTCTCTGATCTGCTCAGCATTAAGGATTACGGAATCGCAGCTTAATGCGATATTACCTACTCTGGACTTGATTACTACAGGCTGGATACCGTCAGGTCCGATGATTCCGTCGGAACCTCTGGAGTGAGCAACAGCGCATGTACCGCCCAATGCATTAAGTGTTACTTCATCGAAGATATCGGCAACCATGCCGTCTCTCTTGTGAACGAGGAAAGTACCGTTGTTATTAATAGCGATACCTGCAGCCTCCTGTCCTCTGTGCTGCAAGGAGAAGATACCATAATAAGCGGTTGTCGCTGTACCTTCGTCAATTCCTGCTCTGTTAATTACACCGAAAATTCCGCTCATATTACAATCCTGCCTCCTTTAATCTTTCCTGAAGCTTTGTTTCTTTAGTATCTACAGAGGAAGCAAGTTCCTTCTTGTATTTGAGGAGTTTATTGGCAAGCTCATCATCAGAAAGAGCGATGATCTGAGCTGCCAGAATAGCAGCATTAGAGCCGCCGTCAATAGCAACCGTTGCTACCGGGATACCAGTAGGCATCTGAACTGTTGCATAAAGTGCATCCACACCGTTAAGTGCGCCGCCCTTGCAAGGTACGCCGATAACAGGAAGGATCGTGTTGGAAGCAAGAACGCCTGCAAGATGAGCAGCAAGTCCTGCAGCAGCAATAATCACACCAAAACCATTTTCGCGGGCTTCGCTTGCAAGCTTATGAGCCTTATCGGGACTTCTGTGTGCGGAAGCGATATGCACTTCATATTCGATTCCGAACTTCTTAAGGAGCTTGAAACATCCTTCCATTACAGGGAAATCCGAATCAGATCCCATAATGATCAATACTTTCTTCTGGTTCATCTTTATTTACCTCTCCTGTTATTATTCGTCTTCCTGGTTCCAGTTAAGTCTGTCGAATACGCGGTAGTACTCGGGCGATTCCCATTCATAGGGCATCGGACAGTAGTCATTAGACGCGAAGCTGGTCTGACTGTAAGGAACGATCGTCAGATTGTAGTCTTCAACGTAAGAATTAGTCTCATCCATAACGAACTCACATCTTACAATGCAGGAATCGGGATCTGACAGACCCGTATTACCGCCGAAGCAGAAGTTCGACAGAGAGTAAAGTATATATCTTCCGTTATAAACTTCAATAGGCTCAAGTCTGTGCGGATGAGCACCTACAACGATATCGACACCATAGTCGATAAGTGCATGACCGACATAGATCTGGTCATTAGTAGGTTCATAATATCTCTCGACGCCCCAGTGGCAGGAAGCGATGATAATCTGGCATCCCTGCTCTCGTAATTCATCAATAAGAGGATAAGCCGTCTCGGCAGTATCACCGTTACCGATCATATCGATACCGAACATACCGATCTTGATGCCCCTTACCTCATAAATAGCGGTCTGATGCTGGTTACTCCACAGTATTCCTGCTTCTTCGAGTGTCTCCTGCGTAGTGATGAGACCTTCTTCCCAGTAATCATAGCTATGGTTATTAGCAAGGTTAACCGCCTCTATACTGCCGTTAATCAGCATCTGTACGCTCTCGGGGACATTCGCGAACACGAACTCCTTGTTCATGTGAGATGCAGTCTCGTCTCCGTAAGTGCCCTCGAAATTAGCATAAGTGAGATCGTCAGTAGCAAGGTAATCCGCACAGTTCTGGAAGCAGTAAGTCCAGTCACCGTCTACAACGGCATCGAAACTGCCCGCAGCGCCGCTCCATGCGAGTGCATCCGCAAGAGTAAGGTCACCTAAGAAGCTGACAACAATGTGTTCCGGAGCCGGTGTCGGCGTGGGAGTACTTGTAGGAACAGGAGTCGGCGTAGGTGTTGCCGTAGGCACAGCAGGTGCAGTTTCCTGCACCTGAACAGAAGTCTCTGCCGGGAATATGTTATTGATGGAACATGCGTTTAATACAACTGATGCAATAAGCATCGCGATAATGACGATACAACGGCGGCTGCTTGTTCTGTTAAACACTTTTAAGTACTATAGCCTCCCTCGGGAATCTCGAAGTCGGTACCAAGTATAAGTGATCTAACGAACAGACCTGAATTAGAAAGCATCTCGTCTGGCCAATGCCCCTGTATCTTCTGTTCTATCGTAAAATTATTCGAATAAAGTCTTAATGCATTAGAGCTTTCAAGTATTGCAGTACCGATGGACCAGTTACACCATGAGATGTTGTACTCATTAAGAAGATCCATCCACTCGAGGGTCTCAGTATAGAAGACTCCGCTGTTGCCTGAATCAAGTGATACACCCCACTCTGTACAGAAGATCGGAAGACCGTTATTAACTGCAGTAATAACCTTATCCATATGGTCCTGACCGTGTGAACCGGCGTAGAAATGCAGAGTGTACATAATATTGTCGCCGTCGATAGGATTAAGAGATGCAACATCAACATCCTGGCTCCATGTAGGAGTACCGACAATGATGATATTATCGGGATCATTCTCTCTTATAGCAGCGATAACTGTCTCAGCATAAGGCTTAATAACATTATCCCAATCTACGGGAGACTCGGGATCATCATATCTCATGCCGTTAGGCTCATTACATACTTCATAAATAATGTTCGGATAATCACCATAAATAGCAGAGATTCTGGAGAAGAAATCAACAGCGTCTTCCTGATACTCAGTAGGATCACCGTCGAAGAGAATGTGCCAGTCAACGATTACATAAACACCGTGATCGATAAGAGTATCCAGATAGCCGCATACTTCATTGAAATATCTGTCAGGGAAATAAGTATAACCGTTATCAAGACCATGAGAAGTCATTGCAAGTCTGATTACAGTACATCCCCAGTCCTGGATGAGCGTATCGCATACATCATCATTGAAGAACTGGAAGCAGGACTGCAGTCCACCGCTGCTCATTCCTCTTAACTGAACGGGTTCTCCGGACTCACTTACAAGCTGTGTGCCCTCAACACGGAGCTGACCGTATAATTCAACAGGAATATCAGTAACTTGGGCAGTACTAAGAGGTCCTAAAGAAGGTTCAGTAGCCTCGGTCTCTACAGTAACAGTCTCAGACGACTCAACTGTTGTCTGAACAGTCGTTGGAGGCGTCAAGGGTACTGTTTCCGGGGGTAACTTGGAAGAACATGATGCCAATAAAAGCGAAGAACTGATTAATAAGGCAACTGAAGCAGATAAGACTCTGGATCTCATAACTATACTCCCGAAAAAAATATAAAATCAGTATATATTTTTAAGTGCCCTAATTCAACAGTTGTTATACCACAAGAGATATTGACTCGCTTTAATAATTTTGTCATACTTTATTAACATATTTACTTAAAGCAAGTAATATAATTGTTTATATAACACAAGAGGAGATAGGTGGATGTCACGAGTAGACAGTTTGCGCGGTAAGATCATGAAGCTCGCTCAGAAGGGCAAGCTGGATGGTCTTATTAAACTTTCCGGTGATTCTGATGAAGCAGTCCGCACAGAAGTTGCGATAGCTATGGGACAGATCAGGACTTATGAGTCCGGAATGGCTCTCATTCCCCTGCTTCGCGATTCTTCGCCATCGGTAAGAGCTGCGGCAGCCACATCAGCTGCAGATATCGGTGCTAAGCACTGCGAAGAGTATGTTAAGAAATTAGCCTTTGCAGACTCAGATCCTAACGTAAGACAGATAGCGAAGAACGCTTTCGACAGACTCAAGGATAGAATCGTTTAAGACAAACAATAGATCCGCAGAAATGCGGATCTTATTCTTTGCTCGTATACTGTCCTCCATTATAGAATCGCTCTTATATCCTCAGGAATCTTACTCAATTTCTCATCATCAAGATAATCTATGATGGCTTTACCGCTGTAATCCTTGGCATGCGGGTCTGCTCCCTCATCCAGGAGCCATCTGAATACAGACCAGTCACCTGAATTAAGTCCGGCATCCTTCGCATACATCAGCATTGTGGTTCCGTTATGATTAACGACAGCATCAGATGCACCGCGGCTAACGAACCAGCGTGCCAGATCAAGATCACTGTTATATACGGCAACCGTCAGAGGGGTCCAGCCATGGCTGTCCTTATCATTGACGATCTTCTCATATACACACAATCTCTTAGCCTTCTCGGGATTATGTTCCTTAACAGCTTCGATAATACTGTCGAGAACATCCTTATACAGAATGATATCGTAATCGATCGAAGCGATCTTCATACTGACATCATCTTCACTTAATACAGTACCGGGCTTCTCGATAGATACATAATCAGTTATCTTACTTCCGATAAGGGAAACACCCTTATATGTAAGAAGCTGATAAGGTCTGAATGCGAACGCATTGATCTGAAGACGGATCTGGTCAGCCGTTGCCTGAGGATCCAGTTCTATGGTCGAGAAATCAATATAGCCCTTACCGAAGTATGTAGAGCCTTCCTTGGACTGAGGTTCGGCATATACATCACCGCATAATACACTCCTGAGGTTACGTATAACGACTTCAGAACCGTTGCTGATCAAGTGCTCATAAAGATCGAGACTGTTCCAATCATGCTTGATCTCGAATGAGAGCTGGTCAATGATCTCACCGGTATCGATACCGGCACGGATACGATGGAAAGTAACTCCGGTCTTCTCATCACCATTAAGGATGGGAAGAACTGAAGTAAACATTCCCTTGTACTTTGGAAGGAGCGAGAAATGGATGTTATAAAGCTTCGAAGACCTAAACTTCTCAGGTTTAATTATCCTGTCGAACTCAGTGGAAATGAATACAAGATCTTCGATATCATATACATCCTCGAGTGAAACTATCTCGATACCAGTGTTCTTACAGTAATCAATTACAGAACGCTGCCACTTATTGACACCGTCATCACATCTGTCAGGAATACATACGATACGGACATCCGGGAATGCCGTTCTCGCATACTCGAGAACATTGACAGTAATGTTGTTCTTACCGCCGATACAAAGAGTGCTCATATCAGTCTGCAGCAGCTACAACCTTGTCAGAGATAGCTGCCTCATCACCGATAACAACTACATTCGGGTGAAGCTGAAGGATTGAAGCAGGAACAGAAGGTGTAACAGGACCTGTGAAAGCCTTTTCGACGATGTCCTTCTTACCTGCACCTGTAGCCATAAGGATAACAGTAGTCGATTTCATGATGTAGCCGATACCCATTGTATAAGCCTGTGTAGGAACCTCTTCAATCTTACCGTTGAAGAAGAGTCTGGCATTATCCTGGATTGTCTGCTCTTCAAGGTCGATGCACTGTGTATTTACGCAGAAAGCATCAGCAGGCTCGTTGAAGCCGATATGTCCGTCTCCGCCAATACCGAGAAGCTGGATATCAAGATGTCCAAGGGACTTCAGGATTGCATCATAATCAGTACAAGCCTTAACTGCATCAGACTCGAGACCGTCAGGTACATATGTCTTACTCTTGTCGATATTTACATGATCGAACAGATTAGTATTCATAAAGTATCTGTAAGACTGGTCGTGATCACCGCCGAGTCCTCTGTACTCATCAAGGTTAGCACTGGTTACATTAGAGAAATCGAGACTTCCCTCCTTATACATATCAACGAGAGCCTTGTAAGTACCTACGGGTGTGGAACCTGTAGCAAGTCCGATCTTAGCATCAGGTTTAAGTCTGATCGCAGAAGCGATGAGTTCGGCGCATGCCTTGGATGCTTCTTCATAATTGGCTTTTCTGATTACACGCATGTTAATTCCCCCTATGAATTAAGTGTATTCTGTATCAGTCTTCTGTCTTAACTACGATATTGTCCTTGTCCTTATAGATAGAGTGATCAGGAACGATTCCTCTAACCATAGACAGAGGATAGATATTAGTATGAGGTCCTACAACAGTTCCGGGATTAAGAACGGAATTACAGCCTACCTCGACATTATCGCCGAGCATAGCACCAAACTTGCGAAGACCTGTCTCATAAGATCTGCCCTCACCCTTTACTACTACGTTCTTACGGTCTGCTTTGATATTACTTGTGATGGCACCGGCACCGAGGTGAGCCTTATATCCGAGAACGGAATCACCAACGTAGTTATAGTGAGGAACCTCAACCTTGTTAAAGAGGATAACGTTCTTAAGCTCTGTGGAGTTACCAACTGTAGCACCTTCGCCGACAATAGCGCACTCTCTGATGAATGCACACTGTCTTACCTTAGCCCCCTTCCCGATGATAGCAGGACCATGGATATAAGCAGAAGGAAAAATCTCAGCATCTTTTGCAATCCATACATCCTCTCCTACCTTGTCGTACTCATCAGGACTTAAAGTAGGTCCGAGCTTGAGGATAAAGTCCTTTATCTTAGGAAGTACTTCCCAAGGATATGTGCATCCCTCGAAGATATCCTTCGCGATAGTCTCGTCCAGGTTATACATGTTGCTGATCAATGCTGTTTCCATATATGTTCTCCTCTAATTAGAATTCTTACTCAGCTGTAAGGCCTTCAGCCTTAATAACATCAATAAGCTGATCTACATACTTCTCGCAGATCTCATCTGTAGAAGCCTCTACCATTACTCGGATCTTAGGCTCAGTACCGGAAGCTCTAAGGAGCATTCTTCCGTTACCGTCAAGTTCCTGATTAACCTTAGCTACTGCTGCAACTACAACAGGATTCTCCTGAGCAGCCTTCTTATCCTTAACAACAACATTCTTGAGGCACTGAGGATACATCTTCATCTCGCCTGCAAGCATTGAGAGAGGAAGCTTCTTATCGAGCATCGTCATCATTACCATGAGTGAAGTAAGGATACCGTCACCTGTAGTAGCATACTTACCGAAAATAATATGTCCGCTCTGCTCACCGCCGAGCACGTAGTGGTTCTGCATCATGTTCTCAGCTACATACTTGTCTCCAACGGCAGTCTTCTCAGTACGAACGCCGATGGCCTCGCATGCCTTGTAAAGTCCCATGTTAGACATGATAGTTGTTACGATAGTATCTCCGTCGAGCTGGTCGTTCTCCTTAAGATACTTACCGCACAGGAACATGATGTGGTCACCGTTAACCTCTTCACCGTTCTCATCAACACAGAGACATCTGTCAGCATCACCATCGTAGGCAAATCCGACATTAAGACCGTTCTCAACAACGAACTTCTTAAGGCTATCCATATGTGTTGAACCACAGTTCAGGTTGATATTGACGCCGTCAGGTGTGTTATTGATTACATAAACCTTAGCTCCGAGAGCCTCATATACTGCTCTGGCGATATTCCAAGAAGCACCATTAGCGCAGTCCAGAGCTACCTTCATGCCGTTGAAGCCTCTTGTAGGAATGGACATGAGATAACCGATATAACGGTTTCTTCCTGCTGCATAGTCAATTACATTACCCATCTTCTCACGGCTGGCAAGAGGAAGTTCCTCGATCTCGCCGTCCATGTAAGCTTCAATCTTCTCTTCGATCTCAGCCTCGATCTTCTGACCATTTGCTCTCATGATCTTGATACCGTTATCGTAGAAAGGATTGTGAGATGCGGAGATCATAACACCACAGTCGAATCCGTCTGTTCTGCAGCAGTAAGATACAGAAGGTGTTGTAGTTACGTGAAGAAGATATGCATCGGAACCTGAGGATGTGATACCTGCAGACAATGCATACTCAAGAGTATATGAGCTTCTTCTGGTATCCTTACCGATGATAATCTTTGCTCTGCCGTCTTCGTGATTCTGACCGTAATACCATCCGAGATAGCGTCCAATCTGAAATGCCCTGGAAGCTGTAAGTTCTACGTTAGCTTCTCCTCTGAATCCGTCAGTTCCAAAATACTTACCCATAAAGATACTCCTAAAATGTGTTTTAAGAATTATAACAATAATTCTTTTTATTAAAAATATTATTATTTATTATTCAACAGTTACGCTCTTAGCCAGATTTCTGGGCTTATCTACGTCACAGCCTTTATTTACTGCCATATAGTAAGCAAACAACTGGCAAGGAAGCACGCCGAGAATGGGCGCGAATATCTCATCACAGTCTGGAATGATGAACTTTGTGTCACAGGAGAACTTCATCTTACTCATTCTCTCAGGAATAATAGCGAGAACAGTAGCGCCTCGTGTCTTAACTTCCTTGATATTGGACTCCATCTTAGAAGCCAGATCATCCTGCGTGATCGGAGATACAACCAGTGTGCCATCCTCGATAAGAGCGATAGTGCCGTGCTTGAGTTCACCGCCGGCATAAGCTTCAGAGTGAATATAAGATATTTCCTTGAGCTTAAGTGAAGCTTCCATGGACAGGTAATAATCAAGTCCTCTACCCATGAAGAAGATAGAATCAGCATTAAATTGCTTGGAAGCGAATCTCTGAATCTCATTCTGCTTACTGAGAATCGTCTTAAGCTTCTCGGGAATGGCTATTAATTCCTTAAGATAATCAAGATACTGATCTTTGCTTATCTTGCCGAGTGCATAAGCAAACTTAATTGCCATGAGATACATACAGCCAAGCTGTGTAGTATATGCCTTAGTGGAAGCTACGGAGATCTCGGGACCTGCAGCTGTATAAAGAACATAATCAGATTCTCTGGCGATAGTACTGCCGATAACATTAACAACAGCTATCGTAAGACTTCCCTTATCCTTTGCAATCTTCATCGCATTTCTCGTATCGAGAGTCTCACCAGACTGTGAGATAACGATGGTGAGTGTATGCTCATCGATCAAAGGATCAGAGTAGATGAATTCACTTGCAACACCGCATACAACCGGAATACGGCAGAGCTTCTCTATAAGATACTTACCGACACAGCCGGCATGATAAGCAGTACCGCATGCGATGATGTTAACGTTATTGAATCTGGAAAGAAACTCTTTATCTACCGGAATATGCTCAAGATAGATTCTCTCGTCCTGAATTCTGGGTCTTACCGTGTTATCAAACGCCGCAGGCTCCTCGAACATCTCCTTCATCATGAAGTGAGCATATCCGCCCTTCTGAGCTGCATCGGCATCCCATTCAACATGTGAGACCTCATACTCAACCGGCTCACCGTGAACATCCTTGATCTCGATAGAATCCTTCTTCATGATAAGGTAGCAATTATCCTCCATGAAGATAACGTCTCTTGTGTATTCGATGAGAGCTGTAATATCTGAAGCAACAAAGTTCTCGTTCTTACCGAGACCGATAACGATCGGGTTATCTTTCTTAGCACAGATAAGCTGATCGGGATTATCGATACAGAGAATGCATAAAGCATAAGAACCGATGATGTCTGCAAGTGCTCTTGATACTGCAGCTTCGATATCATTGCTTCCGAGCTTTACGTAGTAATACTCGATAAGCTGGGCAGCTACCTCAGTATCAGTCTCTGACTTAAACTCATACCCTTTCTTCTTCAGAAACTTACGAAGCTCGGCATAGTTCTCGATAATTCCGTTATGAACTACGCAGATCTTGCCGTTCATGGACAGATGAGGATGAGAATTCTCATCGGAAGGCGCGCCGTGAGTAGCCCATCTTGTATGACCGATACCAGATGAGATCTTATTAGTCTTATGCTCATCTAAGTTATATCCCTGCAAAGCTACTTCATCGCTTAATTCGCTTACACGTCCCTTCTTCTTGATAAGATGAAGTTCACCATCTCTAATAAAAGAAACACCAGCTGAATCGTAACCACGATACTCCAGTGTTTTCAAACCATTTATAAGTACAGACAGAGTATTTCTAGCTCCTATGTAACCTACAATTCCACACATTATGAATCCTCCTGCTGCGTGTCCGCAGTCTCGTTCAAAGAATATACGGTAACGGAAATAGTCTCCGGTACCTGTCGCTCTACTCGGAAGTAGATATCATTATCTGAAGATGAGATAACGATCGGTAGTTCGCACACTCCGATCTGCTCGATAGCAGAGTAATCGATCGTGGCAACGATATCTCTCTCATCGAGTGTATCAATAGTATTGCTTCGTCCTACAAGCTCGAGTTCAACTGAATCTACAGGGTATGAAACATCGATATAATCAGGCGTAGCAGAATCATTATAAGTAATAGGGACAGTAATTGACTTGGTAACTACAGGGTTAGTATTAACCTGGATATACATCCATAGGCAAAAAGACAGGAACAAAGAGATAAGCATGAGAACAAGCTTTGATCCGGCTCCGACTCTCGAAGAATTAGCAACAGCCTCTGCCCTTGCCGTACGGATCTGAAGATTCTCAGAGTTCTCACCTGCCGCTTCCGTAGCAGTAACATAAGCAAGTCTTGCTTCCTCTTCAGCATTCTTCTTGCGTCTAACCTTATGCAAGAGCTTCCCCAAGCCCTTACGCTCAGTCTTATCAGTAGATACGCCGAGAAGGTAGTCCAGGTTAGCCTCAAGCTCGATTGCATCCTTCATCTCATAAAGGTTTCCGTTAACCGCGATAGACATCGAACCGCGCTCTTCCGACACGACAACAACAACCGTATCGCCCATCTCACTCGCACCTACAGCAGCTCTGTGACGGGTTCCGGATCTAACGAGATTATGCATAGTAACCGAGAGCGGAACGTGGCAGCGTGCTGCGATGATCCTTCCGTCTCTTATAAGAAGTCCGCCGTCATGCATCGGTGAACCCTTATAGAATACGGACTGCAATACAGAACTGGTAACCGTGGAATCGAACTTAACGACATTCTCCTGAGTAAGGAGCTCATCAAGTCTGGTCTTTCTCTCGATAAGAATAAGTGCACCGGTCTTAGTCGCAGCCATATCACGGCACGCCGTACTTACCTCATGAATGAATGTAGACGAGATAGCCGTAGCATTAGCGTCTTCCGATGAGAACAGACTTCTGAATGAAGTAAATGACTTAAGTCCTACCGTCTCCAGAACTCTTCTAAGTTCAGGCTGGAAGAGAACGATAAACAGAATAGCAAATACATAAAGCAATCTATTGAAGATGAAGCCGACCATCTCGAGGCCGAACAGACCGCACATAAGAACGAATATGAGTATCAATACGATACCCTTCATAAGCTGCCATGCACGGGACTGCTTAATAAATAGCAAAGCCCAATAGAACAGAGCAGCAACAAGAATAATATCAACAGCATACCTGATTACATCAAGCGTGCTTCCGAAGAAAACAGAACCGCTTGAAAAGCTGTTAACTAACTCAACTATGAAATCAATAAGTTGTGCTATTAAAGAATCACTGCCCATAACTAATTAATTTTATCATTTATTCCTAATCTCGACAAAGGATTTTCGACGCATGCGAGGCGCACCTTAACGGGATCAATACCGAAGGATACGAGCCTGGAAGCCTCCTCCCCCATATTGGTAACGGAGCCTGCAAGATTTCCTCCTTCACCGTAATACGTCCTGCCGCTCTTAACGGTAACGTCAGCATCTGCAAGCTTATAGACACCGTCAGGAGCACCTGCGCCCCTCATGGAATCAGAAACGACTATGATCCTGTCCTCCGGAAGCATCGCGAAAAGCATCCTCAGCACCGGCGGTTCTATATGAATTCCGTCGCAAATGAGTTCAGCATACACATCCTTGTTATCAAACACAGCACCCAGAACTCCGGGATTTCTCTTTGTACAGCTGTTCATGGCATTCAGAAGATGCGTAACACTCTTAGCACCGGCAGCGAAAGCCTCACATGCCGTGTCGTAATCAGCTTCCGTGTGTGCCAGCGACACCACATACTTACCGGAATACTCTCTGATAAAGTCTATTCCGCCGTCCAATTCAGGTGCGACATCAATGATCTTAAGCATCCCGGGAAATGAACTCTCTATCTTATCTACAACAGGGCCAGCCTTAGAAGGAACAATACATAAATCCTTATTCTGTACGCCTGCCTTGTTAGGACTCATGAAAGGACCTTCAAGATGAATTCCGTGGATATCGGCATAATCGCCGCCTTCTTCATGAAGCTTTTCCTGCGCTTTGGCAACTGCTTCAAAGCATCTCATAATATTGTCTTCGCTTATTGTCATCGTAGTAGGACAGAATGCCTTAACTCCGAATTCTGGTAAGCGTCTTGCCATCTTCATTATCCCTTCGAATGAAGCATCAGATACATCTTCACCGAAAGCACCGTGTATATGAGTATCTATAAACAGAGGTTTATTTAACATATATTGATTATCTCATAAAAAAAGAAAAGGGACTGCTTTTGCAGTCCCTTTTACTCGAAAAGTCTTAAATACTAATCAGATGCAGCCCTGTGCGATCATAGCATCGGAAACCTTGAGCAAGCCGGCGATGTTAGCACCGATAACGAAGTTGTTCTCGTGACCAACCTCTGTAGCTGTCTTATCAACGTTCTCGAAGATGCTTGTCATGATGCCCTTGAGCTTAGCGTCAACTTCCTCGAATGTCCAGGAAAGACGAGCGCTGTTCTGGCACATCTCAAGACCGGATGTAGCAACACCACCAGCGTTAGCAGCCTTACCAGGGCAGAAGAATACGCCGTTGTCGATGAAGTAGTTAGTAGCCTCGAGAGTTGTAGGCATGTTAGCGCCCTCACCTACTACCTTTACGCCGTTAGCAACTAGTGTCTTAGCAGACTCGATGTCGAGCTCGTTCTGAGTAGCGCAAGGAAGAGCGATGTCACAAGGAATTGTCCAGATACCCTTAGAACCGTTAACGTCCTCTGTGTACTTAGCTGTAGGAACATAATCAAGATACTCCTTGATTCTGCCTCTCTTAACTTCCTTGATCTCCTTAACTGCATCGAGGTTGATTCCGTTCTCATCATAGATGTAACCGTTGGAGTCAGAAAGAGCAACTACCTTAGCGCCGAGCTGTGTAGCCTTCTCTGTAGCATAGATAGCAACGTTACCGGAACCGGAGATAACAACTGTCTTACCCTCGAAAGATGTGTTCATCTTCTTGTGGAGGAGGCAGTCTACGAAGTAGCAGAGACCATAACCTGTAGCCTCTGTTCTTGCGAGGGAACCGCCGAATGAGAGCTTCTTACCTGTGAGAACACCGGAGAACTCGTTAACGATCTTCTTGTACTGACCGAACATGTAACCGATCTCACGAGCACCTGTACCGATATCACCTGCAGGTACATCGCAGTCAGGACCGATGTGTCTGTAGAGCTCTCTCATGAAGCTCTGGCAGAAAGCCTGTACTTCGTTGTCGGACTTGCCCTTAGGATCGAAGTCGGAACCACCCTTAGCACCGCCCATAGGAAGTGTTGTGAGGGAATTCTTGAAGATCTGCTCGAATCCGAGGAACTTCAGGATGGAAAGGTTAACGGAAGGATGGAGTCTGATTCCGCCCTTGTAAGGTCCGATAGCGCTGTTGAACTGAATTCTGTAACCACGGTTAACCTGGATCTTACCGTTGTCGTCTACCCATGCAACTCTGAACATTACCTGTCTCTCAGGCTCTACGATTCTCTCAAGAACCTGCTTCTCGATGAGCTCAGGGTGTGTAGCGAGTGCGGGCTCGATAGAAGAAAGGAACTCATAAACAGCCTGGAAGAACTCAGGCTCTGTGTTGTTCTTCTTCATTACGTCCTGCATCAGTGAATTGAGATACGGATTTGAAATTGTGTAATCCATTGTGTCCACCTTTCCTTTTTGTCGCATTTTGCAAGTTGCGACATTAAAAAATTCATAAACTTCCAAAATGATAAATCAATAAGGCTGTTTATGCAATAATCAATTTTCGAAACTTCAAAAATAACAAATTATGTTGATGGAATTGCAGCTGTAGGAGCTGTAGGTACAGGCGGCTGCTGCTCTACACCGGGTACAGTAAACGGATCATTACGTGTTACCTCCTCATAAGTAGAGATACCGAACATATCCTGATATTGCTGAGTATTAATATGAGGAAGTATTGCATTAATAGATATAAACAACAGAAGGAAGAAAATAATAATAAGTAATCCTCTGTTAAGAATGATGAGATTACGCTCTGCGTTGATCTTGGCATCAATATGTGACTTAGTTGCATAACCGACAAGAACATAAACCTTATTCGCTGTATCGCGCTTAGGCTTTCTTTTATACTCGCTTATCCTCCTCTTCACATAATTCTGTGCTCTGGAAGGAAGATTCTTAAAGAACTTAACAGTGGTCCTAACAACAGAACCGAATATATCGGATATCTTGGAAATGATCTCCGGTGTGTCCTTGTCAGCATTATTATTCATATTAAGGATTATAACAAAACAAGGATAATTAAAGAACTTATTTATGATGCTTCTTCTCGATGTTCTTATGAAGCATGTTAATTCCCTTTTCCGAGTATCTGTAACAGGCTGATTTACTTATGAACAGGATCTCACTTACCTGAGTCAGCGGTAAGCTTTTAAAGAAATGTAGATAAAGGATCTTCGAATAAGGATCAGGTAAAGCCAGGATCTCGAGAAACAGTGTCAATGCTAATGCGTGTCTGTTAAGAACACACGATGTCTTGTAGCTTAACTTCTTGATGAACTTATCATACCCTGCACTTACGTCAATTAGTTCATTCTCGATGTCATATGTACCGCCGCTTCCCGAGAACACGGTGCTTAGGACTTTAACAGGAGCCCTGTCTCTGAAATACACATCTTTGATAATATTATTCTTATCATCAATGCTGTCATTCATGAGATTGACCAGGGCTACGGCTTCATTATTGGTACAGGTCAGATCAGTATATAAAGATTCAAGGCGTTCTCTTAAGACTTCTTCGTACATAACCACTCCTTAAACGAACAAGTGTTTGACATTGATAATTACATTGGATAGAATGAATACAGAATATATGTTTGGAGGGCCGAACAATGAGTACAACCGGTAATTCTGAGAGTAAGTCTGAGAAGACTATCGACAGAGTTTATAACTACGTCAAGTACTACATTAAGACGAACACCTATTCCCCTTCAGTCAGAGATATATGCAAGGGAGCCGGCCTCAAGTCGACTTCATCAGTCCATATGTACCTTAAGAAGCTCGATGAGATGGGACTCATCGAATACAGGCCGGGTATGAGAAGGGCCATTATCATTAAGAATATGGATGATGCGCCTGAGACCGACCTCCCCGCCGAACTGGTCAAGCTTCCGTGTCTCGGTAAGATCACTGCCGGTGTTCCTATTTATGCTCATGAGGATTATTCTGATTCGTTTGTTGTGGATAAATCTATTATGGGCAAGTCTATTATTGGAAGTGATGATGCATTTATCCTCAAGGTCAGCGGCACCAGTATGATCAATGCGCACATCATGGACGGAGATTATCTGATAGTAAGGAAACAGAACAGCTGTCAAGAGGGAGATATAATAGCTGCTCTGATAGATGATGAAGCTACTGTTAAGAGGTTTGGAAAGATCAATGGTGTTCCTTATCTATTCCCCGAGAATGATGATTACTCCCCTATTCCATTTAACACGGAAGGTTGCCGGGTATTGGGTAAAGTAGTCGGCCTTCACAGGTATTCTATCTATTAATCTGCGGCATAGCTTTGTCCTCCTGTCAGGTTATAAGAGGACTATATCAGCCGTGATTTACCCTTACATTCATTTCAGGAAAATAGATTTGGATTTTGACCAAATCACATGAACTCTTGATATATCATTGCGAATATATGCACGATAGCAGACCTATCGTGCATTTTTATGCATGATTCAACTCATTAATAACAAACTGAGCCTGTTTCTCTATAGTCAGATTCCTGTCGATCTTGTGGATGTCATTGATATAGCGGAACCACGTAAGCTGTCTTTTCGCGAAGTGGCGTGTATTAAGCTTAATCTCGTAACTGACGCGCTCAAGTGAACTGCCGGGCTCGTTGTCGATAAAAGGCAGGAATTCCTTATAACCGATTGCCTGACAGCACGTAGACTTACGGTCAATAGGAAGCGAATAAAGGAAACGCGCTTCCTTCTCAAGGCCTTCATCCATCATGATATCTACACGACGGTTGATCCTGTCATATAGGATTGAACGGTCGTCTTCATAATCTATCGTGAATAACATAAAGTTATACTTCGGCCCGTTTTTCTTGGAATCAATGTTACGCTGAGTCTTGGTCTTTCCTGTTGCCTCATAAACAGCGAGCGCACGGATTACTCTTCTCGTATTATTCGGATGGATCTTCTCAGCGGCTTCGGGATCAGATGCAACAAGTCTTCTGTATATATCGTCGATACCATTGGCGCGGTATTCTTCATAAAGCTTATCGGTTACTTCATCAGCCATCGGATCTTCTTCGAAGTTAAGTCCGTCTTTCAAGGCTGAAATATATTGACCGGTACCGCCGCACAGAACAGGATTCTTCCCTCTGGACAGGATATCTTCGATTGCCTGATAGCAGCCTTCAACGAACATCGATACGTTGTAGTTCTCACCCGGCTCAATGATATCGATCATATGATGAGGAATCTTAGACTGTTCTTCAGATGTAGCCTTCGCTGTTCCTACATCAAGGCCCTTATAAATCTGCATAGAATCACATGATACGAGTTCACCGTCGATCATCTCACAGAGCTTTAATGCGACAGCGCTCTTACCGCTCGCTGTAGGTCCGGTAATTATTGGGATCACTATATTCTTGTCCGTCATACGATCCTTTTGAACTTCTTCTCGATCTCAGTCTCATCAAGCTTCTGGAATGTAGGTCTGCCGTGAGCACAGTGATAAGGATCGGTACACTCGGAAAGCTGGTTGATCAACGACAAAGCTTCTTCCTTGGTAATAACATCGTGTGCTTTAATCGCAGCCTTACATGCTGTAGTCTGAATCAGCGATACCCATACATGACTCTTCGCAGGAGTCTCACGCTTAAGGTCCTCCAGAACCTGACTGAAGAAAACCTTAGGCTTACTCATGGACTTTAATCTGTCTTCTGCTTTGTACGCCATAGGCACAGATCTTAATGCAATCTGCCTGTCGCCTACGATATCAATATCGAATCCGAATTCTCTGAATCTGTCGAGATTATCGGTAACGAATGAGATATCAGATACAGACAGTTCTACTATCTCAGGAACAAGCAGATCCTGTACTAATCTTGAATCTGAATCCATCTTCTCCTTACGACTTCCGAATCTCTCGTACAGAACTCTCTCATGAGCTGCGTGCTGGTCAACGAGGAACACTGAATTCTCCGACTGCATGACAATATATGTACAGAACAGGAATCCCACAAATTCAGAACTAACCAATTCATCAATATCCGTTCTGTCGATAGCAGGTTCTTCAATGATCAAAGGCTCTGAAGGCTTGGGTTCCTGAGCAACTGCTTCAACAGGCTCGGAATCTTCATCTTCTATCTTCTTAACATCAGGCTTGAACTCGGAAAGAATTCGAAGGAGATTGTCAGTAGCTCCCGCTTCAGCGCCTGTATAAGTTTCCCTGCCGCGAAGCAGGCTTTTCGACGGAGCCGGAGCAGAATCCTTCTTAGGAGCAGGTGCAGCAGAAGTTACAGCAGGAGCCTGCGGCACCAAAGGAAGTTCGGAAGCTTCAGAAGGTGCAGCTCCTTCACCGAAGACTGCATTTCGAATACCGTGCAAGACAAGCCTAAAGATAACGGAATCATCCGAGAACTTAACCTCAGCCTTCTGGGGGTGAACGTTAACGTCGACTCCGCCTGCGGGACAATAGATGCACAGAATGCATACGGGATACTTATGCTTCATAACCGAAGCCTTATAAGCTTCATCGATAGAAGCAGTAACGGAAGCACTCTTAATGGGACGATCATTAACATAAACATACTGCATGGCCCTGTTGCCGCGCACATAAGAAGGCTTGCCGGCAAAGCCCTTGATCTTAACGCCGTCGAGTTCATACTCGATGGGTACGAGAGCTGACGAGAACTCTTTGCCGTAAACCGCGTAGATAGCGTCCTTCATGCTGCCGTTACCGGGCGTGGACAGTATCTGTTTGCCGTCCTTAACGAGCCTGAAAGCGACGTGCGGATTAATGATCGCGAGTTTCTCCACAAGAGAGCAGATATACATGCTCTCGGTAGCATCACGCTTAAGGAACTTATATCTTGCAGGCATATTCGCGAAAAGATTCTGCGCACACACTACAGTTCCCTTGTCAGCAGCGACTTCAGTTTCCTTAACGAACTCACCGTCACGATACTCTATGAGCACGCCTGTCTTCATGTCAGCCTGCTTCGTTGTAACACTTAAGTCGGCACAGGCTGCGATCGAAGCAAGAGCCTCACCTCGGAATCCCTGTGTCGACAGATCATAGATATCATCGATAGTCTGAAGCTTAGAAGTAGCATGGATGAGGAAACACTTTCTCGCGTCTTCCCTGTCCATTCCTATACCGTTATCGCTGACTCTGATAAGAGAAATACCGCCGTTCTCGAATTCGATCTTAACTGAAGTGGCGCCGGCATCGACTGAGTTATCAACTAACTCCTTAACTACAGAGACGGGGCGTTCGATTACTTCGCCGGCCTTAATGGCATTGGCAGTCTTGGCATCGAGGACATTAATCCTGCTCATCCTGGTCTTCCTTTCTAACGGTATCGATAAATCCGTAAAGGAGGTTCATAGCCTCAAGAGGCGTTACTCTAGTGATATCGATATCGCGAAGCGCATTTCTTATGCTGTCTTCCTTACGGTAGTAAACGTTATCGGGATTGAAGATGGAGTCCTGACCTGGAAGCTCCGCTTCATCCGAAGTCTTGAATTCACCTAAGCGCTCAAGTTCCTTGAGGATATTTCTTGAACGGGTAAGAACATCGGACGGAACACCTGCAAGTCGTGCAACTTCGATACCATAAGAATCTGATGTACCCCCCTCAACAATCTTATGAAGGAATACAACACCGTCATCATTCTCGGTGACATCTACGTGGTTGTTGAAGATACCTCGGATACTCTTCTCTAGGCGGTTCAGCTCGTGATAATGAGTAGCGAATATAGTACGTGCATAGAGGATCTTCGGATCTGCAATATACTCGAGCACTGCCCATGCAATAGACAGACCATCATAAGTTGATGTACCTCTTCCAACCTCATCGAGCAGCAGCAAGCTTGATGAGGTAGCATTCTTAAGGATTCCGGCAACTTCCTTCATCTCGACCATGAATGTTGACTGACCCATGGAGATATCATCGGATGCACCGATTCTCGTGAATATCTTATCTACAAGTCCGATATGAGCTGAAGATGCGGGAACGAATGAACCCATCTGCGCCATAAGGACTATGATCGCAGTCTGTCTCATATATGTGGACTTACCTGCCATGTTAGGACCTGTAAGAACCATGATCTTATGCTCATCATCAAGAGTCGTATCATTAGGTACGAATCTGTCAGTTCCCGTAAGCATTTTCTCTACAACGGGATGACGGCCGTCCTTGATCTCGAGAGCATTCGAATTATCGACAATAGGACGGACAAAGCCTTCTTCATTTGCAAGATCAGCGAGCGAAGAGATTACATCGATAAGAGCAGCTGCTCTTGCACTTCCGAACAATCTGTCGGATGCTGCTTTAACCGTATCTCTTACTTCTACAAACAACTGATACTCAAGAGCAGTTCTTCTTGATGTAGCACCTAGTATCTTCTCTTCGAGCTCTTTAAGTTCAGGAGATATGTATCTCTCGTTATTAGCAAGAGTCTGCTTTCTGGTATATTCGGGAGGCAATTCTGTAACAGATCTCGGAACCTCAACATAGTAACCGAACACCCTGTTGTATCCGATCTTTAGAGTCTTAACACCCGTTCTCTCCTTCTCCTTAGCCTCGAGACTCATGATATAGTCACGTGCATTGGAAGCGATGTCTCTTAACTCATCGCACTCCTGATTGTAGCCTTCCTTGATGATGTCACCTTCTGTAATAACAACCGGCGGATCTTCAGCAATAGCCTTATCAAGAAGTTCGTATATATCTTCAAGAGGATCGAGAAGATCATTGATCTCGCGGAACACTCCCTTAGTAAACTTGGATGCACATTCCTTAAGGAAAGGGAGCTTTCCGAGTGAATTACGCAGAGAGATCATCTCTCGGCCGTTGATACTTCCGAGAGAAACCTTCGAAGCAAGTCTCTCTATGTCATAAAGTCCTGTAAGCCCTTCTATCAGCTCCTGTCTCTCGATGAATCTGTCGAAGCACTCCTCTACCGCATCAAGTCTCGCATTAACGGAGCTGCTTATGATGAGCGGCTCCTCGATCCATTTTCGAAGGAGTCGTCCTCCCATGGCAGTCTTAGTGCGATCGATAGCCCATAGTAAGGAACCCTTCTTCGCACCCGACCTGATCGTCTGAGTGAGCTCGAGGTTAACACGAGTGCTGTAATCGATCTCCATTGTCTCGGAGATCTTGAAGCACTCGATGGAATTAAGGTGCATGACCTTGTTTGTCTGAGTTTCTTCAGCATAAGTGATGAGCGCCTGGCAAGCACCGAACATCAGATCGCAGTCCTGGAACTTATCATTGCCGTATACCTTGATCTGCTTGTTGTTCTTGATCCCAGAAGATGAGAAATCGCGCTCTGAACGTGCTGTATAAGATACCTCGAATGCCTGTCTTAAAACCTTATAGCATGATGAATCTTCGAATCCGGGATTATAAAGAATCTCGGAGGGCATATACTTACCGATAAGGTTTATAAGGTGCTCGTCATTACCTGTGAAGTCGAGCTGAGTAGCCTCGAAGTCACCTGTTGTAATATCTGCTACGGCAATACCGTACTGGTTACCAACACACATGATGCTCATGAGGAAGTTATTCTTACGGTCGTCGAGCTCGTCTGTGTCGGTCATGGTACCCGGCGTAAGTACCTGGACTATACCTCGCTTAACGAGTCCTTTCGCAAGAGCAGGATCTTCAAGCTGCTCGCAGATAGCTACCTTCTGTCCCTCATTAACGAGGCGGGCTGCATACGATTTATACGCATGATGAGGAACACCGCACATAGGAGCACGAAGTCCGCTTCCGCAGTCTCTTGCAGTAAGAGTTAACTCGAGCATGCGGCTTACTAGGAGCGCATCATCGAAGAAGCACTCGTAGAAGTCACCTAATCTGTAGAAGATAATGATATCGCCCATCTGACGCTTCAGATCGGCATACTTCTGCATCATCGGCGACAGATTCTCATATGGGACATCATCAAGTCTTAATGCTTTATTCTTGGTCATTTAAGTCTCACCATCTTTCCGTCAACTGAATACGGACGCGCATGAGTAAATTCAACGTCACAGAGCATACCTTCATAATCATCAGCGGTCTTCGAAGGATCCTTCAGTTCATCAGGAATCGTGAAATTTACAAGGTGATTGGAAAGTGTTCTGCCCGTAAGTATATCCGGGGCTGTAGAACTCTGGCCCTCGATAAGGATCTCTTCAGTCTTGCCTACCTTAGCCTGATTAGACTTGAAAGCCAGATCATTCTGCAATTCGAGGAGTCTTCCGAATCTCTCTGTAACTACATCATGCGGCACCTGATCTTCCATAGAAGCCGCTTTGGTACCGGGTCTCTTCGAGTACTGGAAAGTAAACGCCGAGTCGAAAGCACATTCCTTCACGACTTCGAGTGTACCCTTAAAGTCTTCCTCGGTTTCTCCCGGGAAGCCGACGATAATATCAGTAGAGATCGCACCTCCGGGCACAATATCTCTGAAATAATGTGCTGTCTTAAGATAATCCTCACGGTTATAAGGTCTGTTCATGATCTTAAGAATCCTGTCTGAACCTGACTGCAAAGGAAGATGCAGATGCGTCTCGATATTAGAATACGAAGACATGATCTCGACAATCTCATCAGATACATCCTTAGGATGTGATGACATGAATCTGATTCTATTGAAGCCCTTGATCTCGGCAGCTGCCTTAAGAACTTCAGGGAACCTCTCGCCGTTCAGGCCCTTATAGGAATTAACATTCTGTCCGAGGAGCATTACTTCCTTATACCCTTCAGAAGCAAGCTTATTAAGCTCATCCGTTATCTCAGCTATATCGCGGGATCTCTCACGGCCTCTGGCATAAGGAACGATACAGTAAGTGCAGAAGTTATTGCATCCGTACATGATAGGAACGAGTGCACGGAACTTACGCTTACGCATGATAGGAACAAGCGAATCGTCAACGATATAGTCTTCAGAAGAGATGTTGACGAGCTGCTTCTTCTTACCAATCGCGTCACGAAGATATATCGGGAACAGATGTAGCTGCTGGGGATCGAATACGAGATCTACATACGGGAAGCTCTTCTTGATCTTCTCTACATTCTCGGGAACCTTAGTCATACAGCCGCATACGGCAATGATCTTATCCCTGTCAGACTTCTTGTCTGCCTTAACGATACCGAGATTACCGAACAGACGGTCCTCTGCATTCTCTCTTACTGCACATGTATTGAAGATTATGATGTCAGATGAAGCCTCTCCGGTAACTTCCGTAAGTCCCATCTGTTCGAGCATTCCGCTTAATTTTTCAGAATCGGATTCATTAAGCTGGCAGCCATATGTTCTTACGTTATAAGTAATCTCGCGTCCTTTACGGGCTGAAAGAGCTGAGAAATACTCCTTAAGCTCAGACATAGCCATATCACGACCGCGAAGGTCATCTTTACCTACCTTAATGATTGCCATATTAGATCCTTTCCATACAAACAATTAATTATACTAGAAAAATATCTTTTGTTATAATCGTATTTATGAAAAGGATACTGTCATTTGTCTTAACAACGATCATTACAGCGGCTTGCCTGTTTCCGGGGGCCGTTCTTGCAGTAAATGACGATCTTGATAACCCTGATGACGGTATAGTGTCCCAGAATGAGGCCTATGATGACCTTCTCTCTGATCCGCCGGCTGATGTCCCCGAGATTATCGGAACTTCCTACATTCTCTACGATGCGGAGTCCGGATCAGTCCTCATGGGACGTAATATCGACATGCAGATCCAGCCTGCGGCTATTACCAAGCTGATGACTGTACTTATTGCCCTTGAGACATTGGATCTTGATGATACAGTTACCGTAACACAGCCGATGTATATAGGAATTCCAGAGAACTACTATACACTCGGCGTTACCGAAGGCGAAGAAGTAACTGTAAGAGACCTGATCTACGCAGCTTTACTCGAGTCTGACAGCGATGCGTGTCTGTGCCTCGCGATTAAGATTTCCGGCGCAGAGTCCCTTTTCACAGGGCTTATGAATACCAGAGCCAGTGAGCTTGGTTGCACGAACACTTTCTTCACGAACTGCTACGGAAATGACGATGTAAGCAATCTGTCCACCGCTCATGACATGGCACTCATTCTTGATGCCTGCACGGATCACCAGGACTTCGTCGACATCTCTACTACATTCCAGCACACAATGCTCGGCACTAATCTCTATGCCGATTCGAGAATCATTTCCAACGCGAACAGATTCATCTCCACTCAGGAGTATTCCTATGATTACTACACCGGCGGTCTCACAGGTTACGCTGAAGGCGCAGGTTACTCCATCGCAGCCGCAGCCAACAAGAACGGCCGTAAACTTGTCGGGATCATTCTCGGAGCAACAGATTCACTCGGCAGATATGCCAACATGATCGACCTGTTCGACTGCGGTTATTCTTCCTTCTCAACTCTTACTATCGATCAGGGCGAATTCATGCCCCTTTATAACGACACTATCGAGCAGATCAATTCGGCTCTTCTCGGCACCGACCTGGCTGTTATGGAATCATCGATGGAATTATCGTCTTGTCTTACTACTACGACAGCCAGAGTATCGCTCGGAAGCACGAATACGGTCGATCTGTCGAATGTGATCATTGACACGACCATGATGGAGAATCAGGACTTCCGAATACCGGTTATCAGGATATTTAACGACGGTAAAACCTATATTGTCGGTGTTCTTAATGTACAGGTCGGAGAGAAAGACAATCTGGTATCTATAAACCCGGAGAAGCGCTCAATCTGGACAGCGCTTAAGACTGTACTTGTGACTGTAATCGTTATTCTTGCGCTTCTTATCATCCTCGTATACTCGATGATAGTATTCAGGAACAAAGCGAGAAAGAGAGCTTCGAGAGAATTCTCCAACAAGAATAAGATGCTTTAATCGTTAAGGGTATATGTGAAATCCCTTAAGTAAAGCGAGAGAACTCTGTTATCGTCAGAACCCGGTATTACCGACATCGGTGAAAGAGCATTCGGTATGTCTATAACGATGTCGCACAGGCAGTTATCGGTTACTTCATAATCGAACTCGATACAGTCATCATCCATGGTAACGGGACCCGCATACACTACTTCGCCGTTAACCTTGACCGTTATACCCTGCTCCCCGCCGAAAACATTCGCTACATCAAAGCATCCCGTGTAACTTCCGGGCAAAGTGTGAAGCAGCAGGTGCAGTTCATTTCCATAAACGAGTGCAAGGTCTCCCTCGTAACCGACAGAGCTTCTGATTATTGACACGTCATTCTCCGTAAGATCTGAGAAATCAAGCTCATGGCTGTCACGGATCATATGATAACCGTCTTCACTGATGTTTACATATCTGAACGAAGAACCGTTGATATACGTATAAGGAAGATCCCAGAAATCAACCTCATTGAATGAAGGATCGTAGATCGTATACTCACCGTCCTCGAAGCACTTCTCTGCTTCAGGCGTGATAAGTATCTTACGAAGGTTACCATCATCATCGAAGTAAGGAACCGGGAATTCGCAGTAATAAGCTTCTTCAGTAAGAGTTCTCGAATAGAAGATTCCAACCGGCGGATTATATAGCGATGGGAAATAATTTAATGCAAACTTACCGTAGAATGTGTGATCAAGATAAAGATTAGGCGCATATAGAATCGTCATAACTATCATAATAACGCCGGCATACAGACCGCTGATTCCGAATATGTTGACAGCAGGTACAGGTTTCATATTAAAAACGTTGAAGAAAGCGATAAACGGCAGTATCCATACGTTATAGCGCATGATATATGACATACCGCAGTTGATATGAAGCTCCTGAGATACGATGAACAACATCGCGATAATAGTAAGAAGGGTCAATACCGTAACAAGCAAGTTCTTTCTTTTAACGAAGTTGATAATAAGAACCACGAAGAATGCAGGAACGATAAGAAGCGTGTAAGCTATCATGCCCTGATTAGGATCGAAGATATAAGATAATCCGCAGATCAATCTGTTATCGGTAGGATCTCCGGAACCCGATACTGAAGCAACAGCAGCTACGGGACTGTAAGTACCGAACAGTATGAATGATCTGATTATAGGAATAAAACCCGGTACAGCAGCAAGTAAAATGGGAAGAGTCTTCCTAATAGCCTTACCGATCTTCTTCTCATTATCCTTATAAGCTGTAATTACGAACCCAATACCAAGAAAGAAAGCAGGCACCAGCAAAGTAAGGTTATTCATAGCTGCGAAGCTTATAAGAAGCATCGAGAGAATATATCTTTTGTTATGAAGCATAACAAGTCCCGCCACGACGAGCGAGAACATCAGTATTTCGGTATGAACCCAAGTAATATAGAACCACGCAGGATTAATAACCGTGAATATCATAAGCATTGTCTTCTGCCACTGCTTAGCCTTAAGAACGACCTGTACAAGGAACGCAGC
>Ga0310786_10000806_pt1 | contig 50172 bp, 37 predicted proteins | sample AusTroGonzalo_MG_FD_203881 | JGI IMG/M metagenome (GOLD analysis project Ga0310786, IMG submission 203881) | Bovine rumen microbial communities from tropical cattle in Woodstock, Queensland, Australia - Gonzalo_03 (v2) (version 2) | ecosystem: Host-associated > Mammals > Digestive system >...
CTCGTGGGTAGGACCGTCCTCACCAACGCGGAAGGCGTCGTGGGTCCAGATGAACTTCACGGGCAGCTCCATGAGGGCAGCCATACGAACGGCGGGCTTCATGTAGTCAGAGAATACGAAGAAGGTACCGCAAGCGGGGATGACACCACCGTGCAGAGCCATACCGATGCAGCAGCAGGCCATGGTGAGCTCAGCCACACCAGCCTCGAAGAATGCACCGCTGAAGTCTCCCTTCACGATGTCCTTGGTCTTCTTCAGGAAGCCGTTGGTATTGTCAGAGTTAGACAGGTCGGCAGAAGCACAGATCATGTTGGGCACCTGCTCAGCCAGCTGACCGAGAACGGCAGCAGAGGCACTGCGGGTAGCGCTGCCAGCCTTCTGCTCTACCTTGCTCCAGTCAATGACGGGAGCCTTGCCGCTGAACCACTCCTCCAGCTGCTTGGCCTGCTCGGGATGACCCTTAGCCCACTCAGCCTTCTCGGCGTAGCGCTCAGCTACAATCTTCTTCAGTTCCTCGCGACGCTTAGCATAGAGTTCCTGTACCTCGGGGAAGATAACAAACGGATTCTCGGGATCGGCACCCAGGTTCTTCATGGTCTGCACGAAGTTGTCGCCGCCAAGCGGTGCTCCGTGGGTAGCGCAGTTGCTTTCGTAACTGCTGCCGTCAGCCTTGCGGGCACCCTTACCCATGATGCAGTGGCCGATAATCAGAGAAGGACGCTCCTTCTCAGCCTGTGCCTTCTTGATGGCCTCACGGATCTGGTCAACATCGTTACCGTCGATTTTCTGCACGTACCATCCCCATGCCTCGTACTTCTTGGCGGTGTCCTCGCAGGTAACCACCTCGGTACGGGTAGAGAGCTGGATGTCGTTGGCATCGTAGAACATGATGAGGTTGTCGAGCCCCAGGTTACCGGCAATACGTCCTGCACCCTGTGAAATCTCTTCCTGTACGCCACCGTCAGAGATGTAGGCGTAGATGGTCTGGTTCATCACGTTGCCCAGACGAGCCTTGAGGAACTTAGCTGCGATGGCAGCACCAACAGCGAAAGTGTGTCCCTGTCCGAGAGGACCGGATGTGTTTTCAATGCCGCGCTCAATTTCACGCTCGGGGTGTCCGGGCGTTACGCTGCCCCACTGACGCAGGTTCTGCAGGTCCTCGAGACCGTACTTGCCAATGAGTGCAAGCTGGCTATAGAGCATGGGAGCCATGTGACCAGGGTCGAGGAAGAAACGGTCACGACCTTCCCATGTGGGATTCTCGGGGTCATATACCAGAAACTCACTGTACAGAGTGTTGATGAAGTCTGCACCGCCCATAGCACCGCCAGGGTGACCAGACTTGGCTTTTTCAACCATTGCAGCAGCAAGAATACGGATGTTATCCGCTGCGCGATTCATGATTTTGTTGTCGTTCATAATAAGTTTTTCTTTATAAATTGAATATTGTTATTTACATGTATCTGCAAAATTACAAATAATTTATGAATTTCGGACGTGAAAAGTCTTTTTTTTCCGAAGAAGTAACAAAATAGTAAGAAAAAGTTACGTTAAATTACTTCACCGTCAGTACAACGACGCTCTTAGCAGGGAGCTTCACGCTGAGCACGCCTTTCTTCAGCTTGGCATCCTTAAATGCACGCGGAGCCACCTTGTCAGGATGAGCGAAATCATTGAAGTCTGCTACGTTTGCTGCTGTGAGGATCTCTCCGTTGACTGTCTTGGCGGTATAGCCGTCAAGTGCAATGTCAAGTGTCTGCTCCTTGTCGAGGCTAACATTGACCAGTGAGATGACGAGTTCACCGTTCGTTGTCTTGGCTGCTGAAACAGAGAAAAGTGGACAGGGACGATAACCGGCGTCGCGTGCACCTTCCTTTTCCTTGAAGTATGCCTTGCTTACAGCCACAACCTCACTGTTGTAATCAACGGGCAGGTAGGTGGCTTCCTGGAACGGCGTGTACATTTTGAAGACATGGTAGGTCGGGGTGAGTACCATATGGCCGGTGCCTTCCTGGTCGGTCAGGATCATCGACTGCAGCACATTGACAACCTGGGCGATGTTCGCCATCTTTACGCGGTCGGTGTATTTGTGGAATACGTTGAGCGAGAGGGCTGCCACGAAGGCATCGCGCAGGGCGTTCTGCTGATAGAGGTGGCCGGCAATGGTGCCAGGCTCTTCGTCCCACCATGTGCCCCACTCATCGACGAGCAGTCCGACTTTACCCTCGGGGTCTTTCTCGTCCATGATGGCCTTGTGCTTCTTGATAACCTCCTCAATCTCGAGACACTTACCCAGTGCCCAGTAGTACTGGTCGTTGTCAAAGTTAGTAGCAGAACCCTTCGGACCGTCCCAGCCTGAGCAGGTGTAGTAGTGCAGGCTGACGCCCTGCATGCGATCGCCGATTTTGTCCATCAGCACCGTGGTCCAGTCATAGTCATAGTCAGAGGCACCGCTACCGATGCGATAGAGCTTGTTGCCCGTGTAGTCGCGTAGGTAGGTGTTGAACTTACGGAACTCGTCGCTGTAGTACTCGGGAGTCATGTTACCGCCACAGCCCCAGGCCTCATTACCGATGCCGAAGTACTTGACGTGCCAGGCCTTGTCGCGGCCGTTCTGACGACGCAGACGAGCCATCGGCGTATCGCCGTCGGAGGTCATATACTCTACCCACTGGGCCATCTCCTTCACCGTGCCGGAGCCTACGTTACCGCTGATGTAGGGTTCGCAGCCCAGCATTTCGCAGAGGTTCAGGAACTCGTGGGTACCGAAGGAGTTGTCCTCGATGGTGCCACCCCAGTTGTTGTTGCGCAGTGACGGACGCTGGTCCTTTGGTCCGATGCCGTCCATCCAGTGGTAGTCGTCGGCAAAGCAGCCGCCCGGCCAACGGAGCACGGGGACTTTCAGGGCTTTCAGGGCATCGAATACGTCCTTGCGGTAGCCGTTGATGTTAGGGATAGGGGAGTTCTCGCCGACCCACAGACCACCGTAGATGCAGGTGCCGAGGTGCTCGGAGAACTGGCCGTAGATCTCCCTGTTGATTTTATACTTGCCTTGGTCAGCGTGAATGGTCACTTTATTCTGGGCCGATGCTGACAGCGTGGCAACCAGTGTGATGGCTGTCGTTAGGATTATTTTCTTCATAGTAAAATAATACTCGTTTGTCAATTACATTTATTTCTTATTCTCTACGGCACATTGTTCAATGGGGAGACATTGCTTGTAGTTGGCAATGTATTTCTCAAATCCGGCAACGTCCTCGGCCGTCGGGGCGATGCTGATGCCCGTATTGCCAGCGAAGACTACCTCTTCCAGATAGTCGGCCAGATTCTTGCCGTTCTTGTTAATCAGGTAGCCAGCCAACAGAGCGATACCCCATGCGCCGCCTTCGCCTGCCGTCTCCATCACAGAGATGGGAGAGTTGAGGGCAGCAGCCAGTATGCGCTGACCGACACCGGCAGTCTTGAAGTAGCCGCCGTGTCCGGTGATGCGATCTACGCGGATCATCTCCTCTTTGAACAGGATGTCGTTGCCAATCTTCAGTACGCCGATGGCACCATAGAGGTGGGCACGCATGAAGTTGGCGAGGTTAAACTTGTCGTTGGCAGAGCGTACGAACATGGGACGGCCTTCTGCCAATCCGGTAACAGGCTCACCGCTGACGTAGTTGTAGGCCATCAGACCACCGCAGTCCTTGTCGCCTTCGAGGGCCTTGTTGAACAGCTTGCCGTAGAGCTCGTTCATATCGACGGGCACGCCCAACAGCTGCTGGTACTCCTTGAAGAGTCCCACCCAGGCGTTGATGTCGCTGGTGCAGTTGTTACAATGTACCATTGCCACGAGTGAACCATCAGGTGTGGTCACCATGTCAATCATCTCGTAAGGCTTCGAGAGCGGTTTCTCCAGCACAATCATCGAGAAGCTGGAAGTACCGGCGCTGACGTTACCCGTGCGCTGCTTGACGGCATTGGTGGCTACCATACCCGTACCTGCGTCACCCTCAGGAGGGCAAACGGGGCAGCCGGGCTTCAGGTGACCACTGACATCGAGCTTCTTGGCACCTTCGGGAGTGAGGAAACCTGCGCTGTCGCCTGCGTTGAGTGACTTGGGCAGGATGTCGAGCAGCTTCCAGGAGAAGCCCTTGGGAGCGATGAGCTCGTCGAACTTCTTCACCATCTCGGCATCGTAGGTCTTGGTGGCGGGGTCAACGGGAATCATACCCGAGGCATCGCCCACACCCAGTACGAACTGACCCGTTACCTGCCAATGAACATAGCCGGCGAGGGTCGTGAGGTACTTGATGTCGCTGACGTGCTCCTCGTTGTCGAGGATGCATTGGTACAGGTGGCTGATGCTCCAGCGCAGGGGAATATTGTAGTTGAAGAGCTCAGAGAGCTCGGCAGCAGCCTTGCCTGTGTTGGTGTTTCGCCAGGTGCGGAAGGGGACCAGAATCTCCTGCTTCTCGTTGAAGGCCATGTAGCCGTGCATCATGGCTGAGAAACCAATGGCCGCAAGACTCTCAATCTCACAGTCATACTGTTTCAGCACGTCCTTGCGCAGCTCTGCGTAGCAGTCCTGCAGTCCATACCAGATGGCCTCGGTGCTGTAGGTCCACAGACCGTCAACCAACTGATTCTCCCATTCGTGGGAACCTTGTGCTATAGGCTTGTTCTCCTCGTCAATGAGAACGGCCTTGATGCGGGTTGAACCAAACTCAATACCGAGAATGGCCTTGCCTGCTTCTATTGTCTGTTTTGCGTTCATAGTTTATCTAAGGGCTTTGTTTAACATATAGTAGATTTCGTTGTTACGGAGGGTCTGCTTGAACTCGTAGGTCTTCGTGTCCTTGTTAATCTTGACATACTCGATGCCAACCATTTCGGCGAAGTCCTCCCAGTACTCCTCGGTGATGTCGTAGGAGAAAGCAGAGTGGTGCGTACCACCGGCCAGAATCCAGGCACCGGCGCCAATTTCAAACGTGGGCTGCGGAACCCAGAGGGCGCTGGCAACGGGCAGGTGAGGCATGGGCTTCGGCTCAATGCACTCCACCTCCTGAGAAATCAGGCGGAAGCGGTTGCCCAGGTCAACAACGGTAGCCTTGATACCATGACCGGTCTTCGAGGTGAACACGAGGCGTGCGGTCTGCTGCTTGCGGATGCCGATGCCGAGGAAATGTACCTCCAGCTTGGGCTTGTCGCTGGCAATCAGCGGACAGATTTCGAGCATGTGGCTCTGCAGACAAGATGACTGGCTGCCTGCAAAATTCAAGGTGTAGTCCTCGAGGAACGAGCATCCTGTAGGCATGCCCTGCTGGATGACCCAGAGTGTGCGATAGAGGCAAGCAGTCTTCCAGTCGCCCTCGGCACCGAAGCCGATACCCTCGGCCATCAGACGCTGTGAAGCGAGACCGGGAATCTGGTCGAAGCCTACAAAGTTAGGATCGTTGATGTCGGCATCGCCCAGATCGTCGAAATTGGTGGTGAAGGCTGTGGCGCCCTTATCTTTCAGTACGCGGCGCAGAGCAATCTCGGCCTTGGCAGCGTTCTTTACCTTCTCCCAATAGACCTCCTCACCGCTCTCGTCAATCTTGATGGTATAGAGCTTCTTGTACTCCTCCACAAGGGCGTCGGCCTCGGCGTCGGTCACCTTCTTTAAGTACTCCATCAGCGAAGATACGGGATAGTAGTCAACATGGTAGCCCATGCGCTGCTCGAACTCCACGCGGTCACCATCGGTCACGGCCACGTTGTTCATGTTCATACCAAACATCAGACAGCGTACCTGGCGGGCATCAGCCACACCGGCGGCCACACGTGCCCAGACGGCAATCTTCTTCTGGACTTCTGTGTCCTTCCAGTAGCCGCAAACCACCTTGCGGGCAATGCGCATGCGGGTGCAGATGTGGCCGAACTCAATATCGCCGTGAGCACTCTGGTTCAGGTTCATGAAGTCCATGTCGATGCTGTCCCAGGGAATCTCTGCGTTAAACTGTGTGTGGAAGTGGAGCAGCGGCTTCTGCAGTGCCTGCAGTCCCTTGATCCACATTTTTGCGGGTGAGAAGGTGTGCATCCAGGTGATGATACCCACGCACTTCGCTTCGTTGTTGGCAGCCTTCATCACATCCTCTACTTCCTTGGAGCTGTTGGCTGTACCTTTATATACTACTTTGATGGGGATGATGCCCGAGTTGTTCAGTCCCTCGACCATTTCCTTTGAGTGACCGTCAACGGCAACCACTGCGTCGCCTCCGTACAGGAGCTGTGCGCCTGTCACCCACCAAACTTCTAAATTCTCAAATGCTTTCATATAGTTCAATAATTATTTGGGTGATTTTATATATCAAGAATTAGAGAATTAGTGAATCCGTCAACCTACAGAATAATTCTCAAATCCTCTAATTCTTGATAATGAGTTATTTCTTCTTTTGTCCGTAGTAGGCGTTGGGTCCGTGCTTGCGCATGTAGTGCTTCTCAATGAGCAGCGGATTCATCGTCAAGTTGGGATTGACCGAGAAAGCCACGAATGCCATTTTGGCGCATTGCTCCATTACCTTGGCATTATACACGGCATTGTCGGGACTTGTACCCCACGAGAACGGACCGTGGTTCTTGACCAGCACAGCAGGGGTGTGGTCGGGATTGATCTTGCGGATGTTCAGGATCTCATCCACGATGACGTTACCCGTCTCCAGTTCGTACTGTCCCTTGACCTCAGCCTCATTCATGTCGCGCGTGCAGGGAATGTCCTTGTAGAAATAGTCGGCGTGTGTAGTGCCGATGTTGGGAATGTCCTTGCCTGCCTGAGCGAAGGCGGTGGCGTAGGTGGAGTGGGTGTGTACCACGCCCTGAATGTTGGGGAATGCCTTGTAGAGTACCAGGTGTGTAGGGGTGTCGCTTGAGGGGTTCAGGTCGCCCTCCACTACTTTACCTGTTTCCAGGTCAACGACTACCATATCGCTGGCTTTCATCTCGTCATAGCTGACACCGGAAGGCTTGATGACGACGAGTCCTTTTTCACGGTCGATACCTGAGACGTTACCCCAAGTGAAGATAACCAGACCCTGCTTGACCAAATCCAGATTGGCCTTGAATACTTTTTGCTTAAGTTCTTCTAACATAATTCTCTATTTTCAATTATCAATTATCAAATGCTTCACAGCTTAAAGGTCGGGTCTTCGTTGAATGCCTTGTTGTTGAAACGATAGAGGTATGCACCTCGCTTCGACCCGGTTTTGTCGATAAGTTCCGTCTTCTCAATGAATTCCATGTCCTTGACGCGCTTGCGGAAGTTACGCTTGTCAACGGGTTCCCCATAGACGGCCTCGAAGATGCGCTGGAACTGGGTGAGCGTGAAGAGCGACGGCAGCAGGCGGAAACTAATGGGCTCCGTCTTTACCTTGTCGCGCATCATTCTGCGTGCCTTGCGAATCATCTCGCGGTGATCGGAGTACATGGGGGGCAAGTCCTTGATGCTGACCCATTCCACGCCGTGCTCCTTGCGCAACTTGTCGTCATAATCATCTACGTTGATGAGTGCGTAGTAAGCAACAGAGATGACGCGTTCGCCCGGGTCACGGTCTATATTTCCGAATGCCCCCACCTGACACATGTAGAGGTTGCGGAGGCCGGTCAGCTCGTACACCGTGCGGCTGGCGGCGTCATCCACGCTTTCCTGTGGACCGACGAATCCACCGTACAGGGACCATTCGCCCCGACCAGGGTCCAGCTGGCGCTTGCCGATGAGCACGCGCAGCTGTCCCTTATCGAAGCCGAAGATGATACAGTCAACGGATACGTAAGCCTTTGAATACTGGCTATAATAAATCGTCATGACTGTTTACCAGAAATAGATGTAGAATGCAACGGTGATAGTGATGATGATGACCGTGTGGATTACATCCCATGTACCCCAGCTGGCACGTGTGGCAGCACGCTGCTCTGGCGTGGAGGTGCCGAATACCAGACCCTGAATCTTCTTCTCGTCGGGAGCTTCGGTACAAAGTGAAACGATAATCACAACCAGACAGCAGAAGATGAGCATAACGCCGCAGAAGTAGAGCCAGTTGAAGTCGTAGAACACGGCCTTGAACCAGTTGTCGCTGGCGTCAACGGCATTGCTGTAATACACCTTGGCACCCAGACGGGTCAAACCGATGATGATACCTGAGAGCAGACCCCACATACCACCCTTGGCAGAGGCGCGTTTCCAGCAGATACCCAGCAGGAAGGCAGCGGCAATACCAGGAGCCAGTACGGACTGTACGTCCTGCAGGTAGTTGTAGAGCACGTTACCTACAGAGCGCATGATGGGAATCCACAGGATACCCAGTATTACGATGACGACGGTAGCTACCTGACCGATGCGTACGAGGCTCTTCTCTGAGGTCTCGGGCTTCAGGCGTTTCCAGAAGTCGATGGTGAACAGCATGGCTGACGAGTTGAACAGGGATGCCAGTGATGACATCAGGGCTGCGAGGATACCGCAGACTACGAGACCTTTCACACCGGCAGGCAGCAGTTTAGCTACGAGGGTGGGGAAGGCCGCGTCAGGTGTTGACAGCATGAACACTTCGCCGTTGGGCATGGTAATGCCCTTGGTGCTCAAGGCATAGGCAATCATACCAGGAATGAGGAACAGGAACACGGGCAGCAGCTTCAGATAAGCTCCGAAGATGGTACCGCGACGGCTTTCCTTTTCGTTCTTACCAGAGAGTACGCGCTGTACGATATACTGGTCAGTACACCAGTACCAGAAACCGATAACGGCAGAACCTACGAGTGCGCCCAGCCAAGGATAGTCCGGGTCGCGCAGGTCGCGCATCAGGTCGGTCATGTGGTCGCCGTACTCGTTGACGGTCTGAATAGAACAGGTTGCCATCATCTCATCCCATCCGCCCAGGGCCTTCAGTCCGAGTACGAGGATGATGAGTGAGCCGAGCAACAGGATAGGAGTCTGCAGCACACTAGTATAGAGCACGGACTTCATACCTCCGAAGATAGTATAGATGGCGGTGATAACCACCAGTCCGATGGCTGCAATCCAGAAGAAGTCAATGCCCCATAGCTCTTCGATGCCGAATACCTGCTGGAACACCAGTCCGCCGGCATAAACCGTTACGGCCACCTTGGTGAGCACGTAGCTGATGAGTGAGATCACAGAGAGAATGGTACGGCTCTCCTTGTTGAATCGACGCTCCAGGAACTCCGGCATGGTATAGACCATGCTTCGTGTATAGAACGGTACGAATACCCAACCGAGAATCAGGATCATCCAGCCCTGAATCTCCCAGTGGGCCATGGCCATACCTGACGATGCACCGGCACCTGCCAGTCCGATGAGGTGTTCAGAACCGATGTTCGAAGCGAAGATAGAGGCACCGATGGCAATCCATGTTGCGTCCTTACCTCCCAGAAAGTAGTCTGCCGAGTTGTTGTTCTTCTGGCTTACTACCCATAATACAATGCCAATGAGCGCTATTACGAATACGCCAATGACAATCCAGTCTAATAGTTGCATAATATTTATTTTTAATGTTTAATCTTTAATGTTTGATGTTATTTTTTCTGTTTCCACAGCTTGGTCATGTCTTCCAGCGTCTTGCCCTTGGTCTCAGGAACCATGCGCCATACAAAGAGGGCGGCAATGACACAGATGATGCCGTAGAGTCCATAGGTGAACCAGTGGCCGAAGTCATCGCCCTCAGTCAGGTGCATGTTGAACATGGGCACGAAGGTCGAAGATACGATGAAGTTGAAAATCCACTGGAAGGCAACGGCAATAGCCACGGCAGCGCCACGGATGGTGTTGGGGAAAATCTCGGCGATGAGCACCCAGGTAATGGGACCCCATGAGAACATGAACGAGGCGGAATAGATGAGCAGCGATGCAGCCGTCAGCATTCCCATTCCCTCGTGTCCGAAGGTCACGGCAACGCCGAAGGCACCCAGTGCCATACCGAGCGAACCTGAGATGAGCAGCGGCTTGCGGCCCCACTTCTCGACGGTGAATACGGCAACCAGCGTAAATGAGATGTTGATGATACCCATGAATACGGTCAGCATCATTGGGTCATCCATGCCCATGTCGCCGAAGATGCGCGGAGCATAGTACAGCACGGCATTGATGCCTACTGCCTGCTGGAATACAGAGAGCATGATACCTACGAAGATGCAGACGAAGCCGTAGGTCATCAGTTTCTCGGTCTTTACGGTCATGGTGTCCTTGATGTCCTGCAGAATCTGTGCGGCCCTGCTTGAGCCGTTGATCTTCGACAGGATGCCCATGGCTGTCTGGTCCTTGCCGATGCTGACCAGGTAACGCGGTGTCTCAGGCACGAAGCAGATGAGCAGGGCGAAGAGTCCTGCGGGCACGGCCTCGCTTCCGAACATGTAACGCCAGCCTGTGGTAACCGTCCATTGTGCAGCGGGGTTGATGGCGGCAATGCCCTTACCCATCTCCTCCACCAGCGGCTGGATGTGGTCACCTAGAATGAAGAAGTTGACGAAATAGACTACCAGCTGACCAAAGATGATGGCAAACTGGTTCCATGATACGAGCATACCACGGATGTTAGAGGGTGCCACCTCGCCGATATACATGGGGCAGATGGCCGATGCCAGTCCTACACCGATACCACCGATGACACGGTAGATGTTGAACATAATGAGCAGGGAGTAGGTGGGTGTGCCGTGTTCAAAGAACAGGAACTCAGGCTCCATGCTTCCCAATGCTGAGATGAAGAACAGCAGGCCGGCGATAATCAGGGACTTCTTACGGCCAAGGTTCGTGGCAAGGAATCCGGAAAGACCGGAACCGATGATACAGCCAATCAGGGCGCTGGCTGACGTAAAACCGTGCCATGTATCGTTATAGACAAAGTCCTTGGCTTCCATGAAGAATGCCTGCAGACCTTTTTCGGCGCCTGAAATAACGGCGGTGTCGTAACCGAAGAGCAGTCCGCCCAATACGGCTACCATCACAATGCTGATGAGATAGCTCTTGCTACCTTTTTCTGTCGTACTCATAGCCGTTCTGTTATTTTACGCTGAAACGATAGGCCACGTGGCTGTAATAGTTCTCACCCGGCTTCAGGATGGGGCTGGGCCACTCGGGCTTGTTGGGGCTGTCGGGGAACTTCTGGCTCTCCAGGCAGACGCTGACGTGCTTCGGGTACTTCTTGCCGCCCTTGCGGATGATGTCGGCATCCTTTCCAACACCCTGGAAGTTACCGCTATATACCTGTACGCCAGGCTCGTTGGTGAACATCTCCAGGAAGATGCCCGTCTCGGGCGAGTACAGCGTGGCGCAGACAGTCTTGTCGTCACCTTTGCCGTCCTTGTAGGTGTTCAGGCACCAGTTGTGGTCGAAACCTGTGGCGTTCTTGATCTGGTCAAACTCCTGATTGTTGATGTTCAGGCTCAGCGGAGTAGCTACACGGAAGTCCATTGGCGTACCTTCTACGGGCTTTATCTCGCCCGTTGTCATGTATGAGGCGTCGCTGGGTGTGTAGTTGTCGGCATTCACCATGAGTACCATGTTATCACCTTCGCGGGTAGGATCTCCATTCAGGTTGAAGTACGAGTGGTTGGTCATGTTGATGACGGTCTCCTTGTCGGTTGTGGCCTCCATCACGATGTCGAGCGTGTTGTCGGGCAGTACGGTGAAGGTGGCCTTTGCCTGAACCTCACCGGGGAATCCGTTGTCGCCGTCAGGGCTGACGAGCGTCAGCACGAGCGTTGTGTCGTTGGGCTGGTCAGCATCATACACCTTGTTCATCCAACCCGTGTTGCCACCACCGTGCAGACAGTGTGCAGCACCGTTTCCGGTGTCGTTCTGGCGCAGCTGGATGGTGTCACCGTTGATGACAATCTTACCGTCGTTGATACGGTTGGCATAGCGTCCCACCGTCGAACCGTAGTCGCTCGGCGAGTTCAGCGTGTCAGCATACTGGGCAATGTTGTCGAAGCCCAGTACCACGTCCGTCGGCTTGCCGTCCTTGTCGGGAACGACCAATGACACCACGCGGCCGCCATAGTTGGTGATGCACACCTCCATGCCGTTCTGGTTCTTCAGGATGAATAACGCGGTCTTCTTACCGTCAATCGTAGAGTCGAAAGCGGCGGGGTTCAGACCTGATACTGTCGTCATCTGCTTATCGGCAGACGAGCAGGCTGTCAGCATAGCTGCGGCTACACCGACACCCATCAAAATACCTTTTAGGTTCTTCATTATCAGAATGTTTTAGTTGTAAATAATTATATAGATTCAAATTTTGGGTGTAAATTTACAACTAATTTCCGAAATGACCATAAAAAACCAGGAGAAAATCCCCTTTTAGTGTTATTTTTACACTATTTAACGGTCGAAGTGTTGGTAGTCCTTGTATTTCGGCCACGAGCCGCCCCAGCGGAAACCATGCTTCGTAAACAGCTTGTATGCCAAGTCGTCCTTGGTGATTTTATAGGGGAATGTCGCCTTGCGGTTACAGTACTTCGTGGCGTTGGCGGGCTGCACGAAAAGCGTACCGTCCTTGCGTCGTTTGACATAGGGGTTGTACAGCGTGTTCAGATCGACCGCCATGCCCAGCGCGTGCTTCGAGAGTGTCTTGCTGCCCGCAATGTTTCGGTAGCAGAAACACGACGAGTTGTTGGCCCGCATCTGCCGTTCATCATCGGCATCGTATTCGTCGGGCAGCACCATGCGCTGAATAGGGTAGTGGGATGCGTAAAGTTCTTTAAAGATTTCTACCAAATCGCTAGCAATCTTCTTGTTACAAATCATCTCGCCAATGTGTGTCTGGTTGTCGTAGTCCCAATGAAGCACTCGGATATGACGCAGGTCGCTACGCTTGATGTGCGGGTTCTCTGTGTAGGTTTTTCCCTGCATCCGTTGCCATACGTTGTCGGGTATTTCCTCCGCTGCAAAGCATCTTTCGAGGCCGTATTCCTTCACTGCCTCGTCGCTTACCGTTGTGCCTGCCTGCCACTGGCGTAGCCGTTGCAGCCCTTCCTCGGTCGTTGTTTGGGCACATGCCACTAGTGTGTAGCAGAGTATGCAGAGTGTCAGTATGTTTCTTCTCACTTCTATCATCTTTTCTTGTTAACGCTGCGAAGGTACGAAAAGTTGTGCGAAAAACAAAGAAACCCTGTTTATTTTTTTGGAAATGCAAAAGAAATGGGTCATTCTGATTCTTCCGAAAGCTGGAAGAAGGTGTGCTGTTCGCGCATGTAGGCCATGAGGCGGGAGAAGACGGCATTGCGGGCCAGCAGGTCGGGGTTGCCGAACATGACGAGGTGCAGTCGGGCACGTGTCATGACGACGTTGAGGCGGCGGTCGATGACACAGCCGTCCTCGGTGAAGACGCTGTCGGTCAGGAAACGCAGCTGGTAGGCCTTTTGGACGGTGAAGCCGTAGATGATATAGTCGCGCTGGCTGCCCTGATAGCGCTCGACGGTGTCGATGGTGATGTCGCGGAGCTGTGGGACATCATAGGCGCTGATGGCTTGCCGTATCTCGGCTATCTGGTTGCGGTAAGGCACGATGACACCGACGGTCTGGCTGGGTGAGAAGTCGCTGCTGTGGAGCCTGTAGATGGTGAAGACGGTTTGTGCGATGGCCTTGGCCTCGCGGGGATTGACCTTGTCGGAGGGGCTGTAGTCGGGTGCCGGTACGGCGACGAAAGCGGCTCGTGTGGTGTTCAGCAGCAGCTCGGTGTGGTTGTGGCTGTCGGGGACGGCAGGCAGCGGCTGCAGCTGATGAGCCAGGGGTACGGCCTCCAGGAGCCCTTGGTAGAAGGCCTTGTTGGGGAAGTCGGCAATGTCGTGGTGCATGCGTCCCTGCCGGGTCAGCATATAGACGACGTGGGGATTGCCGCTGTAGTGGCGTAGCAGGCGCTCGAAGAGAGAGTGCCGGCAGTCGGTAAGGTGGATGGCATGCAGCGTCTCGTCGGTTACCCTCGACTCCGTAGGACCTTGTGCAACGACGGCGGGCAGTTGCTTGTGGTCGCCGATGAGGACGAACTTGCGGATGGCGGCATGGCCGTCGGGGTCGCAGGCACTCAGCAGTCCTATGAGGTGAGGCTCCAGGATTTGCGAGGCTTCGTCGATGATGGCCAAACTGAACTGCTTGATGCCGAACAGCTGCAGGTTGGAGTTGTAGGCCGTCGTCGTACCGACAAACACTCTTGTGGCAGCGACGGTCTCTTTAAGTTCAGAGAGGTTGCTGCAATGGCCTATCATGGATTCCAGCAGGTGCGGACGGCAGGCTTCGTCGCAGGTGAAGCGGCCACCGATGCGAATGAAGTCTATCTGGTTCTCCAGCAGCTTGCTGCATATCTCGTCAACGGCACGGTTGGTGTAAGCCAGCAGCAGGACACTGGCATCGGGTTGCAGCAGCTCTTCTTTCAGGGTGTTGACGAGCCCGTAGGAGGTCTTGCCCGTACCCGGGGGGCCGATAATGAGGAACAGGTCCTGAGCCTGACGGACACGCAGCGACAGCTCGTTGAAGTCGTCGTAGTTGCCCGACAGGGTGACCGTCTCGTCGTATGCCGCCTCGCGTTGCAGCAGTAGCAGGTCCTTGCGTTCCTTGGGTGCTGAAAGGAAGGCATGCATGCCCCGATAGAGCGCGTTGAAGGAGGACTCAAAGAAGTCGTGTTCGACGGCCCATTTCCGCTCTCCCTGATACCAGAAGGCATGGGCATTCGGCTGTGTGGCACGCAGGTGTAGCGTGAGCTGCTGGGTCGTGATGTCCTCGATGGTGCAGCGGAACACCATGGAGCGTCGGGCATCGGGTTCCTCGCCTTCGTCGTAGGGGTAGAGGATGACAATGTCGCCCGTCCTGAAGTTCGTGGTGTAGTGGTTGGCATCTTCTTTCAGCTTCAGTACGACGTGGTCGGTCTTCCCGTCGTCTGTGGCTGAAGGGCTGAGCAGTTCGAGGCCGTCATAGATGTTGCCTGCTGTCAGTTTCTCGTCCAGCGTGCTGTGCCACTTGTCGGCGAATCCGGAATGCTCCTTCGTCTGGTGTCCGACTTTGGCCAGCAGATGCTCGGTTTCCAGGAACGTCATGAATCGGAAGTAGTAGGCCTGCTCCAGTGGCGTGGCGGCGTGGATGGGTGCCAGCAACGCCTCAATCTGAGGTTTCTGGTATTGCTCCCATAGCTTGTTGGTGCCCTTGACGGTACGGAGGCTTTCGGCCGTCAACTGTCCCAGCACGTCCTTCAACCCGTTGCGTGAGTAGTTGAACTCGCAAGCCGTCAGCTCGTTGCGCAGCATGATGGCCTCGAAGACTAGTTGAGGAGAAAAACTCTCTCCGAGCAGGCCGTTTCGGTACTTGGAATAGAGCAGGAAGGCATGCAGCTCGTGGTTGTTCCGTTCGTACTGCTCGCGGTAGTTATAGCGTATGAGCAGCATGTAGAGCAGCAGCTGCACGTAGTGTTTCTCCTGATGGACGGGCGTCTCGGGTTCCGGTTGGGGAAATCCACCCTTGCCCGATTTCTGCTCAATCAGCACCTTCTGCTGTAGTTCCAGGAAGTCCATACGCCCCTGAATGCCCAGCATCTCTGAGAAGAAGGACGGCTCGACGAGGATGTTGGCCGAGTCGAAGCGGATATTGTCGCCTGCCAACAGCTGCGGCAGGACGTTCTTGAGGATGTTTCCGATGTTCTGCTGCTGCTCGCGTGCCTTGGCATGGAAGTCGCTGGGCAGCTCTGCCGTCAGCAGTCCTAGCGTGTATTCTTTGAAGAACGTCTGGATGCTCTGCGCGTAGGTGCGTTCCTCGTCCTGCAGTCCTTCATCGAGAAACTGACTGGCCAGGTGACCCAGGAGGATAGCAGGTGTGCTGGGGGAGGGCTTGATTTTGTTGAACAGGTGTGTCAGCGGCGTGTGTCCGTAGCTCTCGAAACAGGACGCGATGGCCGAGATGTCCACCAGGTAGTCGGGTTCGTAGATGATGAGTTCCGGATAGTAGATACCTTCGTACTCCCTTGGCCTGATAAGGTTCAGCTGACAGCCCTTTCTCAGCAACGGCTGCAGGTAGCTCCAATCCCAACTGGCATAGGTGGCATGCTCGGATGTCCCACCGTAGAAGACAGTGACTTCCCCAGTACCCTCGGCATCGGCGTTGGCATGGATGCAGGTGTCGTCCCACTTGTTGACGATGACACGCAGGCACTCGGCGGTGATGCGTTTCCTGCTCCCGGTGCGCTTGTCGGGAAACCTTGCCTCCATGACGGCAGGGATGGGTGCCTGGAGCACCAGACTTACGAACTCACACAACGACTGGAAGTCGTACAGGCAGTTGTCGGCTAGTTCCTCAGGCGTCAGCTGCTTCTGCTTCCTCAACCTGACACGGGCATCGTTGACCCGCTTCTGCAGTGCCCTTGATGCGTGGCACTCCTTGAGCAGGTAGTCCGTCTTGGCAAATGGCCCGCTGAACCGCACACCTTCGAGCAGGGCCGTCTGGTCGAGGCATTTCAGGAATGCGCTGTTCATGGCCCGATATACCTTGCGGTAGTCGGGGCTGAGCCTGATTGCTTCTTCCAGTTCCTGGTACAGGTCGCTTGCTGTGATGTCGTATTCTGATGTCATAAAAAAAGAGTTGAGGGGAAAATCCCTCAACTCAGATATTAGCCTTTTCGCTCCATTGCTGCAACGCTTCGATGTAGCGCTCGGCCCGTTCGTCGTAGAGGCGTCTTTCCCGCTGACGGACAACCAGCTTGTATATCAGCCAGATGATTAGACACGGTACCAGCCCTGCTACGAAACTGAGCCAGAATAGCCTGTTGTCTTCCGGATTCTGCCACGTAATGAGAACGGGTGGGATGCAGAACAGGATGACAAGCCACAGGGGACCACGCCGCTTCATGTCCTTCTGCCATTCTATGAGGTCCTGCTTACGGTCGATGTAGTTCTCGAACTCCTCGTCTGTCAGCCCGAAACTTTCTGCATGGGGTAGGGTACGGTCGTTCCTGTACTTTGACCGTATGTTAATGAGGCGGCTTTGCAGGGTCTCCTCATATTGCGGGGCGTCAATATAGCTGCGATCGATGTTGAACATCTCAACAGGTTTGAGATTTACGAATTGAGGTTTAGCAGAGCTTGCGTGAGCCGTCGCCGATGACTACGTCATAGACCTTGGGCTCGTGGCCGTACTTCTCGTTAAAGCGCTTCTTGGCATCGGCCACGAACTGACGGTAGAGGTCGTTGCGCACCAGGTTGATGGTGCAGCCGCCGAAGCCACCGCCCATGATGCGTGAGCCCGTTACGCCGTTCTCCTTGGCAATGTCGTTGAGGAAGTCGAGTTCCTCGCAGCTTACCTCGTAGTCCTTCGACAGGCCTTCGTGCGTCTGGTACATCAGCTCGCCGACCTTCTCGTAGTCGCCTTCGTTCAGGGCGTCACAGACGGCCAGCACACGGTCTTTCTCACCGAGCACGAACTTGGCACGCTTGTAGTCCTCTTCGCCCACCTCGGCACGTACCTCGTCGAGCTGTTCCCACGTGCAGTCACGCAGGGTTTCGAACTTGCCCTCGGGATGCTTGGCGGCGATGTGCTTGACGACGTTCTCGCAGGAGTTGCGGCGGTCGTTGTAGGGCGAGCCTGCCAGCTGGTGCTTCACCACGCTGTCGAGCAGCACGAGACGGTAGCCGTCGGGCTTGAAGGGGAAGTACTCGAACTCACGGCTGCGGCAGTCGAGGCGCATGAGGCATCCGGCTTTGCCGAAGACGCTGGCGAACTGATCCATAATGCCGCACTTCACGCCACAGTAGTTGTGCTCCGTGGCCTGTCCTGCCAGCACCATGTCCCACTGGCTGACCTTGTTGTCACCGAAGAGGTCGTTCAAGCCACAGGCAATACAGCTCTCCATAGCGGCTGACGACGACATGCCGGCACCGAGGGGTACGTCGCCTGCAAAGGCGATGTTGAAGCCCTTGACGGGTACGCCGAGCTTCTGCATCTCCTTAGAGATACCGAAGATGTAGCGTGCCCAGGAAGCGCGGGGGCCTTCGGGGTCGTCGAGTTTGAAATCCACGCGGTCCTTCAGGTCGATGGCGTATGCCATCACAGTGTCTTCCGTTCCGTTGGGTCGCATCTCGGCCATGATGCCCTTGTCAACAGCTCCGGGGAATACGAATCCTCCGTTGTAGTCGGTGTGCTCACCGATGAGGTTGATACGTCCTGGAGAGGTATATACGTTGCCGGTCTTTCCATCAAAGTGTTTGATGAAACGGCTTCTTACAAATTCAATGTCCATCATATTGGTTTTAGGTTTGAGATTTTAGTTTTGAGGTTAAATTAAGATTTGAGGCTTGAAATTCCAAGCCTCAAATCTCAAATCTTATTTTATTCCACAGGAATGTCCTTGTTCACGTTCTTGCAGCCGATGAGGGCGTAGTAGAACATGTATCCTACAGCGAGGAAATAGACGAAGTAGCTGGGCATGTAACCCATGAAGTTGGAGAACCAGCCCTGTATGAGGGGCAGTACGCCACCACCTACTACCATCATCATAAAGATACCGCTAGCCTGTGCCGTGTACTTGCCCAGTCCCTCAGTAGCGAGGTTGAAGATGCTTGCCCACATGATTGAGGTGCAAAGACCGCAGAGTACAAGCAACAGGGCGCTGACGGGCACGACTGCTGATGTGAACGAGAACGTCATGATGCTGAACAACGGCATGGTGACGGTGACGGTCTTCGGCAGGAACATGGCAGCAGCAATCAGTACCATGGCTACGGACGTGGTGCCGAGCATGAGCTGACGCGACGATATCTTACCGGCAATGAAACCGGATACCAGACGACCACAAAGCATGAGTAACCAGTACATGGCGGCAACGGCACCACCGATGGTGGCTGCATTGGCCAGCAGGCCTGCACCTCTCTCTGTACTGTCGGACAGGTAGAAGTTCAAGGCTCCGGGAATACCTACCTCAACACCCACGTAGAAGAAGATGGCAATGACACCCAGCGTGCAATGACGGAATGACCAGGGAGAGTGCTCGAACTTCGTGTCGGCTGTCACCTTGCCCAGTTCGGGGTCCTGAATGGGGATGAAGAGCAGGGCGATGAAGGCCAGAGCGAAGACACCCATGGCGATGTAGAGCACGAGGTTCACATCGGCCATCTGAGTCGATTTTGTCACCTCACCAATGAGCGCACCGACGAGCATCGGGGTTAGAGTTCCTGTAAGGGAATTCAGCGTACCTCCGATGAGGTTCAGCTGGTTACCGCGATTGCCACCGCCTCCGAGAAGGTTCAGCATCGGGTTGACCACGGTGTTCAGGATGCAGACGGAGAAACCGCTGATGAAGGCACCGAGCAGATAGACACAGAAGCCGGGAATACCCTCGGGGAAGCTGGATACATACTGTATCAGCACTCCTACGAAACCCACGGCAATACCGATGAGTGCAGACTTCTTGTAGCCTACCTTGGTCAGCATTTTGCCGGCGGGAATACCCATGAACAGATAGGCAAAGAAGTTCATGAAGTTACCCATCATGCCAAGCATGTTGTTGCCGTCAATACCCGGCTGGCTCTTCCAGATGACGCCGATGGGCGCGCCAAGATTGGTAACGAACGCAATCATGGCATAGAGGAAGAACATGGTGATGATGGCAATGATGCTGCCATTCATCTTCTGTTGATTACTCATAATTGTTTGATAGCTTAAGTGTTAGTCGTTTGGTTATTTCTCCACGCCGAACTTATAGACGGTCTTCTGCTTATAGCGCTGTCCGGGATTCAGTACCACGCTGGGGAAGTACGGACGGTTAGGTGTATCGGGGAAGTGTTGCGCTTCCAAGCAGACTGCTGAGCGATAGGGGAACGTTGCACCGTTGGCACCCTTGTAGCCCGTGGCGAAGTTTGCCGTGTAGAGCTGCAGGCCCGGTTCGGTGGTGTAGCACTCCAGCGTACGTCCGCTCTTCGGGTCCTTTACCTTGGCAGCAAAGCTCAGTTCACCTTCTTCCTGCTTGTTCAGCACGTAGTTGTGGTCGAAGCCGTGGCCGAACTTGATCTGCTCGTTGTCGGCGTTGATGTCCTGTCCGAAGTTCTTCGGGCTACGGAAGTCAAACGGTGTGCCCTCAACCTTCAGGATCTCACCGGTGGGAATGGCAGTTGCATCCGTCGGCAGATAGAAGTCGGCGTTGATCTGACAGATCTGGTCCTCGATGGTGGGAGTGGGATCTGCGGTGCCTGCCAGTGAGAAGAATGCGTGGTGGGTGAGGTTGCAGATAGTCTTCTTGTTGGTGGTAGCCAGATACTCGATGACCAGCTCGTTCTGGTCGGTGAAGGTGAACTCTACCGTTACGTCCAGCTCGCCGGTGTATCCTTCCTCACCATACGATGAGATGCGGTGCAGAGCGAGTGAGCGGGGACCCATCTGACGGGCGTCCCATACTTTGGCGTTGAAACCCTTCTGACCGCCGTGCAGGTGGTTGGGACCGTCGTTGAGTGCCACCTGGTACTCCTTGCCGTTCAGCGTGAACTGTCCCTTGCAGATGCGGTTGCCCCAGCGTCCGATGAGCGTTGACAGGTAAGGCTCCTGTCCGCTGGTGAGCTGCTGGATGTTTGCGTGTCCCTGAATGACATTACCTACGTTACCGTCCTTGTCGGGAACCATGATGGCGCAGATGGCGCCTCCGTAGTTCGAGATAGCTACTTCGTAACCAAGACGGTTCTTCAGGATGTATAAATCTGTTTTCTTACCATTGATTGTAGCCTGAAAGTCCTTGCGTTTCAAGCCACACAGCGTCGCTGTTTCTGTAGTGTTTGCCATAATCTAATGTTTTTAGTTACACTTGTTTGTTTGCAAAGTAACTGAAAAAACTCGAAATGAGCAAACATAATGCCCTAAAAAGTGTTCAACAGAGTGTTAAAAACACCTAAAAGCCTTTTTTGAGGAAGTCTGCAACAACGTAAGAGCTTCCTCCGACAAAGACGAAATCGTTTCTCGATGCCACTTCCATGGCGGCCTTATATGCCTTTTCCACAGTGGGATAGGCCTTGCCTCTAAGGCCGATGGCATTGCCTTTCTCCAGCAGTTTCTCCTCGGGGATGGCCCGTTTGTTGTTGGCTCTTGTATAATAATAGGTGGCGTTGGCGGGCAGGAGCTTCATGACGCCATCGACGTCCTTGTCGTCCACCATGCCGAAGACGATGTGCATGTCGCGGCACTTCACGTTCTTCAGTTGCCGGCTCAGGTATTCCCATCCGGCGAGGTTGTGTCCTGTGTCGCAGACGACGTGCGGGTAGTCCTTCACTGTCTGCCAGCGTCCTTGCAGTCCTGTGAGCTCACAGACGTGCAGGAAACCCGTCTCGATTTCCTCGCGGCACTTTTGCAGGTTCTCCGGCTGGGTGCATCGGCACAGGATGCCCCTCTCTTCCAGCAGGCGTACGGCGCAGAGCACGGTGTTGGTGTTCTTCTCCTGGTAGTAGCCGCTCAGCTCGCCGCTCAGCTCGCCGTAGCTCCTCGTCTGGTATCGCATGGTGCCGTCGTCCTGCGGCTGGGCGCTCAGGACCTCCGCCTCGTCCTCGGCAAAGGTGATGGGTGCCTGTACTTCCTGGGCCTTCTTCTCGAACACGGGACGTGTCTCGGGCGTTGCCTCTCCGATGACGACGGGTACGCCCTGCTTGATGATGCCGGCCTTCTCGGCCGCTATCTTGGGCAGCGTGTCGCCTAGGAACTGCGTGTGGTCGAAGCTGATGTTGGTGATGACGGACAGCTCGGGGCGTATGATGTTCGTGCAGTCCAGTCGACCGCCCAGTCCTACTTCGATGACGGCGATATCGACCTTCATCTCGCTGAAGTACTTGAAGGCCATTGCTGTTGCCAGCTCGAAGAATGAGGGCTTCATCGGTTCGAAGAACGGGCGTTCCTTCTCGACGAAGTCCACCACGTACTCCTCGCTGATGCGGTGTCCGTTAACCCGGATACGCTCACGGAAGTCCACCAGGTGTGGAGACGTGTAGAGGCCTACCTTGTAGCCGCAGGTCTGCAGGATGGCTGCCAGGGTGTGCGAGCAGGAGCCCTTGCCGTTCGTTCCGGCCACGTGGATGGTGCGGAAGTTCTGGTGCGGGTGGCCGAAGTGCTCGTCCAGTGCCAGCGTGTTTCGCAGGCCCTCGTTGAACCCCGTTGCCCCGTCCTTCTCGAACTGTGGCAACTGGCTGAACAGGTATAGGCAAGTCTCTTGGTAGTTCATCTCCTTACTCCTTTACTCCTTCTCTCCTCAATTAAAGTAGTTCTTGAATTTCTGGAAGATGGATTGCTTGGTGGCATTGTCGCCCTTGAAGTTGTCGCTCTGTTTGAACTGTTCAAGTATTTCTTTCTCTTCTCGGCTCAAAGTCTTTGGTACATAAACGCTTACGTTTACGACCAAATCGCCGCGTCCTTTGCCGTAGCCTTGTACGGCGGGCAGTCCCTTGCCACGCAGGCGCAGCGTCTTGCCGGGCTGTGTGCCGCTTTCCATCTTGATCTTCAGCTTCGTGCCCTCGATGGTTGGAATCTCCACCTCGCCGCCCAGCGCTGCCGTTGGGAAGTCGAGCAGCAGGTTGTATATCAGGTCGCTGTCGTCGCGGATGAAAGTGTCGTTCTCCTCTTCCTCGATGAACACCTGTATGTCGCCGTTGATGCCGTTGTTATGGCCTACGTTTCCCTTGCCGGGCACGTTGACGACCATGCCTTCGGCCACGCCTGCGGGGATGTTGATTTCCACCACTTCCTCGCCTTTCTCGACACCTGTGCCTCCGCAGAACTTACACTTGTTCTTGATGACGTGGCCCGTGCCGCCGCAGGTGGGGCAGGTACCCTGTGTCTGCATCATGCCGAAGATGCTCTGCGTGGTATGCGTGATGACGCCCGAGCCGTGGCACGTCGGACATATCTCGTCCGTGCTGCCGGCCTCGGCACCTGAGCCGTGACAGTGGGAGCAGGCAACGTCCTTGCGCACCTTGAACTTCTTGGTGACACCCTGTGAAATCTCGCTGAGCGTCAGTCGTACCTTCAGTCGCAGGTCGCTGCCACGGTGTTGCTGGGGACGGCGCGGACCGCCTCCGAAGCCTCCGAATCCGGCATGACCGCCGAAGATGTCGCCGAACATCGAGAAGATGTCGTCCATGTTCATGCTTGTGGCATTGAATCCTCCGAACCCGCCGCTGGCAGGACCGTTGAATCCGAACTGGTCGTACTGCTGTCGCTTCTGCGGGTCGTGCAGCACGTCGTATGCCTCGGCAGCCTCCTTGAATTTCTCCTCGGCCTCTTTGTCGCCGGGGTTGCGGTCGGGGTGGTACTTGATGGCGATGGTGCGGTACGCCTTCTTTATCTCGTCTTCGGTAGCGCCTTTGCTGACGCCGAGCACCTCATAGTAGTCTCTCTTCATATTATTGTCCTACTGCCACTTTGGCGTGGCGGATAACTTTGTCGTTCAGTTTGTAACCCTGCTGCAGGCAGTCGATGACCTTGCCCTTCTTGTCGTCGCCCATGCCGGGCACCATGGCCACGGCTTCGTGGATATCGACGTCGAAGTCGGCATTCTCCGTTTCAATCTTCTTTACGCCCAGTCCTTCCAGTGTCTTCTGGAACTTCTGGAAGATCAGTTCCATGCCCTCGCGCAGCACCTGCGGGTCTTCGGTCTTGGCACCGTTCTCAATGGCACGCTCCATGTCGTCGAGCACGGGCAGGATGGCCTTGATGGCGTTGGCACCGCCGTTCAGTATCAGCTCTGCCTTCTCCTTCATCGTGCGCTTGCGGTAGTTGTCGAACTCTGCCACGGAGCGCAGGTATTTGTCCTGAAGATCTGAGACTTGAGACTTGAGGTCTGAGAGTTCGTCCTCTTCCCCGTTCTCTGCCTCTTCCGTACCCTCCAGGTCCTCAGCTGCCTCCTGGGCTTCTGAGTCTTCGGGGTTCAGTGTTTCGTTAACGTTATCGTTCTCATTAACGTTCTCGTTTATCTTTTCTTCTTCTTTCATAGCTGTGTTGTTTTTTTGATGTTTACAGCAAAAACCATGCCTAAACCTCTCTAAACTCTCAACTTTAAACTTTCAACTCTCAAATAGCATACATCTTCGCCTTCTGCTCCTTGATGGCCTCGTCGTAGATGTAGTCGTCGTAGGTCATCAGCTTGTCGATGGTGCCGCTGGGTGTCAGTTCGATGATGCGGTCGGCCACCGTGTTGATGAACTCATGGTCGTGCGATGCAAAGAGGATATTGCCCTTGAACGAGATGAGGTTGTTGTTGAACGCCTGGATGCTTTCCAGGTCCAGGTGGTTCGTGGGCGTGTCCAGAATCAGGCAGTTGGCGTTCTTCAGCTGCATACGGGCAATCATGCAACGCATTTTCTCGCCTCCCGACAGCACGCATACCTTCTTCTGCACGTCCTCTTCCTTGAACAGCATACGTCCCAGGTACGACTTCATCAGCACCTCGTTGCCCGTGCCGTATTGCGACAGCCAGTCCACGAGGTTCATCTCCGACTGGAAGAACGACGTGTTGTCCAGCGGCAGGTAGGCGGTCGTGATGGTCACGCCCCACTTGTAGGTGCCGGCCTGCGGCTCACGGTTGCCGTTGATGATCTCGAACAGTGCCGTCATGGCCTTCGGGTTATGGCTGAGGAAGACGGTCTTCTGTCCCTTCTCGATGGTAAATGACACATTGTCGAAGAGTACCGTTCCGTCGGCATCTACCGCCTTCAGGCCTTCCACCTCCAGAATCTGCGTGCCCGGCTCGCGCTCCATTGAGAAGATGATGCCCGGGTACTTACGTGTAGAGGGAGTGATTTCCTCCACGTTCAGCTTCTCCAGCATCTTCTTTCTTGACGTCGTCTGCTTCGATTTGGCCACATTGGCAGAGAACCTGCGTATGAACTCCTCCAGCTGCTTGCGCTTCTCCTCGGCCTTCATCTTCTGGTTCTGCGCCTGACGCAGAGCCAGCTGGCTTGACTCGTACCAGAACGAGTAGTTACCTGAGAACAGCGTCACCTTGCCGAAGTCGATATCGACGGTCTGCGTCGATACGGCGTCCAGGAAGTGACGGTCGTGGCTCACCACGAGCACGCACTGCTCCAGGTTCGAGAGGTATTCCTCCAGCCACTGCACGGTGTCCAGATCGAGGTCGTTCGTCGGCTCGTCCAGCAGCAGGTTGTCAGGATGTCCGAACAGCGCCTTGGCCAGCATGACGCGCACCTTTTCGTTGTTCGATATCTCCGACATCTGCTTGTAGTGCTGCGGCTCGCCTACACCCAGGTTCTGCAACAGCTGTGCAGCCTCGCTCTCGGCCTCCCAGCCGTTCATCTCGGCAAACGCCATTTCCAGGTCGGCTGCCTTCACGCCGTCCTCTTCGGTCATCTCCTCCTTGGCATAGAGCGCCTCGCGCTCCTTCATGTTCTGCCACAGCGGCTGGTGACCCATCAGCACGGTGTCCATCACCGTGTACTCGTCATATTTGAAGTGGTCCTGCTCCAGCACCGACAGACGTTCGCCGGGAGCCAGTTCCACCGTTCCCTTGTTCGGCTCCAGTTCGCCGCTGATGGCACGCAGCAGGGTTGATTTGCCCGCACCGTTAGCACCGATGATGCCGTAGATGTTTCCACTTGTGAATTTCAGGTTGACGTCCTTGTACAACGTCTTCTTTCCGAATTGAATCGCCAGATTCGTTACTGTAATCATCTCTTTCCTATACCTTATTAATATATATAACTTCGTTTGAAGGTGCAAAGGTAGTGCAAATTGAGTGAAATACCAAAGGAAAACTTGTTTTTCTTTGTATTTCCGAGATGCAGCCTACCTTCGACCGTCAGGTCAAAGGTACGAAAAAGTTAGAAGAAATAATTACGAAATAACATGATGGAATACAGAATTTTTTGTACCTTTGCACGCAAAAGCGTGCGAGAACGGGCTGCGCCTCAGCAAAGAGCAAACTCTCTGCGTTCGGCTTGCACCGTCCTTGTCACTCATAAAGTTATAGCAATGAGATATAATCCATACAATCAGCAGGGTGAATACGACCACCTGACGGTACAGCAGGAGCAGCCGTTGCTGGAGTTCCTCCTGGAACACGTGCACCAGAGCCGTACGAAAATCAAGGCCACGCTACAGGGGCAGGGCATCAAGGTGAACGGCAAGACCGTCACGCAGTTCGACTTTCTGTTGCAGCCGGGCATGAAGGTGGCCGTGAGCAAGACGAAGCGTAACCAGCGGGGCTTCAAGAGCCGCTACATGAAGATTGTCTATGAGGACCGCTGGCTCGTGGTGGTCGAGAAGCAGATCGGCATCCTCTCGATGGCTGCCGGCCACAGCACGCTGAACGTGAAGTCGGTGCTCGACGACTACTTTCACAAGACCGGTCAGAAGTGCCGCGCCCATGTGGTACACCGACTGGACCGTGACACGAGCGGCCTCATGGTGTATGCCAAGGACATGGAGACGGAGCAGATGTTCGAACATGCCTGGCACGACATCGTCTATGACCGCCGCTACGTGGCCGTGGTGAGTGGTGAGATGGAGGAGGACCAGGGAACCATTGCCAACTGGCTGAAGGACAACAAGGCGTATGTCACTTATTCCTCGCCGACGGATAACGGCGGCAAGTATGCCGTCACGCATTTCTTCACGCTCGAGCGTACCACTGAGCATTCGCTGGTGGAGTACAAGCTGGAGACGGGGCGCAAGAACCAGATTCGCGTTCACTCGGCCGACATGGGGCATCCCGTCTGTGGCGACACGAAGTACGGCAATGGCGACGACCCCCTGCACCGCCTCTGCCTGCATGCCTTCGTGCTGTGCTTCACGCATCCCGTGACGCACGAGCGCATGGAGTTCGAGACACCCATTCCCGTGGCGTTCAGGCAGCTGTTCAAGTGACAAATAAAATGTGACAAATACAATGTGACAAATATAAAAAGTGACAAGTTCTTACTTGCCACTTTTTTCTTCTTCAAAGATTCTTTCAAACTCCTCGCGCAGCAGTTGCGGCTGTACGATGAGGTTGCGTAGTGTCTTCAGGTTCTCCTCGTTCGGCGACGGTGAGATCCAGAGCTTGATGTAGCCGTGGGCGGAGTATTTGTCGTCCAAGTGCTGCTTGAAGCGCAGCCACTGGTGCTCATGGTCCAGTTCGGGGTAGTTGCTGAGGCCGAACTGTATGGTGCGCCGGATAACCGTCTCAGGGCTCAGGTCGCGGTCGGCCTCTGCTACAATCTTGCCGTAGATGCTGCGTGGGGCGTGGCTGGCCGAGGCACGGTGGTCCTCCACCGCCTCGCTCATGATTCTGATCTGTTCGGGCGAGAACCAGCGTTTCAGCCGGGCGTCGTTGGCCAGAATCTTGCCGCCCGTGATATGGTGGATGGCTCTGGGACCGGACAGTCCCAGGTCGTGATAGGCGGCAATGGCATAGACCATGTCGATGTCGGCCCCCGTCGTTCTCACCAGTTCGAGTGAGCGGCGTATCACACTATTGACGTGGCTCAGGTTGTGGGCCTTGTCAAACTCGGCATAGCGTGGCAGGATGTTCGTTTCGACGAACTCCACCAGATCAAGACTTGCAGTATTCTTCAGCATGACGACAAAGATAGGAAAAAACTTCCTAACATCAAAGAAAAATGCGGATTTTTCACCTTTTTTGCATGTAAAGGCTGTCTTACTGTCGATAGTAAGGTAAACATATACTTAGTGACTCGTTAAGATATAGTTAACGAGTCACTAACATACACTTTGTGTGTCACAGGGACCGTACCTAACATCAAAGTATTATAGAGATTTATGGACATTCGGAAGAACAATAAGGGAAGTTCTCGTAAGAGATGTGCCGTTTTGAATGTACCAAAGTGCCGTTTCGTGCGTGCTAAGGTGCCGGTTGTCGTGTACTTAGGTGCCGTTTCCTTAAATAACGCCGCCCGCCGTCAGATTGGACGGCGGGCGGCGTTTAATCTAGCGGCGGGTGGCGTTTAATTTGACGGCGGCCGCCGTAATCCCTATTTCTTTTCAGTTTCTTTTTCTTTATAGGCAGAGAGCAGCATCGTCTGAAATACTCATTAATTCTTTCTGCAAAGATACAACATTCCCGACAATTTTGCAAGTTTTTGGCTATAAAAAAACATTGAAGTGTAGTGTCAGACGAGTAGGCCGATGACGACACAGAGGCCGTAAATGAGGATGTTGCGGGCTGCCTCGCCCAGGCATTCGTTGAGCTCGCGGCCGCGGTTGATGCGCTTGATCTTCAGGTAGGTATAGAAATGGAAGACCAGGAAGATGAAGGGCAGGACAAAGGCCAGCAGGTGACCATTGAACAAGAACACGACACCCATCAGCGTTGCCACGACTCCCAGAAGCAGGAAGAGCCGACGGCTGTTCTTCGCGCCCAGGCGTACCACCAGTGTCAGCTTACCGTCCTCGCGGTCGTTGTCGCGGTCGCGGTAGTTGTTGACGACGAGCAGTCCGTCAACGACAAGGCCGCAGGCCACCGAGGCAAGGAATACCTGCCACGTCACCGTGTGCAGCTGGACGTAATAGGTGACGCAAACGGGTACGATGCCGAAGAACAGCAGTACGAGCACGTCGCCCATGCCCATATAGGACAGGTGGGTGGTATAGAGGAAGCAGAACACCACGCAGAACACGCCCACAAGAATCATCTCCAGACCTCCATACCAGATGAGGGGCAGGCCCACCAGACAGGCGACGACGGTAGTCAGCGCTATGGCACGCTTCATGGCATCGAGGCTGACCCAGCCCTGCGTGCAAGCACGCAGCGGTCCCAGACGACGGCTGCTGTCATCGTTGCCGTTGACGTAGTCGAAGAAGTCGTTGATGAAGTTGGCATCCACCTGCATCACCTCGGCAAAGAGCAGGCACAGTACTGCGGCCGTCCAGCTGAAGGGGAGAGGAGAGAGCTGAATGGAGTCAACGTATGCCAGTGCCAGCCCTATGAGGACTGGTACGGCGGCGCCCGTCAACGTCTTGGGTCTTGCTGCCAATACCCATGCCTTCAGAGAGTTTTGTGGTATGGGGTTTGTGGTATGGGTTTTGAGGTCTGTCATATATTCCTGCTATTACCCCCTTTTATGCCCCGAAGTACCACCAGGCAAAGGCGATGCCTGCAATGACGACGATGCTGATGATGGTCTTCAGCAGACAGCTGGCTACCTTCTTGAGTGCCAGGAAGCCGACGACGATCAGCACCAGGATGATGACGTATTGTATATAGTTCTCCATATCAAATAATAAATCTTAAACCTCAAATCAATTATAGAAGTTCCATGATACGCCGAAGCGCAGGATGCCCTTGTTCATGGGGTAGTGAGGAGCGAGGAAGTAGTTGCGTGTGCCGCTGCCTGCATTCACATGGCTGTACATGACGAAGAAGCGGGTGCGCTTCAGGTGCATGTTGGCATAGACATCGACGAAGGGGTAGCCGCCCAGTTCCACGCGGCTTTCTTTGTTCTGCTGAATGGCATACTGGTTGAGCTGCGGACAGAAGTCGGGCGCCTCGTACTTGGTGAAGTAGGTGACGTCGCCGCCCAGTTCGAATGTGAGCTGCTTGACGACCTTGAACTTCAGGTACAGGTTGCTGAAGATGTTGAGTGTCGGCAGGGGCAGTACCTCCTTGTTGCTGGAGTTCTGATAGGTGATGACGTTCTCCCAGTTGAGGATTCCCAGTCGGAAGTCCTGTCGCAGCTGTGCCGTCAGGATGTTGATGGCCTCGCTCTCCTGAAGCAGGTTGGCGCTCATGTTACGCCGGTCTGTGGTTCCGGAAAGAATGTTGTAGTTCATGCCGAAGTACGTATAGTTCTTAATCTCCTCGACTGCCACGCGCAGCTGGGTGTTCGTCTTCGCATAGCTGAAAAGTCCCTCGATGCGGGCACGGGTCTCGCTCGACAGGTCGTCGTTGTCCCACCAGATGTGCTTCGAGTGGTAATGTTCCATATAGAACGTGGGTACCAGGCGATGCAGGAAGGCCTTGGCTGCCAGTTGTACGGTGTCGCCGAACAGCGGGAAGTTCAGGTCGGTGCTGAAGTCGATGTTCAGCTGGCCGGCATCGGCTCCGGCAACCCATGCCTCTGCCGAGAGGTTGTAGTGGAGCGTATGGCCCTGTGTCTTGATGATTTGTCCGCCGATGCTGACGGTGTGCTCATTCCACCGTGAAAGGGTGGTATAGTCTTGACCGCTGACGGTGTCGGGCATGTGGAAGCGTCGCATCTCGTGGGTGGCAAAGACCTTCAGGCCAGCCTTGGCGTATTTGTTGAAGCCTTCGAGCAGAGCGATGGCAAAGGTGTTCTTGATGGAGAGGTTGCGTGTCTTGTCGTAGATGGAGTCTCCCCGATAGGCCTGCTCGTGGTTCCGGTTATAATAGGTGTTGGCATAATAGTCGGCAGGCGAGGTATATGCCTGATAGACACGTTTGTAGTTGTTGAGGTCGAGAGTGTGGATGAAGCTGGTGACAGGCACGAACTCATCCTTCATGTTTGCGTTCATGGCCTCGTTCTGGGCTTCGATGGCCAACAGGCTGTCGCGCTTCTCCTTGGAATCTACCGCAATACGGTCGCCCTCAGGCTTGGGCTTGTTGTCGGCAGGAAGGTCGCCGGCAATCTTGGCATCGTCAGGGCGTCCCTGGGGAGCAGCGTCGTCGGGGCGTCCCCTCAGGTCTTCACCGCCATTGCGGCGCTCCCGGTCTTGTTTCTCCTTCTTGGAGGCCTCGGCGAACTTGCGGGCCTTGATTTCCTCCTCGGTCATTGGCACCTTCCGGTAGAATCCCACATTGTAGCGATGGCTGAACAGCAGGTGCTGGTGGTCGTTACGGTTCCAGTTACGGGCGAGCAGGGTAGGTATCTCCTCCTCAGAGTATGCGGAAGTCTGGCTTTCGGGGTGGAAGATGTAGTTGTCGTCGGTGATACCACCGTTTTCCGATGCTTTCTGGTGGTACATGGAAAACAGGGCATGCGCCTGATACTGGTCTCCCAGATAGGAGCCGAACAGCGTACCGCTGAAGTGCGAGGTGGCCTGGTTGGCATAGTATCCGATGCCATAGGCATAGTTCAGGTCAAAGCCGAATCCCAGCTGCTTGTTGACGTTGACGGCAAACTTCGCATCGATGTGGTCCTCGCCGTGTTGCTTGTCGCCGCAGTTGTCGTAACTGATGTTGGTGTACGGCGACAGCGTGTTGACAAAGTGGAACTCCTCCGGTTTCTTGATAAACCAGCTGTAGGGCTGTACGAAGAAGAATTCCTCGGTTTCCGGGCGGTCGATGAAGATGCGGCTCTCGCGGGCCGTGTAGTTGTTGCCTGTGGTGTTGTATTCACCATAGAGACCCGTGTTGAAGATGGTGTTCATGAAAAGGTGGGGCACGGTGTCTACGACGGCTGGCTTGACATCGCCGAACCTGCGGTCGATGGTCCAAACGTACAGTCCTTTCGGTATCTCTTGGTTTTTCTTGGTGGTGTCGGTCTTGTGCTTGTTGAAATTTCCGTTACCCTCGTTACGCTGTGTGATGTTGCCTTCCGGGTCTATCTGGTTATAGTCCTGCGCAGGCAGAATCGTAGCAAAGAATATAGAAATCAGCAGGAGTGAGAATAACTTCTTCATCTAGAGTTTGAAAATTCTGATCACTAACTCAATAAACTTAAATACCATACCCACCAGCACGATAATGGTACCCGTCTGGTGGTCGGCTACAAAGTACCAGATGAGTCCCACAACGGCGGCAATCAGAAATGCCACGTTCAGGAAGAACCGCAGCCGAGGGTGGGGGATGGGCTTTTGATGTTCACGCAGCTGGTGACGGCTGCGCATCTCTTCTATTTCGTCCATTATTTTACTTTAATATCTCTTCGAATTTACTGAAAATAAAGTCCTTGCGGTCAATGGTCTTGCGGCGGAACTTTCCGGGAATGCGGTACAGCTTCGTCTGCTTCTTGTTCATGGCATACTTGTCGGTAATCCATTCCTCGGCCGTATAGTTCTGCGGGTCGCGCTCCTCCTCATACAGGTAGCTGATGCGGGTCATCTTGGCTGTTGCCTGCCCGTCCTGACAAGTCACGATGAGGTAGTAGCGCAGGCGTGTGCGGTCGAGTACCAGCGCCTTGTCGGTGAATACCAGCCACTCCAGAAAGTCGGCTACAATCTCGTGCTTCTCAGCATCGCTGACGACCACCCGACTCTGATCGAACTGGTTGCCGCCTTGCGTCATGCGGGTGATGTAGTTGAGCAGTATGTCGTATATCTGGCTTGCGGACTTGCCGGGGGCTGCAATGGTCTGTTCGAAGACGACCTTGCCATCTACCACGGGTACGGCACCAGCCAGGTATTTCTGGTCAGGGTTCACTTTAGCTGTTTCTGTCGTCGTGACAGGATCGCTGGGAACCTCCCAGTCGTTTTGTGCCATTGCTGCAAGCGGCAGGCACATCAGAAGGGGCATTAGTAGTTTTTTCATGACTTCTCTTGTAATGTTTGGCTGCAAAGTTAAGAAGATTTATTCGTTTTTCCACGTATTTCGACTAAAAAACGGTACATTTTCTGCGGTTTAACGTTTTTTTTCGCTTTATGCCAGCTCGGTTGGGGATTTTTTAACATTATATTTATTACCTTTGCAGCCAATATGAGAAAATTATTGCTATTACTGATAGGAACATTGCTCGTCGTGGGTTGCGGAGATTCGTACGAGGAAACGAAACGTGTTCACCGCGAGAACAGGGCTCGTCTGGCAAAGGAGGATTCGGCTGCGTTGAAGATTGCCGTACTTCCCACGCTGGATTGTCTGCCGATATACGTGGCCAAGGAGTATGGACTGTTTGATACGACGATAGTCGATGTCCGCCTGAAGCCGTTTACAGCACAGATGGATTGCGACACGGCGCTGATGGGCTCGACTGCCGAAGGTGCCGTGACTGACCTGATACGCATGGAACGCCAGGTGCTGAAAGGTGCCAAGATGCACTACGTGGCACAGACGGCTGCCTATTGGCAGCTGGTGACCAACCGTAATTCGCGTATCAGCCAGATGAAGCACCTGGAGGATAAGATGGTGGCTATGACACGCTATTCGGTGACGGACATGCTGACCGACAAGGTGGTGGATAGTGCAAAGGTGAAGTCGGAATATGTGTTCCGCATTCAGGTGAACGACGTTGGCGTCCGTTTGCAGATGTTGCAGAATAACATGATGGATGCCCTATGGCTGACGGAGCCTCAGGCGACCGTTGCCCGTCTGGCAAAGAATCCCGTGCTGGCGGACAGCCGCCGTTTAGGGATGAACTACGGCGTTGTGGCTTTCAATCAGAAGAAGATGAGGGTGTTCGAGCGCAAGCAACAGTTGGAGGCCTTCATCAAGGGCTACGATGCGGCTTGCGACTCCATCAACAAATACGGTATCGGACGGTACCGTGACTTGGTAGCGCAGTACTGTAAGGTGAATCCCAGTGTGGTCGATTCCCTGCCGAAGAACCTGTCTTTCCCCCATGCCCGCGGTCCGTTGCAGAAGGATATCGAGCTGGTGGATGCTTGGCTGAAGAAAACCAAATAAGCCCATGGAACGCAATGAAGCATTGAAAAGGGTGTTGGTACAGCTGGCCGACGGCAACGTGGGACAGACGCTGACGGAGTTGCAGAACTTCTTCGCTTCGTACCCCCGGCCACAGGCACAAGCAGAGATGGATTCCCTGCTGGCGGAGTATCAGGTTATGGCGAGATATTGGATGCAAGGTTATCAGGACCCGCAACTGGAATCCAACTACTCACAGCTGCTGCAACGCACCTTCCGGCTGTATGCTGATACGTCGCTATGGCGTAGGATTGGCTCCTCACCGTTTATCTCAACCGTCTATTCCAATCTGTTGATGAGTTCGCGCGAGTGGTCGGTAACCAACATACGGCAGGAATTGGAGTCGTTTGTCACGGACGTGGCCTTGGTGGAACTGGAACCAGCCAACAAACAGAGTGTGCATAGAGATGCATTATACGTTAAGCATCAGCAGTTTATCAGTAGTTTGTTCAACTATATATGGACGTCTGGACAATGGTCGGATGCGAAGGCACAGGCCTTTGAGGAAATGCTGCTTTCACCAACCGTTGACTCGGCTGACCAGCAGCTGATTGTGTCGGCCTTGACACTCTCATTGCTCAACACGTTCGACATGGCCAAGCTGCGTACGCTGCTGAAGGTCTGCCAACAATCGACTGACGAACAGGTACGCCAGCGGGCGTTAGTGGGGTGGGTCATGGGACGTAACTACACGTTGTCGAACGTATTCCCCGAAGAGCGACAACTGGTGGATGCGCTGTTGCAGGACGAACAGCTGGTACAGGAACTGACCGAGTTGCAGCTGCAGCTGATCTACACCGTGAACGCAGAGCGTGACCACCACACGATACAGTCGCAGATCATGCCCGACCTGTTGCAGAACAATCATTTCCGTATTACCCGTAGCGGTATTGAGGAAGTAGAGGATGATTCGCTGGAGGACATCCTGCATCCTGAGGCCGACGAGGAGCGTATGGAACGGCTGGAGGATTCGCTCCGTAAGATGGTTGACATGCAGAAGCAAGGCTCGGACATCTACTTCGGAGGTTTTGCGCAGATGAAGCACTATCCCTTCTTCCAAACCATTGCCAACTGGTTTATGCCCTTCACCATGCATCATCCCGATGTGGCAGACATTATGAAGAAGTTGCATTCGAACCGATTCCTGCAGCAGATGCTTCAGACAGGGCCGTTCTGTAACAGCGACAAGTACTCCTTCATCTTGGGATTCAGTCAGGTGATAGAACGTATGCCGCAGAGCATGCGTGAGATGCTGGAACGTGGTGAGGCTACGTTAGGCGAGGTTGCTACGAAGGAAATCAAGACTCCTGCCTATATACGCCGTATGTACTTGCAGGACTTGTACAGGTTCTTCCGTCTGTTTCCGCATGCCTCACACTTCGACCATCCGTTCAAGACCAGCGAAGGACTGGGGCACGTGCTGTTCTTTGTGTCACCATTGTTCAAGGACTCTCCGTTGGAGAAGCATTATGACAGGGTGCTGTCCATGCTCATCCGCCGTCATTACTACTACGATGCCGAACGTATGCTTGCAAAGTACAACGATGAGTATAAGGATTACAACTACTATATGATGGAGGCTTCCGTCATACCACATCTGAATGACCCGTTGCAGGTTGCTACGCGGAATACACGGATGGCCACTGCCTACCAGATGGCTATTGCCATCAAGCCTGACAGCGAACGGGCCCTGCAGGGGTATGCACGTACGCTCTTTGACATGGAACGCTATGAGGAGGCACTGCATGTCTATGATACGTTGGTCGGTAGTCATCCGGAAAAAAAGAGCTACGTGCTGAACCGGATGGTTTGCCTGTCGAACCTCGACCGGTATGAGGAGGCGCTGGAGCCTTTGTTCCGACTGAACTATGAGGCTCCGGACGACAATAATGTCAAGCGTGTGCTGGCATGGGCGTTGACGGGAGCAGGAAAGTACGAGCAGGCATTTTCCTTGTATGAACAGCTGACATCCCAAGACGTCGCGGTTGACGAAGACTTCCTCAATCAAGGCTACTGCTTCTGGTTTGCCGGAAGGCGACAGGAGGCGGTTGACTGCTTCCTGCGCTATCTGAAGAATACAGGGCAGCCGGCTTCCTGCATCGTGAAGAACGAACAGAAGCTTATTGCCCGTAAAGGAATCACGAAGCCTGATATACAGATTATGCTTTCTGCCATCGAGCCCTGAGCCGACGGTAGCCCCACGTGAAAAGCAGGGGGATGCCTACACCTGCGATGGTATAGAGAATCCAGAAACAGTCTTCCTTCGAATGTTCGTGAATGACCATGTGACAGCCGATTTGTCGAGGGTCAAGACCGTAGTACCAGATCTTGATGAGGCTGACGAGTTTGAAGGAAAGGATGTGGAAGATGAAAATGGGCAGTGTGTTGTCTCCACAAAAGGCCAGGAATCGCTTGACGATTCCTTCTTTTTTGTCCAGCCATGTACTGATGTTATATACCATGAGGCAACCCAGAATGGCAGGCAGGGGCAGCGACAGGAACTGCTCGAACGTAGAACGCCAGTTCATGTTAGCCCACAGATACTGTGAGAACCACCATACAATGACAGCAAACAGCAGGGTTGTCCACCACTTGACCTGGTATTTGTGCTGCCACTGTCGGAACAGGAAACCACAACCGAAGAAGAAGGATCCCATCAGTTCACGATAGCCGCCCTGTACAAGGGTGATAATCTTCAGACCCTCGTAGGTCTTCCATCCGGAGAGTAGCAGGAACAGGGTGCATACGGCCAGGGGAATCCAGAGCGTTCGTGTCAGGGGCTTGTCCTTCAGGCGTGTCTTGGCGGCAAGCACGTCGAAGCCCTTATATATAATAAGGTATAGGATGCTGGCCACCAACAGGCCACGGAAGAACCAGAAGGCACCGTTCAGGAACTGGTCATAGCCGCCCATGGCTGTCAGGATATTCCAGAAACATTGCTCTATCTGTCGCCAGGTGTAGGGATGGGTCACACCTCCCTGTTCGTTGCCATATACCTCGTTGAGGATGCCGATGTCGAACATCAGGTTATGGAGAACCAGGAAGATGACGCTCCATTTGACGAATGGCCAGTAAAGTCCTTTGAACCGTTTCTTGATGAACGTCATCTCGTCGTCAAGATAACGGACGGAGAAGAAGTAGCCTGCTGCCGCAAAGAACAAGGGCATGTGGAATTCGTAAAGGAAACGGTGTAGCACATCGGGTGACTCGGCATGGCCGATTACCATGAGTATGATGGCAATGGCCTTGGCTATCGAGATGATGGTGTTGCGCTGCTGAGGCATGGGCTTCATGTATTAGAGGAAGGGTGACAACAGATGGGCAAACCAACCACGGAACTTCTGCCAGGGTGTACGGAAACGGTCCCACTCTTCGGGTGTCAGATAGACGCTCTTCTGCTTGTCGCGTTCAAACATCTGGTCGAGTTCGCTTGTCGTTTCAGGATCAATGACGACGGCATTCTCCTCGTAGTCCCATCTGAGGCTGCGGGCATTGAGGTTCGCACTGCCGACGGTACAGTATCGTCCATCGACGGTGATAATCTTGGAATGGTGGAAACCTGGTTGGTAAAGCCAGACATGTACGCCATGCTTCATCAGTTTGTGGACATTATAGAATACGCAGTCGGGCGTCAGCGGAATGTCGCTCTTGGCCGACACCATGATTTCCACCTTCACGCCACGCTTTACGGCCTTGCGGAGGGCCTTCTTCAGTTTCTTGTTCAGCGTGAGGTAGGGATTGATGATCTTGATGGAATCCTGAGCTCCATTGATGGCTTCCAAGTAGAAGGAACGGATGATTTTGGGTGATGTGCGCGGCTCACGGTTGATGATGCCTATCATCTTTTGTCCTGCCGTTGCAGTAGTGTCGGGGCGCAGGCCTTCGAAACCGTATGGCATGTAGGCACGGTAGAACCTGGAGTCGCGCAGGTGTTCATCGGTGACTTTCTCCCAGATGCGCAGGAAGATGGTCTGCAAATCATGTACGGCACCGCCTTCGATGCGGCAGTGGATGTCACGCCATTCTCCGACCTGCTCGGTTCCTACGATGTAGTAATCGGCCACGTTCATGCCACCGGTATAGGCAATCTGTCCGTCGATGATGACAATCTTCCGATGGTCACGGCTGAATACGTGGTTAATCCAGGGGAATCGGATGGGGTCGAACTCGTATATCTGGATACTGTCGTTCCAAAGAGCCTTGAGGTGGTGCTTCTTCAGCGGACGGTTGTTTGAGTCATTACCGAAACCGTCGAACAGTGCACGTACCTCGACACCCTCACGGCGCTTTTCACGAAGGATATCGAACAGCAGATTGGCAATCGAGTCATTACGGAAATTGAAGTATTCGAGGTGGATGCTGTTCTTGGCCTGTCGGATGGCCTTGAACATATCCTCGAACTTGTCGTGACCGTTCAATAGAAGTGTGACACGGTTGTCGTGAGTGAAGTGGATGTCTTGTTGGCGCAGCACATCCACAATGGCACTGTCACTGGTTTGTGCATGGGAAACACCCATGCACAAAAACCAGAGAATAAACAGTAAGGTCTTTCGCATCATTCTTTACGATGTCTTAGACGATACTCGAGTGGAGTGATGCCGAATTTTTCCTTGAATATGCTGGCAAAGTTCTCGGCTGTCATGAAGCCAACGTTGGATGCCAGCTCATTCATGTTGATATTGGTGCGGACGAGCAAGGTGCAGGCATGCTTGAGTCGCAGGTCGCGTACCACCTCGGTGGGGGTCTTCGTGGTGATGGCACGTATCTTATGGAAGAACGGCACGCGGCCCATGCCCATTGCATTTGCCATCTCGTCGAGGCTGATGCTTCCACGGCTCATGTTGTGGATGACATATTGCTCGACGTTACGCATCAGTTGCTGGTCCATGATGTTGCTCATAGAGTAGTCGCCCAGTGTCTCATCCTCGCCGTAGAGTCCGGTGCTCAGCGACGTATCAGTGGTGATAGCCGGAGCATTCTCGATAGGCAGGTCGCTGGTTTCCGACTTGTTGGCGATGTCTTCGCCTACGGTGGTCTCCTTGACCTTGCTCTCGCTCTCGTCGAAATAGAAGGTCGAGGTGGTCATACTGGAGTTCTGGCTTTCCAACATACGTGTCTCACCGCCTTCGATGACGTTGTGGTCGAGTTCGATCGGTGCGATGCCGAGTACCTTGTTGAAACGCATGACGGCCTCCTGGATATTGAACGGCTTGGCCAGCATGTCGTCGGCAGCCAGCGTAATGTTCTGGTTCTTCATGTCCTGTGGCGTCAGTACGCTGTCGGTCATCAGAATGAATTTCGTACGTTCTGTGACAGGATTCGTCTTGATCATGTTACAGAGTTCACTACCGGTCATTTCCAGCATGTCCTGCTTACAGATAACGAGGTCTGCCATCATCACCTTGATGTCTTCCGCTGCGACGGTGATGTTGTTATAGACACGCAGGTCGTAGATATTCTGCAACTGCTGATGGATGAATCCCAGGAATGCTTCGTTGTCATCCACGAAGACGACAATGAACTTCTTGGACGTAGCCGTAGCCTCCAGCTGTCTTGGCTTGATTTCGTAGGTCAGTTCGTCAGAGGCAATCTGCGGCAGGCTGACTTCACCCTTGTCGTTGAGTCCCATACGTTCATTGACGGTCAGGACGGCTTTCGCCTCCGGATTCTCCAGCGTTGACTGCATCTCCGATATACGTGTGATGACTTGCAGCATCTGGAAGTGGAGTGAGTTCAGCTGCTCACGGCCTTCGAGCGATTCTTCCTTCTCGGCCAGTTCGCCGATGATACTCGTCATGCGTGCCATCGGCATACGCAGTTCGTCACTGGTCTGCTTGATCTCCTCACGCTGGCGTTTCAGTTGGTCAATGACATTCTTCTTGCGCTGCCAGATGTCTTTAAGTCTCTTGAAGCCATAGAACCATACGAATAAGACTAAAGCAATGAAGATGACATAAATGACAATCATCCACCACGACATCCACCAGGGACGTAGAATCTGGATTTCGAGTGTCCGTTCCTGATTGCTGACGGCACCTTCTGCACTGACGGCCTTGACGTGCAGGATGTATTTGCCGCTGCTCAGATCGGTGAATGTCACACCGTGGTTCAGTGCATCACCGTTGCGCCAGTCATCGTCCAGGCCTTCCATCCAATACATGAACAGCAGTTTCTCGCTTTGGTTGTAGTTACCTGTCGAGAACTTGATGCTAAAGGTGTTCTGGCTGTTGTCAAGTTCTATTCGGTTGCTCTCGTTCAATGCCTGGGGCAGGATGACACGGTCTCTGTAGGAGTGGCCTGTGAGGATTTCCTCTTCGCCGATGTAGAGCTGTGTCAGCATGACGCGTGGCAGCGACTCGGTATCCTCTTTAGTGTGCTGACGTACCCAGTTGATACCGTACAGACCACCGAAGATGACGTTGCCGTCACTCTTGGTGTAGATGGAACCCACGTTGAACTCGTTGCCCTGCAGACCGTCGCTGGTGTCGTAGTTGTAGAGACCGTAGTTATTCTTTCCTGTCTCGTGGTTACGCTGTACGACGACACGTGTCACACCGTTGCTGGTGGTTACCCATATGTTATGGTTCTTGTCCTCGGCCAGTCCGCAGACGGAGTTGTTGGTCAGACCCTGCTTCTTGGTCAGGTAATCCAGGTCATCGTCTTCCAGGTTCAGGATGTTGATGCCTTCACGTGTACCGACCCATATCAGTCCTCGGGAGTCCTGAATGACCTGTGTGACATAGTTGCTGGTGAACTGTTTGATGTTCGTGGAGTTTCCTGTATATACCTTCTTCTCGGTGGTTGAGAGGTTCAGCATCACTAGGCCTTCGGCTGTTCCCACTAACATGATATTGTTGGGGGCATAGAACAGGGCGGTGATGTTGTTGGTGCTCAGTTTTCCGTTCTCACGGGTGTAACTTGAGAAACTGTTCATCTTCGGGTTGAAGACTTGCAGACCACCGTTTGTGGCAATCCACAGGTTCCCCGCTTTGTCTGCGCTGAGGGCATTGATGTGGTCGTCAATGATGGTGTTCATGCTGTCAGTAACCGTGGAGTAGATAGTGGAAGTACCGTTCTTGATGCGCGTCAGTCCGTTTTGTCTGGAACCTACCCAAAGACTTCCGTCTGGAGTTGTTTCCATGCACGTCGTCTTCTTGCTGGCCAATGATCCTTCGAAACCTACGACACCGTTGTCGCTTGTACCGTACCACATGTTACCGTCGGCATCCTGCGTAATGGCGGTAATGTCGCCGTTGAGCAGTGATTCGAACTTATAGATATTGTTGCCGCAGAAGGCTATGCCTGATTTTTCTGTACCCACCCAGAGCAGGTCGGTGTCATCGACATAGAGACTTCTTATTCCCACAGTCTCCATGTGGCCTTCCCTGTCGTTCAGGTTGCGTGGCTGAATGTTTTCCAGCTCATGGTTATTGATGTTGGTATGAAGAAGTCCATTGTGGTCGGTACCAATCCAGATGTTGCCGTTGCGGTCTCCCGTGATGCTGTTGACGGAGTGGTCAACGCTGATGCCGCTCAGTCCCAGCTGGTCGCCGAACGTGGTGTTCCATTCGTTGGTGTTCCTGTTGTAGATGAACAGTGTGCCCTGTCCGTAGAGCCAGATGTTCTGCGTTTGGTCTGTATAGGCTCGCAAGCTAGGTGTCTTGCGCAGGTGTTGGGTTGATACATAGTCACTAGACCAGATGGTCTGCACCTGGTGCATCACGTCACAGCAAACTAGCCGGCCGTCGTCATAAACCAGGATGGCACCGTCTCGGCATTCGCTGATAGAGCAGATGTTGCCCTGTGGCACACCGTGTGAGTCGTTCGTGTATCCGAACTCATGCAACAGTTGCTGCTGCATGTTGTAGGCCACGACGCCCTTGTTAGGTATGGCCGCCCATAGGTTCTTGTGACGGTCAATGTACACGATGTTCGGTTCACCCTCGATACCCATTTGCGCGAGTACCTGTTTCATGTCACGTTCAAAGGTTTCGGTCTGGGGGTGATAAATACAATAGCCTGACGTGGTCTCTACCCAGAGGTTTCCGTCAAGTGCTTCCTGGATACTCAGGATGTAACTGTCAGGTAGTGTAGAACCGTCCTGTGAGTTACTCTGGTAGTTCTTGAATACGTAACCGTCATAACGGTACAGACCGGCAGGCGTTCCTAACCAGACAAAGCCTCGGGAGTCTTTCAGAATACAGTTGACCTGACTGCTCGTCAGACCTTGTCTTGCATCCAGTGTCTTAAACAGGAAAACTCCCATTGCGGCCAGAGGCACGCAAATGGCGAATGCAAACAATAACTTTTTTATTCTGTTCATTACTGTGTTGTATTTATTATATCATACATGCGTAGTGGTCAACGACGCCAAGCAGTTGGTTGTCCTTGCTGACCACAAGTACGGTATGTACTTTATATTTGTTCATGATTTGCTGTATCTCAGTAATCTTCGTCTGGGGTGAGACGGTCTTGGGCGTTGTTGTCATGATGTCGCTCACCGTACGGTCGAAGAATTTCTCCTGCCACTTCTCCATAGCGCGGCGGATGTCTCCGTCAGTAATCAGACCGACAATACGGCCGTCTCTCTCGGCTATGCCAAGGCCCAGTTTTCCTTTGCTGACCAGAATGATGGCCTCGCCCAGATGCATCTCGGGTGGGATGATGGGCATGTTCTCCGTCAGCATCACGTCTTGGGCAGTGGTCAGCAGTCGCTTGCCAAGTTCTCCGCCAGGGTGGAACTGGGCGAAGTCCTGAGGGCGGAAATTCCGTTTCTCTATCAGTGCCACCGCAATGGCGTCGCCCATTGCCAACGTGGCTGTCGTGCTGCTGGTGGGTGCCAGGTTCAGCGGACAGGCCTCCTTCTTGACGCTGACATTGATATGGCAGGTGGAATATTTTGCCAGCAGGGACTTGGGGTTGCCGCTCATACCGATGATGGGTATCTGCATGTGCAGTACCATCGGGATGAAGCGTAGCAGTTCGTCGGTCTGTCCGGAGTTGCTGATGGCCAGTACCACGTCGTCCTTGGTCATCACTCCCAGGTCACCGTGGAACACGTCCAGTGGATTGATGAAGAACGAGGGCGTCCCTGTCGATGACAGCGTGGCAGCAATCTTGGCTCCTATGTGTCCGCTCTTGCCCACACCCGTCACGATGACCTTTCCCTTGCATTGGTAAATCAGCTCGACGGCCTTGTCAAACTGCTCGTCCAGTTGGGGAATCAGTTCCAGCAGAGCCTCTGCCTCGTCCTTGATGCATTGTATGGCGTATTCTCTTGATGTCATAATTCTAAATTCTACACTCTAAACTCTCAACTAATTCTTCCAGTTTGTCCAGCTCCAGCATGTTGGCAGCGTCTGACAGCCCTTGGTCTGGGGTGGGGTGTACTTCGAAAAACCATCCCGTAGCACCGAATGCCTTGGCGGCTAAGGCCATTGCCGGAACGAAGCGGCGGTCACCGCCTGTCTTGCCGTCGCTGCCACCAGGACGCTGTACGCTATGGGTGCAGTCCATGATGACGGTGGGTACAATCTGGAGCATATCGCTGATGTTGCGGAAGTCCACTACGAGATTATTGTAGCCGAACATATTGCCGCGTTCGGTGAGCCACACCTCACGGGCTCCTGCTTCATGGGCCTTCTCCACAGGGTAGCGCATGTCGGAACCACTGAGGAACTGTGCTTTCTTGATGTTCACCACAGCGCCTGTCTTGGCTGCTGCTACCAGCAGATCCGTCTGTCGGCAGAGGAAGGCGGGAATCTGGATGACGTCAACTACCTCTCCTGTTGGAGCAGCCTGCCAGCTTTCGTGAATGTCAGTCAGCAGTCGCAGACCGTATTTGCTTTTGACATCGGCCAGCATCTGCAGTCCCTTGTCTATTCCAGGGCCTCGGAATGAGTGTATCGACGTGCGGTTGGCCTTGTCGAACGAGGCCTTGAATATAATGTCTGTACCCAGCTTCTTGTTGATTTCGACGAGCTTAGCTGCTACTATATCCAGCAGTTCAGCCGACTCTATGACGCATGGACCAGCAATAAATGTACTTTTCATTAAAATGATATCTAGATATTTCGGTAGCAAAGATAATGAAAAATCTGCAAACTCTCTTAATTTTAATCAAGAATTTAACGCAAATAGTGTTTTTCTTAATAAAAACTGTTTTTTTGTATGTTTATAATCCATACCTTTGCCCGCGATTTAAGGGTAACACCAGCGCAACGGCGACTGGTAAATGTATAACAAATTTAAATAACAAGAAATGAAAAAGATTTTAATGACACTCGCGGCTGTAGCTATGGCTGCTACAATGAACGCTCAAGGGTACATCGGTGGTACGATGGGTATTGGTAGCCTCAAGGTAGGTGACGCAGACAACGAGACTGCTTACAAATTCCTTCCTGAAATAGGTTACAATATCAACAGCGACTGGGCTGTCGGTGTAGCATTCGGTTGGACCAAGGGTGGCCTTCAGGTTCTGAAGAACGACATCGATGTAGCTGGTACGCGCACTACTCAGGTTAATCCCTACGTTCGATATACTTTCGTTCACAGCAAGTACTTCAACGTATTCTCAGATCTGGGCGTGGGTTATGCTCACATTAACGGTGCCGGCGACGCTTACGGTGTTGGTATCACTCCGGGTCTTGCCTTGAACCTGAACGAAAAGGTAAGTTTCGTGACAAAGTTCGCTTATGTTGGCTGGCAGCACGCTAAGACGAATGGTGTTAAGACTGACTTCTTCGGTGTCGACATTGACGCTACCAACGTACAGTTTGGTCTTTACTATAACTTCTAATAATTAGATTTTTTAAATTTCATAGCGCCCGGCCTGTTTACGCAAGTCGGGCGTTTTTTTGTCAACATTCAACTCTTGATATCTTCATATCTCTCTGCAGGAACATAAATTCGTTGTTTTTTAACCAGTTGTTTGTGTTTCGTGACAGTATGTTATTTGTCTTTTTTAGGTGTCTGATTAAACCATATACACAACACTTAATCTAAATTCTTAAAGTATATTTTTCAACACTTAATCAATTAAACAAATGAAGAAAGTTTATTTCGCAGCATTGCTTTCTGTTTCTTTTATGACAGCCAATGCACAAGAGCCGAACATTCCGATGTTTGGCGGTCAGCAGCAAATCGACGTGAAGTTTGACGAGTACAAGGCAGCCCCTCAGGGGTTTGACCAGGAGCGTGAGGGAATCGCTCACGGAACCGTGACGCTCATTGAGTACAAGTCGGAATCAGTAGGCACCACCCGTAAGGCAAACGTCTATCTGCCACCAAAGTATGATACCAAGAAAAAATACAGCGTGCTCTACCTGCTTCACGGTATCGGTGGTGACGAGAACGAGTGGTACAAGGACGGTGGTGTGCCCAACATCATCATGGACAACCTCTATGCCGACGGCAAGGTGGCCGACATGATCGTGGTCATGCCTAACGGACGTGCACAACAGGACGACTCACGTCAAGGAGGATTTGGCTCGTTCGCTGCTTTTGGAGAGTTTGACAAGGACCTCATCGGCAGCCTCATTCCTTACATTGAGAAGAACTACAGTGTATATACTGACAGGGAACACCGTGCCATCGCAGGCCTGTCAATGGGTGGCGGACAATCACTCAACTTCGGACTGGGCCACATGGACGTGTTTGCCTACGTAGGTGGCTTCTCTTCTGCGCCTAACACCCAGCGTGCTGCACAGCTTATTCCTGATGTGGAGAAGGTGAAGAAGGAGAACAAGCTCCTGTGGATGGTATGCGGCGGAGCTGACGGACTGATGAACAACAGCGCACAGCTCAAGGCTTTCTGTGACGAGAACGGCATTCCCTGCACACTTATCAACTATCCTGAACAAGGCCACAACTTCGTTGTCTGGAAGTACGGCCTCTACAACTTCGCACAGCTGATTTTCAAATAAGTGGTGCCACAGGCTTGTGGCCCGCTTCGTGCTTTTTATTTCATGTGAATGTCACGCTGCGGGAACGGTATCTCAATGCCGTTGTCGCCCAAGGTTTGGTAGATGCAACTCATGATGTCGCTGACGACATAGATTCTCTTCACGGCATCCACCCACACAATGAGCTTCATGTTGACACTGGAGTCGGCAAACTCGGTGAACACAACCTTGATGGCTTTCCGATTATCCACCCATTGATGGTGCAGGTTCGTAACGGCTTTTTCCACTACGTCCTGCACCTTCTTTACATTACTGCCGTAAGCCACGCCGAAAGGAACCAGTGCCAGCACGTAGCCGTGGTTGCGTGTCAGGTTCTTGTAGTTCTTTGTGAAAAGCTGTGAGTTCTGGAAGGTGATGACCTCTCCGTACAGCGAGTTGACGATGGTGCTGGTGTAGTTGATGCTGGTTACCCTGCCCATCGTGCCGTCCACCTCGATCCAGTCGCCTACCTTGATGCGTCCGGCCATGAGTGTGATGCCGTAGTAGATGTTCTCGATGATGTCCTTCATGGCGAAACCGATACCAGTGGAGAGACCGCCGGAGATGACGACAATCCACGTGGAGCTGACGTCCATGATGGTCAGACTGATGATGAACCACGCACCCCACACAAGCACCTGAATGACGTTGCGCCCCATGACGGAACGGCTCTCGGCAGTCGTGGCGTCAGCATGCTTGAAGTGCATGCGCAGGAAGTCGAGGCTGGTCTTGCTGACATAGCTGAAGAAGAACCACAGGCATACGACGATGGCCATGCTGATGAGGCTCAGCTTGAGGTTCTCCATATCGACAAACTTGTAGTTGAAGGCTTTCCAGCAGAGGTCGCTCAGGTTGAAGACGTCGGCAGCCCAGTAGATGGAGAGCATGACGGAGGCGACGCTGGTCACAGGCAGCAGCACTTGGTAGAGCAGACGGTAGAACCATGTTTGCGTGACGGGCTTCTGGTCCAGTCCGTGCCGTTCGCCGTACTGCTTGAGGTAGAGGCGTATGCAGGTGATGGTCAGGATGCAGGTCAGCTGCATGATCCACCAGATGAGCACCTGTACGGCCATCAGCGTATAGCCTGCCCACGACATGACCGTGGAGAATATGAACACGCCGAGCGAGATGTAGGTGTAGAACATGTCCGAGCGTGGGATGTTCTTGTTGTGACGGCCTATCATAATCCATTGCCAGATGGTGCATATCAGTAGGATGGGTGGGAAGATGATATTCACCAACTCGTTAGGCGTCAGGATGATACGGATGGCAAAGACAATGAAACCGATGGCGAGCAGTGGGGTGTAGATGCGGAACGCGCTGTTAATCTGGTCGCCGTTGACGCGGAGCAGCAATGAGATGAGGATGACACCTAAGAGCCAGGCATACTCCACCAGCAGGTTCGAGGCCATGATGAAGAAGTTCTGGTCGGTAGTGGCCATCATCACGCCCATGATGATGGCGAACGTGATGGTCGTCGTGGCCATGATGATGCAGCGGCGCTTCTTCTTGAACTCCTCTGTCTGGAAGCGCTTGGGCAGCAACCAGCGGAAGAATACCTGGTTGAGCAGCGTTGCAATGATGGCATAGACAATGATGGAGATAAACAATCCAAAGATGAAGACGCTGTCCCATTGTGACCCGTGTTGCTGGCTGGGGTTGTACTTCTTGCTGACGATACGTGTCATGCGCCTCCATTCACGGCTGAAGTTCATCAGCGTGGAGAAGTAGGAGTCGTTGCCGTTCTTGAAGATGCTCGTCTGTATGTCGTTGTAGCGTTTCTGTGCATAGTCGTTAAGCTCGCGCAGACGGTTTTCCGTGGCATCGTGGTAGGCAATGAACTCTCCCAACTGCTCACCGTTCTCGTGCAGGAGGTTACGGATGGCGGTTGCCAGGATGAGACATGCCTCGCGGTCCTTTTTCGACTTCTCGTCCAATATCTGCTGTGGCATCTCGTTCAGGCTGATAATCAGCGAGTCGTAGCGTGCCACATCTACGTTCGTCTTGTTCAGGAACATCTTGAACGGAGCCTGCTGTTGCTGGAACTGGTGGTACAGCTCGGTGGCCTCGTGGCAGGCGTATGTCAGGTCGAAAATGTAGTCCTGCTGCTGCGAGTAGAGCATCAGCGCGTTCTGGTTGCTTTGCAGCATGACGCTGCGCAACTGCTTTCCTATCCTGTTCTCCATTTCCTGCCGGCGGTCCTGCTGGGCTGTCAGCTCGCGGTAGTATGAAGTCAGTTCTGTACGCAGAATGGTCAGGGTGTTGGCAAGGTCCTTCTCTTTCAGTACGGCGTGTATCTGTAACGTCGATAGAAGAATTAGTATGACGGTGATAAAACGTTTCATGTCGGATTGTTTTGGCTGCAAATTTACAAAATAATTCACAAATCATGATTCCTTATCATAAATATTTTCTATCTTTGCACAAAAATAACCAAGAATTATGATACTAATAGCAGACAGTGGAAGCACCAAGACAGATTGGACGCTCATCAATTTTCCCCATCCGGGACAGTCAGACATTGTGGCAGCATTCCATACGCAGGGCATCAACCCTGTCCATCAGGAGCCTGACGTCATTCGTCATATCCTGGGACATGAGCTGATGTCGCAGCTCTCGACCTTCCCCCGTGGGGCGCTTATCAACTCACGTGTACTCGAAACACCCCTGTTGTCTCAGCTGAGCGTGTTCTTCTACGGCAGCGGCTGCACGCCTGTCCATGCACCGAGAATGAAGCAGATGCTCAGCGAGGTGTTTACCCCACAGCAGATTGAGGTACACAGCGACCTCACCGCAGCGGCGCGTGCCCTTTGCGGACGACAGCCTGGTGTGGCCTGCATACTTGGTACGGGTTCGAACTCCTGTCTGTACGATGGTACCGACATTGTGGCCAACACGCCTGCATTGGGCTATATCCTTGGCGACGAGGGTAGCGGTTCCGTACTGGGGCGCAAGTTCCTGAATGCCCTGTACAAAGGACGCCTGCCGGAACAGTTGAAGATGGCCTTCGAACAGGAGACGAAACTCACACAGGCATCCGTCATCCAGCATGTCTATCGCGAGCCGCTGGCCAACCGTTTCCTGGCATCGCTGTCGTTGTTCATCAGCAACCATCTTGACGAGCCGCTACTGCGCACACTCGTCATTGAAAACTTCCGCGAGTTCCTGCAGAACAACGTAGCACCTTACCGTAAGTACAGCGAGTACCATGCTGACAGTCTGCCTGTCAGTTTCGTGGGAAGTATGGCTCAGTATTACGAAAACGAACTGCGAGAAGCCGCTGGCTTGGAAGGATTTACCGTCGGTGTCGTCATGAAGAGTCCCATGGAAGGACTAGTACGTTATCATTCTGAGCAAGCCTGAAATATATTAATATAACCTAAACTAAAAGCGATGAGATTTTTATTACTGATTCTGCTGGCTGCGACGCTGACAGCCTGCCAGCAAAAGAAAGCCCCGCAGTTCATCACCGTCGAGAACGGACACTTTGTGCGCGATGGTAAACCGTATTATTATGTAGGAACGAATTTATGGTATGGTGCCATCCTCGGCTCGGAAGGGCAGGGGGGCGACCGTGCCCGCCTTTGTCAGGAACTGGACGAGTTGAAACGCATGGGTATTGACAACCTGCGTATCCTCGTGGGCTCTGACGGTCCGCGTGGCGTGCAGACCAAGGTGGAGCCTACGCTGCAAGTGAATCCTGGCGTATATAATGATACCATTCTGGCTGGTCTGGACTACCTGCTCATGGAGATGGGTAAGCGTGATATGGTGGCCGTGCTCTACCTGAACAACTCATGGGAATGGAGCGGTGGCTATGGCTTCTATCTGGAGCAGGCTGGTGCCGGCAAGCAGCCGCGCCCTGACGATGTGGGCTATCCTGCCTTCATGGAAGCGATGTCAAAGTATGCCACGAACGAGAAGGCTCATCAACTGTTCTACGACTACGTGCGTTTTATCATCGGACGTACGAACCGCTATACGGGGTTGCCTTATACGGACGACCCTGCTATCATGTCTTGGCAGATAGGCAACGAGCCACGTGCCTTCTCAACCGAGGCATTGCCTGCCTTTGAGAAATGGCTGGCTGAGGCCTCTGCACTCATTCGCTCGCTGGATAAGAACCACCTCATCAGTGTGGGTAGCGAAGGTGCCTGGGGCTGTGAGATGAGCTACGAGAGTTGGGAGCGCATATGTGCAGACAAGAATATTGACTATTGTAATGTCCACCTGTGGCCGTACAACTGGGGTTGGGCGAAGCCTGACTCACTCATAGAGAACTTGCCGCGTGCCTGTGAGTGTACCAAGGAGTATATTGACAAACACTTGGCTATCTGCGAACGGTTGAACAAACCCTTGGTGATGGAGGAGTTCGGCTATCCGCGCGACGGCTTCAAGTTCACGCTCGACACTCCGACACAGGGGCGTGATGGGTATTATAAGTTTGTGTTCTCACTTGTAGCCGATAATGCCAAACAGGGCGGTAAGTTTGCCGGCTGTAACTTCTGGGGCTGGGGTGGCTTTGCCAAGCCCGTACATGAGCAATGGCAGGTGGGAGATCCTTATACCAATGACCCCGCACAGGAAGCGCAGGGCTTGAATTCGGTCTTTGCCTCAGATAGCACGACACTGGCGGTCGTGAAGGAACAGGTGGAAAGAATGAGTCAGGTAAAGTAAGCAGTTTCAACAGGTTAAAGTAAACAAACAAAAAA
>Ga0310786_10000807_pt1 | contig 50128 bp, 38 predicted proteins | sample AusTroGonzalo_MG_FD_203881 | JGI IMG/M metagenome (GOLD analysis project Ga0310786, IMG submission 203881) | Bovine rumen microbial communities from tropical cattle in Woodstock, Queensland, Australia - Gonzalo_03 (v2) (version 2) | ecosystem: Host-associated > Mammals > Digestive system >...
CCACGGCTCATCTGGCGGTAAATAATGGCAGAAAAAGAAAACCAGCAGTCAAGCATTATACCAGGCCCTTGACTGCTGATGAAAGAAATCAAAAAGAGGATGTGCCTATTTTGACACATCCTCATTTTATGGTAAGTAATCAGAGATTACTCTGCAATACAGATTGATACTCGGTTCAAGTCATTCTCAGCGAACGGCTGAACGCGTGCACCCTTGCTGTCGTAAGAGATACGATTTTCTGCAACACCGTACTTCTCCTTAAGCATCTTCACAACAGCGTCAGCACGACCTGCGGCCAGACGATCATTAATCTTATCGTTACCGGTACCAGCGTCAGCATAACCAGTTACCTGAACCTTGGCATTGGGATACTTAGCCAGATAGTCGGCTACGTCCTTCACCTTCTGCTCCTCAGAATCGCGGATAATGGTCTTGTTGATCAGGAAGAAGATGTCGCGACGAAGCGGCTCAATCTTCACTTCCTCCACAACAGGAGCAGGCTGCTCAACCACAGGCTCTGGCTCGACTACAGGCTCTGGAGCAGGTGCTGGTGCGGGAGGAGGAGGCAGAATCTTATTATAAGATTTACCCAGATTGATCTTCAGACCTACCAGTGCATTGAAGTACCAGTCAGCCTTCAGCTTACGCTCAGCTTTCTTTGAGTTATACTTGTCACCAAGGATGTTAGCATTACCCTCAATGGTCAATGCGACAGCATCACTCAGACGGAAAGCAGCCTCAAGACCACCACGGCCGAAAGGACGAACCTTCGAACCATCCCAAATATAATCCAGGTTATAAGCATTCAGGCTTGACAGATTCTTAGCGATGTCGTTTGCCTCATCGTTATCGAAAGCGATGTTTGCACCACCACCAAGGAATGCTGTCAGATTAAACACACGATTAGGATTCCAACCACAGAACAAGTTGCTCAGGTTGAACATCAGGTCAATACCAGGAGCTACATACTTATACTTGTAGTCGTTTGTGTAAGGTTCAGCACCAATAGACGGACGGAAACCACTCCATCCACCTTTGCTCTGCCAAGCGTTAGCTTGGATACGAGCACCGAATACAGGACTGAACTGATAGCCAAGACCCAGCTGAACATTCGGAGAGATCAACTTAGAGAACTTTGCCTCACCGAGAGTGTACTGAGCACCACCTTCCAGATTGAGGAAAGCATGTTTCTTAAATTCATACTTTGTGCCGTCAGCAGCCTCATAGGTTGCCTGAGCCAAAGCAGATGCGCTGAAACTCAGCAGCATTGCAGCCAATAAAAATTTAATTGTTTTCATATTAGTTACATTAAATAATAAAACATTAATTCAATTGTCTCATGCATAGAGGATTACTCATACTTCTTAATACCCTGCAGAATAATCTCCACTGGGTCTTCAGAAGCGTTGGTATAAACGTTGGCACTGCGATAGAACTGTCCGGAAAGGATTTCCTTCATCTTCAATGTCATCGTAATCTTTGATCTGACACCAGGAGCTATAGAGTCTTTAGGATAAACAACATCAAGACAAGAACAAGAGGTCTCAACCTTTTCAATTACAAGCGGAGCACCACCCGTATTGGTAAATAGGAAGTCACGAGTCTGATCCGAACTATTGATAGCAAGAGAACCTAAATCAAAGTAGATAGTATCAAACTTGATTGCTGCAGGACCCTCAGAATGCGGTAGAACAACACTGACATTTTGCAAGGAGTCACCGGAATCCTGTCCCTGTTGACCTTGCCGATTCGATTGGCAGGCAACAAGCCCTAAAGTCAGGAGACTAATATACAATAATTTCCTCATGGTCAGCATTTTTCTTATTTCGCAATTTTTGAGTCGCGGGTATTCAGATCGTCATCGTCAGCAACAGTCAGGTGCCATTCACCGTCAATCCGAACAGGCTTGATAGCATAAAACATCTTGTTGGGACGATTATCATTCACATCTTCCTTGTCGAAAAGCACAGCAGAATATTTCACAAGACAGTCACTTTCAGTTCTGAACATCAGATTCTCCAATTCATAGCGAACAGGTGAAATGATTTTCATACCCATCTGGTAATGCTTCTGTAACTCTGGTGTCATTTCATACAAAGAATCATTGCGTAACTGTGATACCATTGACATCGCACCTTCGAAATCTTTATTCATCAGAAGGTCAAAATACTGATGCATCAGTTCTATCACCTTTGTGGTGTCGTTAGCGGAGAGTGACATAGTTTCTTCTGATGTCTCTGACTCCACATTCTTGTTCTTATTCGTACAACTAACGCCCAAACCAAGAAGCAAAAGAACAAGAGAGAATACAGTCAATATTTTTTTGTTCAACGTCATACAATCTTAGTTTTTAAAAAGGGGTGCCACAGAGTGACACCCCCTTGATTATTAAATCTTCACGAGTGAAGAATGATTACTCAAACATAGCCTGCTCAACAGAAGCCGTAACACCAACGGTAACCCACTTGGTCTGACGAACTGTCTGGAAGCCATAGACATAAGTCATCGTGATAGGAACGAACACGTGGAATCCACCAGTTACACCTGAGTTATTCAGGTAACGGAGAGTGGTCTTACCAATCTTCTCGAGCTTCAGGTTCGGAACCTGAGAGGTCAGGATGAAGCCCTGAGCCTTAGCATCAGCTACGCTCTCGATGACAGGCATGTGACCCAATGTGTAGTTATCACTACGCTGGCTTGTACCAAGGTTAGCATCTGTGTAGTAGACATTCTCAGTAATGTCAAGCTCAACCTGATAGTATGCATAGTCGAATGCCTTCTGGTTACCTACGCTAGGCAGAACGAGAGATACATCCTGACCACCAGTGCGGTTCAAACGGTCACCATAGTACTCACGCCAATCCTTAACGATGAGAGCATCGGTCAGGTCAACAACGTGCCAGTCATTAGGAGCATCGGGAACAAGACCCTGCTTCGGATTCTCCAGGTCGAGCGGACGGAGGAAGCGGACATTGAACCACATATTATCCCAATATACAGGAGCACAAGCGTCGACAGCCTTAATGTTGATGTAAGCAGTGAAGGTCTCACGCTCAGCAAGCTCATTATGAGTCTTGTAGTTCAAGATATCATCCTGATCAACACCATTGACATAGTTCAGGACAGTAATCTGACGATCACCAACTACAGCATTCTCATCATAGTTCAAAGTGATAAGATCTACAGGTTCCGGATATACGGTATTATCCTTAGCTTTAATCTGAATCTTGGTATGATCAGCATTCAGAATCAGAGTATACTCAGCACCTGTGTAACCCTTGACAGTCCAAGAATTAGCAACAGTGTGGTTAGTACCAGCATCGAACGTAGCATTACCAATAACAGTGCTCGGGAGAACGAACTCGCAACCAAGCTTCATACCCTTAATAGAGCCGAAGTGCTTTTCATCCTTAACAGATGCAGAAAGCTTACCATCGATGAAGAAGTCCTTCAGGTTCTTGGTGAACTCAGTATAGACGTTGTTAGATCTCTTAGCAATAGGATCATTAGCCTTCTCGAGCAGGTTGTCATATCTAATATCCAGAGGAGCACCAGTGATATAGCTATAACCAATAGTCTTAACAGTTGCAGAAGTCTCGGGAACAGGTACAGGAACATTTACACGAACCTCGTATGCATCCTTAGTGCTTGTAGCATTGGTCTTGCTGTTCAGGTCATACCAGAAGGTCAGGATCTTATTAGCACCCATATCACCCTTAGCAACACGAATTGCACCAGCAGGAATAGTCAGCTTCACCCAAATTGAAGGATTACCCTTTTCAGGAGCAGCGCCAATAGCGGGCTTATCTGTTTCAGGATCATAATCATGGTGAGCATAGCGTACCCATGTTACGAACGGATCCTTATTAGCATAGTAATCACCCTTATCCTCGAGTTTACCAGCTTTCTTAAGCTCTTCAGCCTTAGCTGTCAGTTCATCGGAAGTGAACGCCCACTTGATGATATGAGTTGTAGCATCCTCAGTATTCTGAGCAGACAGGTTCCACTCTTCATCGACTGTACCGAAGGACTTAGACTCATCAATGCGCTTACCACCCTTAGACTCATACTGAACACCCTTACGGACTACCTTGCTTAAGGTTGCATTATCAATTTCAACCTGCAGAGTGGTCTGATCATAATAGTCAAAGATGTAGTTCTTATCGAAGGTTTCCTTTGACACACCACCGAGGAGCTGATCAAAGATATGATACTCAACTTCAGACCATGTAACTTTACCAGCATAACCAGCCTCACAATTTACCCAGAATTCGTCCTTAATCTCAAAGGCAACTTCCTTAGCCTCTTCAGGAACTTCAACATCTGGAGTAATGAGGAACTTCATGTAAGCGAAAGAAACAATCTTATCACCCTTCTTCACCATGATACATACGATAGGCTGACGTCCTACGCAAGCAGGATTAGCAGTTTGACCCTTAATAGTCTCACCAGCAGCAGTCACGTTACGCGGATAAGCAATTACATGTCCCTCTTCATTTGTGATAAGCTCAAGGTGAACAGTCTCACCTGTCTTGTTAGAACCCAAAGTATAGTCAACCGGTACAATCTCGTATGTAAGACCGAGTTTCTTGAAGAGCTCAGGAGACATAGTGACAACCTTGTCCTTATCAATAGAAGCATCACCATCCTCTTCCTTATTCAACGTAGTAACAAACCACTTAGCAATTGCTGTATGAGCGGTATGATTGCTAATAGTATCAGTAATCTCATTCACATAGTCATCCTTAAGAGGAACGTAACGAGACTCCAGCACCTTAGTGATATCGAATGACTCGTCATACTTAATAGTATGAGTAGGAGATGTTGTAGCCAGTGCCAAGAAGCTGAAGCTTCTGTGCAGGTTAGAAGAGTTAACAGCACCACCATCATAACCAATCTGGTCAAGGTGACGTGTAACTACTGGGAAGGTGTTATCACCAATCAGCAGGCCATAACCATACTCAGGAACAACGATTGCATAGTCAGAATTAACGGTCGTATCAGCAGGATTATCGCCCTGCTTCACCTTTGTTAATGACAGAGAAGCGATAGTTCCAATACCCTTCTTCAGATTTGCCTCAATAGCAGCAGCATCAGCTGTGAATGGAACTGTAAGAATTCCATCCTTCAGGTTGTCTGCATTTGCCTTAAGCAGATCATCAGTGTTTGTATAAACAGGAGTAATACCACCAGCAACACCACTACGTGTAGGAGTAGTACGCTCAGTAGCAACAGGCTCCTTAATATTTGCATGCCAATTGTAGAAGTCAATAGAGAAATTAGACAAATCAACATTGGTGGGATTCACATGATACTGTGCTAAACCATAGTCAGAAATGTTAAGTTCACCTACACGCTCAAAGTAATGATAACCTTTTCCAGCATTACATTTCTCATTCTTCTCCTCCGGCATCAGATAAGTATAAACACTTACGCCCTCAATACCACCATAGTATACATCAGGACGAAGCACGATGCTCTTCAGGTCACGTGCAACATAAATATTCAGAACTTCGATGATATCACCGATAGTAGCACGAATAGATGCGAACTGATCCTCAATCTTCAGATCATTGAGAGCCTGAACTGCAGCCTCAGCATCCTTCATTCTATCCTGGAGATCCTTGACATCAGCTGCGTCAGCTTTTGCTGCGATGTCACTCTTGATTCCCTCGAGAGAAGCGATAGCATCGTCAACACTCTTCTTCCAAGCAGCGTCACCAATAGGATTGATAGCCTCAACGCTCTTCTTGAACTCATTCAAAGCATTGATCTGACCAATCAGGTCCTGAATAACAGCATTCTTAGCAAAGTCTGCATCATCAAGGAGCTTCTTAACGTCATCAAGAGTCAGAAGCTTCTCATCAATGGCAGCGATTTTAGCCTCAACGCCTTTGATAGCCTCAGCAAGCTCAGCCTGACTAACCTTTCCATCAACGATGGCCTGCAGATCCTTAATGGCATCCTCAAGAGCCTTGACGTCAGAAGCCTTAGCAGCAGCATCAGCAGTTGCCTGAGCAGCCTGAGCAAGCTTTGTAGCAGCCTCAGCAGCAGCATTTGCCTCGTCAGCAGTACCCTGAGCTTTCTTTGCAGCCTCAGCAGCAGCATCAGCAGCACTCTTTGCAGCCTTTGCAGCATCGTTAGCAGCAGTAGCAGAGCCCTGAGCTGTTGTCAAAGCACCCTGCAGCGTTGTCAGCTGTGACTGTAAGTTCTGAGCGGTGATACCATCAATCTGCTTCTGCAGGTTGTTGATGTCATCATCGTAGTCCTTACAAGACGTAAACATACCAACAGAAGCAATTGCCATTGCTCCCATCAGCAGCATACCAAAAAATTTTCTTTTCATACGATTAATAATTTAAATTAATAAAAAAATTAAGATGTTTACTATTTATTTTCTCTCAAATCCAGCCCCGAAAAGCTCCCGAAAGCATACGTCAGGGCACTGTATCTCCTAGACGGATTTACATTTTTGGTGCAAATATAGATATAATTCTGAAATCTTGCAAACAAAATCGAATATTTTTTTAAAAAAAAGCCAAAAACTTGCGATTTTAGGCGATTTTCTTACAAAAATCAGCGATTTTGGTGCGAAATCCTCTTTATTTATCGGGGTTTGCACACTTTCTATTGTCATTGTTTCTGCTTCGTAGCGCTATCAGGTCCTCCTATACCTTATTTAATATTATATATTATTGGTTGTTTAATCTATTTCGCATGCAAAGTTACTGCTTTTTTTGGGAAAAACAAGTATTTTTGCGATTTTTTATCAGAAATCAGCCGATTTTGGCGTTCTTGGGAACGGAATAACGTCGCGAATATTCTGCATACCGGTAACGAAAAGAATGAGTCGTTCGAAACCCAGTCCGAAACCAGCATGGGGGCATGATCCCCAGCGACGAGTATCAATATACCACCACAAATGAGTCTGGTCCATCTGGCGACGTTCAATCTCTGCCATCAGCTTGTCATAGCTCTCCTCACGTACTGAGCCTCCAATAATCTCACCAATTTGAGGGAACAACACATCGGTACCCTGCATAGTAGGTCCGGGAGCTATCGAACCACGGTATCCAATAGAGCCGGATTCTCCAGAATCACCAGATTGTCCGGACACACCAGGATTCTGTTTCATATAGAACGACTTGAAAGCACGGGGATAGTCAGTCATGATGACGGGTTTCTTGAAATGCTCCTCCACGAGATAGCGTTCATGTTCTGATGCCAAATCGTCGCCCCAGTTGCAGGGGAACTCAAACTTCTTACCGTTCTTGATTGCCTCCTGCAAGATATTGATACCCTCGGTATAAGGCAGGCGTATGAAAGTTTCCTTCAATACACCTTCGAGACGAGCAATCAACGTCTTGTCAATCATCTGATTGAGGAAGGCAAGATCGTCTTTGCAGTAGTCAAGGGCCCAACGCACACAATACTTGATAAAGTCCTCTTCAAGATCCATCAATTCTTCCTGATCGAGGAAGGCCACCTCAGGCTCCACCATCCAGAACTCTGCCAAATGGCGAGGGGTGTTACTGTTCTCAGCACGGAATGTAGGGCCAAAGGTATAAATGGCCCCCAGTGCTGTTGCACCAAGTTCACCCTCAAGTTGTCCGCTCACCGTCAGTGAGGTCTGCTCACCAAAGAAATCATCGTCGTAGATAATTTTACCCTGCTCGTCCTTCTTCAGGTCATAGAGGTTCTTGGTGGTTACCTGGAACATGTTTCCTGCGCCCTCACAATCTGAAGCTGTAATCAGCGGGGTATGGAAATAGAAGAAGCCATGCTCATGGAAATAGGTATGAATGGCCATCGCCATGTTATGACGAATTCGCATCACAGCCCCGAAGGTGTTGGTGCGAAGACGCATGTGGGCATTCTTACGCATGGCCTCAAAACTCTGTCCCTTCTTCTGCATGGGATAGTCATTGCCGCAAAGGCCATAGACCTCTAACCGGAGAGCCTGGATTTCGCTGGATTGTCCAGAGCCTTGGCTCTCAACAAGTATACCCTCAGCACAGATACAAGCACCAGTAGTGATATCCTTCAACAGCTGCTCATCGAACTTTGTTGGGTCAACTACAATCTGCACGTTCTTAATGGTAGAGCCATCATTAAGAGCAACAAAGTCAACGGCCTTAGAAGAACGGTGCGTACGCACCCAGCCCTTCACACAGACCTCTTTTCCATATTCCGTGCTTTGCAGCACATCAATTATCTTTGTTCTTTTCATTATTCACTATTCACTTTTCACTATTCACTACTCGTAGGCACCCATGCGCAGACGATCAACCTCCTCTTCTGTCAGATATCTCCAGTCACCACGCTTCAGGTTCTTCTTGGTCAGGCCAGCAAACTGGACGCGGTCCAACTTCAGCACCTTATAGCCAAGACTCTCAAAGATACGACGGACTATACGATTCTTGCCCGAGTGAATCTCGATACCCACCTGTTTCTTGTCGGTAGGATGAGCGTACTGCACATCGTCGGCCTTGATTTCACCATCCTCCAACTGGATACCTGTTGCAATCTGCTCCAGGTCGTGAGCCGAGCATGCCTTATCAAGGAAAACATGATATATTTTCTTCTTGAGATATTTGGGATGAGTGAGCTTAGAAGCCAAGTCGCCATCATTGGTGAGCAAGAGCACACCCGTGGTATTACGGTCGAGACGGCCTACAGGATAGATACGCTCAGGACAAGCATTCTTCACGAGATCCATCACAGTCTTACGCTGCTGGGGATCATCAGCGGTGGTAACATAATCCTTGGGCTTATTAAGCAGTACGTACACCTTCTTCTCGATGGTGACAGGCTGGTCGTGGAAACGAACCTCATCGGTACGCAGTACCTTCGTTCCGAGTTCGGTAACCACCTCACCATTGACAGTGACTACACCTGCCTGAATAAACTCATCAGCCTCACGACGGCTGCAGACACCAGCATTAGCCAAGAACTTGTTCAGACGTAACGGCTCATTGGGATCGAAGTTGACCTCTTTATACTCAATACGCTTCTTCATGCTATACTTGGCATTCGGATCATAGTCGGCAGAACGCTGACGCTGTTTCTTATAAGGTGCTGCTCCATAAGGCTTGCCAACCTTATTGAACTTATTATAGCCAGCATTGGGATTATAACCACCGCGCGATTGATAACCACCACGGGGCTGATAGCCGCCTTCACCTTGCTGACGAGACTGGTAACCGCCACGAGGTTGATAACCGCCACGCTGCTGATAGCCACCACGAGGCTGGTAACCTCCACGAGGTTGATAGCCACCTTCACCCTGCTGGCGAGGTTGGTAACCGCCACGCTGCTGATAGCCACCTCGAGGCTGATAACTACCACGAGGCTGATAACCACCACTGCGGGGAGTGCTAGACTGCAGTCCTGCCCCGAAGCCCTCAGGACGGAAGCCGTCCTCATCATTGCTGCGTTTATAGGCAGGACGCTCAGAAGTGGGATGCTGACCTGTATGTATACGGGGGCGTGGTGAACGGCCCGGACGGAACTCACGTTGTTCTCTCTGAAAACCCTCTTTTTTCTCTTCCTGAGGCGTGTTCTCTTGATTCATGTTCTCAATATCCATTTTTACTCGTTTTTTGTGTTATACCTTATTATAATATATGTTATTCCTGATTGCTGGAGGTTGATAGTTAAATGCCTGTATATGTTGAGGGCGTAATGGCACGAAGTTCATCTTTCACTGCATCGCTGACATCTAATGTATCGATGAAACTTGCAATGGCCTCTGCTGTGATACCCTCGTTAGTACGGGTCAGTGCCTTTAAGGTCTCGTAAGGATTGGGATAAGCCTCACGACGAAGGATGGTCTGAATACCTTCAGCCACCACGGCCCAGGTATTGTCGAGATCCTGCTGTAACTTCTGCTCGTTGAGAATCAACTTACGAAGTCCCTTGAGCGTTGATTGAAAGGCAATGAGCGCATGACCCATAGGCACGCCCACATTACGAAGTACCGTCGAATCAGTAAGGTCACGCTGCAAACGACTCACCGGCAACTTCGCTGCCAAGAACTGCAGGATGGCATTGGCAATACCGAGATTCCCCTCTGAATTCTCGTAGTCGATAGGATTCACCTTATGAGGCATTGCACTGGAACCCACCTCACCCTTCTTGATCTTCTGTTTGAAATACTCCATGGAGATATACATCCAGAAGTCTCTGTCAAGATCGATGACAATTGTATTGATACGACGCATGGCATCGAAGAGAGCGCCCAACCAGTCATAATTGGAAATCTGTGTTGTGAATTGTTCACGCTCCAGTCCCAGCTTCTCTGAGACAAAGCGATTACCAAACTCACACCAGTCGTATTGAGGATAAGCCACATGATGGGCATTGAAGTTACCCGTTGCACCACCGAACTTAGCGGTGACGGGAGTATCCTTCAAAGAACGTAGCTGTTCCTCCAACCGATAGACATACACCATGATCTCTTTACCCAGGCGCGTCGGCGAGGCCGGCTGTCCATGCGTCTTGGCGAGCATCGGCACAGTTTTCCATGCTTCAGCATAGTCGTGAAGCTGTTCGATGAGTTCTTCCAGCAGAGGAATATACACATCAACCAAAGCTTCCTTAATAGACAAGGGCACAGAAGTATTATTAATATCCTGTGAGGTCAGTCCAAAGTGGATGAATTCCTTAAATCCATTAGACCCATTCAGCCCTCTCTCTTCAATTTTCTCCTTAATATAATACTCTACCGCCTTGACATCATGATTAGTGATAGCCTCAATCTCCTTCACCCGCTTAGCATCAGTGGGCGTGAACTGTCTGTAAATATCACGTAACGGTGAAAACAGGCTATGGTCGAAATCTGCCAATTGTGGCAAAGGGAGTTCGCAGAGCGTGATAAAGTATTCTATCTCAATGCGGATGCGGTATTTAATAAGCGCATACTCAGAGAAGTATTCTGCCAGTGGCTCCGTTTTGCTCCTATAGCGGCCATCAATAGGCGAGATGGCTGTCAGCAATGATAAATCCATTTTAAAATTTAGTCCTAACGATCGATAATTATCTTTCTATTCTTTCTCTCAAATTTTCAAGTGTGTCGAAATTTGGGTGCAAAGGTACGTAGAAATTCAGAATCTGCAAAATATTCTCACGAAAATTTTGCAGATTCCGCGAATTTATAACTGATAGAGGTCGTTAGCAGCCAGCAAATCGACCTTAATCTCAGCAAGGGCAGCCTCACAGGCATCCAAGTCCGAGGGACGGATAATAACATGCGCCACATCGCCATTGGCAAAAGAGTACATGTACTCAATGAAAATACCTTTCGACGAGAGGTGCTTCAGGACTACTGCTAAGGAACCGCTGACATTGGGGCATACGAAACCGATGACATCAGTGATCTTCACAGCAAAGTGCTGCTCCTTCAATACCTGATAGGCTTTATCGGGTTCAGAAACAATGCAACGAAGAATGCCGAAGTCAGAGTTGTCGGCAATCGACATGGCTGAAAGGTTTATACCAGCAGTACCGAGGGCTTCTGTCACTTCGGTCAGACGGCCGGATTTGTTCTCAAGGAACACGGAGAGTTGTTTTGCTTTCATATTTTTGACATTTAAAGATTTTTGACTGTAGACTTTATTATTTAACCAGCTAGAGCTGGCGCTTGTCAATGACGCGCTTGGCCTTACCCTCAGAACGCTCGATACCCTTCGGCTCAACGAGTTTCACCTTGAAGCCTAGACCGATTACACTACGGAGTTCACCCTCGAGTTTCTTCTGAAGGCCCACCATCGTCGACATATCGTCGGTAAAGTACTCATCCTTGACCTCAACCTTAAGTTCGGAGGTATCCGTATTGTTGACGCGGTCTACTGTCAACAAGAAGTGTGGCTCGAACTCCTGCTGTTTGAGAATGACGTCCTCAATCTGCGATGGGAACACGTTGACACCCCGAATGATAAGCATATCATCGCAACGGCCTAAGATACGGTCCATACGCACGAGCGTGCGCCCGCAGGTACATTTCTCATAGTGTAGGGCTGTCAGGTCGTGTGTACGATAGCGGAGCAGTGGCATACCTTCCTTGGTCAAATGGGTGAAAGTCAGTTCACCAAAAGAGCCTTCCGGCAGAGGTTCACCTGTATTGGGATCCAAGATCTCAGGATAGAAATAATCCTCATTGAGGTGTGTACCGTTCTGGCTTTCGCACTCGTAACCTACACCAGGACCAGCAATCTCCGAGAGGCCATAAATATCATAAGCCTTGATGCCTAACGAAGCCTCCAACTTGACGCGCATCTTTTCTGTCCAAGGTTCAGCACCAAAGACACCAACTTTCAGTTTGAACTCATCACGCGGCCACTCACATTCGTTCAGAGCTTCGCCCAAGAACATGGCATAGCTGGGGGTGCAACAGAGAATCGTGGTACCAAAATCATGCATCAGCGTAATCTGCTTCTGAGTATTACCCGAGGAGATTGGGATAACGGAAGCTCCGATGTTCGTGGCTCCATCGTGGGCGCCGAGGCCACCTGTGAAGAGTCCGTAGCCATAGGCCACCTGGAAAATATCCTCCTTACCAGCGCCATAGGCAGTAAAAGCACGAGAGATGGCTTCCGACCACATGGCAAGGTCCTTACGGGTATAGAGCACCACAACAGGCTTGCCGGTGGTACCAGAAGACGCATGAATACGGACTATCTGCGACATAGGTACAGCAGCCAGACCGAAGGGATAGTTATCACGGAGATCAAGTTTATTGGTAAAGGGCAATTTGACGATATCGTCAATGCTCTTGATGTCACCTGGTTCTAACCCTATCTCCTGAAATTTCCGACGATAAAAAGGGGTATTATAATACACATACTCGGCCATTTTAACTAGCCGACGGCTCTGAATCTCGCGAAGCTGTTCGCGATCCATACATTCAATGCTTTGATTCCAAATCATAAGTCTTTGTCTTTCGTTTTATGTTATGGGTTTGTTGGGTCTAATGGGTTTTATGGGGCAAAGGTACAACTTTTATTTCAAACGACAAAAAAAAAGCTTCAGAATTTCATCTGAAGCTTTATTTTGTGGGCGTTGACGGATTCGAACCGCCGACCCTCTGCTTGTAAGGCAGATGCTCTAAACCAGCTGAGCTAAACGCCCTTTTTGTTTTGCGGGTGCAAAGGTACAAAGAAAAAGTGAATAGTGAATAGTGAATAGTGAAAAGTTATCGGATATTGACATTTTTTAACGTTTTAAATCAAAAAGACCATCAATATCCGCCTGTGGAAGGATGACAAGAATGGGTTTCCCATCAGGTGTATAGTTCACATTGGAGCATGAGAAAAGACTATTCACGATATTCTCCATTTCTTCATTCGACAAGACTTGTCCATAGGGGATAGCAGCAGCACGCGCCAACGACAGATACAATGACTGCGACATCGACAGATTCATAGCCTGTGTAGCAGCCCCATTCATGACATCATGTTCAGACACATCAGCAATAATCTGCTGTATGAGTGCCATCGGATCCACCCCTTCCAACCCTGCAGGAATGCCATTAACCGCCAAAGTACCTCCTCCCAGAGGACTGAGGTCAAAGCCCAGACTAGATAGTTCAGGAAGAATCTGCTCCATAATGACCGTATCTGATGGCGACAACTGCATGGTCTCCGGAAACAGTAAACGCTGAGAAGATGCCCCACCCTCTGAATGATCTGCTGAAGTATAGCGTTCAAAAAGAATACGGATATCCGCTCGGTTTTGATCTATCACCATCAGACCAGACTTAACCGCCGTCATAATATACTGACCCTTATACTGGTAATGAGCAGGCGATTTATCAGACAAAAGCCGCGATGTCACCACCATTTCTTCGCCTTGATCTTCACCGAAAAGTGATGTCTCAGTCGCATCGGGGGCAACTGGAGTCAAACCTTCATAAAGCGACTCCCATGAGGAGGGGGCACGATGGGAAGAGGGATGATCAAAGGGGTTGTAGGAGGGGTTATAAGTGACCTTCGGCGCCTGAACATTGTCATGGGAAGGGTCGAAAACGGGAATCTCGGGCTTGCCTACAGTATCAAAGTCTATAGAAGGAATCTCACAGAACTTCCCGATGGCATCGCGAACAACAGCTACCAACAATTGCCAAATGGCCTGTTCGTTCTCAAATTTAATCTCTGTCTTAGTAGGATGGATATTCACGTCGATATCAGAGGGGTTGATCTCAAAATAGAGGAAATACGGTGGTTGCATGCCATCTGGAATCAAACGTTCATAAGCGGTCAACACGGCCTTATGGAAATACGGATGCTTCATATAGCGACCGTTGACAAAGAAATAGTCGTTTCCGCCTTTCTTTTTGGCAGCCTCGGGTTTGGACACAAAGCCCGTCACACGACACATCACCGTATCAGCCTCCACAGGCAGCAGATCCTGTCCATATTGTTTGCCAAACACATCCGTGATACGCTGGCGAAGACCTCCCGGCTTCAGATTCAAAAGTTCTGCCCCATTATGATGGAATGTAAAATGGATATCGGGATACACCAACGCAATACGCTGGTAGGCGACGAGGATATTATTCAGTTCGGTAGCGTTCGACTTGAGGAACTTCCTACGGGCAGGGACATTATAGAAGAGGTTCTCTACACGGAAATTACAACCCACCGGACAAGCTACAGGTTGCTGATCGATGATCTTCGAGCCCGCAATGGAAAGAAGCGTACCAATCTCGTCGTTCGCCATACGGGTCTGTAGTTCTACCTGAGCCACAGCGGCTATCGACGCGAGTGCCTCACCTCTGAAACCCATGGTATGGAGGGCAAAGAGGTCATCGGCTTTCAGGATTTTCGACGTGGCATGGCGCTCAAAGGCCAGACGAGCATCCGTCGACGACATTCCACAACCGTCATCAATGACCTGAATAGAAGTACGCCCAGCATCAACCACCAAGACATTGATGGTATGGGCACCTGCATCAACGGCATTCTCCACCAGTTCCTTAATGACGGAAGCAGGACGCTGAATAACTTCACCAGCTGCAATCTGATTGGCAACGCTGTCGGGAAGAAGATGGATGATATCACTCATAGCTTTTTCTTAGGACGCCAAATAAAGATATCGTTGCGATTTAGGGGACGAATATAATCATACCAGGCAAAACCCTGCAATTGTTTTTTCTCTGCAGGTATCTGATTGGGCGGATACATGGTACCAGAGGTCTTCGGTGTCCAGACTCGCTCCAACTTCCTGTCTTTCAAGAACATTCGCATCTCCGTCGTCTCTTGATAGTTGTAAATAATAGCTACAGAATCGCCCTCCTCGAAATAATAGCCAATCAAAACATTATCTTTGGCCTTAGTTTCATGGATTTTGCCTTCTATAAAGTAGGCAAACATTTCTTTCGATGACACCTGGTTATACAGCGTAGTATCGCTCTTCAACTGCTGAATGGAGAAGGCATTACCAATGACGTGGGCATGATCGATGAGCGAGTCTTTCATAAATACGTCAATCTGATCACCCAAGAGTTGCTGGTTGTAATTCCAAACGATGGGATCGAAGTACATCGTCATACAAGAGTCGAGGGAGTTATAGACCAACGAGTCACATACGGCCTGCACATCGGTACGATAGGACCGGACATGATGATAGGCATGAATCTTTCGATAGACAGAATCTGTCTCAATATTAAAGGTGACAACCTTCAAGGTATCGGCATGCACAAAGAGGGAATCGCCCTGCGAATAGTCGATGGCTACCGCAGAATCCGTACAAAGCGCGTAACCGGTATTCTCCCAATATTCGCCATAATTACCCGTCATTTTATTCTTATTCACCGAGTCCACGTAGATAACATTTCGGAAAGCCTGGCTAAAGCCCAACTTACTGTCGTAATAAACACTATCACCTACCATAGACTTACCCTGATTACGGAGCACAGAACGGTTCATGAGCGTAGCCTGATCCTTCCTCGTATCGTAATAGCCTTCTTCGGAATAAATATGACTATTGCCTGATATAATGTCCGAAGGGCCTACAATATGGGCGATAGAGCGGGCATTATCGTAATAGAGCGTATCCGTGGTGAGGTAGAACTTCGGGCTCTTCATTTTCACATCGAAATTGAACACCGACATCTTGGATTTCGTATTATACTCTCCCCAGTCTGAAGTCAGTGTGGTCTGTCCGTCAACCATCTTACCACCTTCGAAGAAGTAGGCGTTATCGTACAAACGGTCAAAGTCGAGGGAGTCGGTATAAAGCGTGGTCTTGCGGTTCTTAAGAACCACATTGTAGCGGGCTCTGGCCATCTGCTCGTTTCCATCATAATAAGCATAGTCGGACGTCAGCGAGAGGGTATCACCCTGATACATCCTCACATGACCGAATGCCTCAAACGAATTGCTGGCTTCATAGAAATAGGCACTATCACAGTACAAACGGGCACCAACATGGGTAAAATGCACCTTACCGTTGAGAATTGTGGCATCAGGGTTTTTATACTGGTCAAAGTGAAGCACATCAGCATGAACAAGATAGACACGATCATCCTTCGGTTTGGCCTTACGGGTAGTCTTCGGGCGCTTACGCTGTTTCTGGGCATAGGTTTCAAGACTGGCGTAGCACGTCAGTAAACTCAACAAGACCAATAGTACCCAAAAAGATTTCCTGTTCATTTATTTAAACCAACCCTCATATTCAAACTTGCAGTCGCGGTAATTGTCGTTCAGACGGGTATAGACTGACTTGATTTTGTCGACAACCCACTGATGGATACATTCCTCATTGCGTTTATTGAGCACCACATCCTTCATCACCTGGAAATCTTCTGTAATAGAAGCTTTATGGCCATCCACACGGTTCTTCAACTTAACGATGGCACAAACGGTCTTTCCATTCTGCTGTTTGATCATCTGGAAAGCACGCGAAATCTGACCGACCTGCATGGTGTCCACCACCTTGGCCACTTCCTGAGGCAACTCCTGCATCTGGAATTTTGAGGAGATACGTCCCGTCTGCATATTGGTATTCGACATCAGGCCCTTATTATTTCGGGTATCCTTGTCGTCTGACAGCAAACTGGCTGCCTCCTCAAAAGAGAACTGTCCCTCGCGAATATCAGCAGCGATGGAGTCCAAACGACCGATAGCTTTCTCTATCTCCTCTTCAGAGACCACAGGTTTCTTCAGGATGTGACGCACATTGACCTTGTCACCCCGCTTCTCCACGAGTTGAATAATATGATAGCCGAACTCCGATTCCACAATTTTCGATATCTTTGTCGGATCAGTCAAATTAAAGGCTACAGCGGCAAAAGCAGGATCAAGGGTGGCACGTCCCGTCAGACCCAATTCTCCCCCCTGACGGGCCGTACCTGGGTCTTCAGAATAAAGGCGTGCAAGAGCCTGGAAGGAAGTCTCTCCCTTCGTTACACGCTCTGTATAGTCACGTAACTCGTCTTTCACGCGATTGATTTCCTCAGGTTCGATGCGCGGCGTCAGCGTCACTATCTGCACCTCAACCTCCGTAGGCACATAAGGCAGACTGTCTTGAGGCACATTACTGAAATAACGGCGCACGTCAGCCGGCGTCACAGAGATATCCTCCACCAATTTCATCTTCATCTTCTGGATTTTCCGACGGTCACGCAACTCCTGACGCAGTTCCTGACGCATCTGAGAAATCGACTGGTGCTTGTATTCCTCCAGACGCTCACGAGAGCCATCCACCATCTCCAGCCAATAGCTGATCTGCTGTTCCACCTCTTGGGCCACATCAGCTTCCGTTACTTCAATACTGTCGATATCGGCCTGATGAAGGAAAAGTTTGTTGACAGCAATCTGCTCGGGAATCGTACAATCAGGATCTCCACTCCATCTTACACCTTCCATCGCAGCCTGCATACGCATGGCCTCCACATCTGACTTCAATACAGCCTCGTCGCCAACCACCCAGATCACCTCATCGATCACTGCATTCTGAGGCACCGAAAGGGCTGAGTCTGCGGACGTCTGATAAAGCATCGCCTTCGATACATGAGGGATGGAGGCAATACCCATAAAGGGTAAAGCCACAAGAAGGACGACTATAAGATTTCTTGTTGTCTTCATCAATGTTTATTTACGGTTTTCAATACATCCTTATTTACAAAGAAGGTATACTTCTGTCGGAGTTCATAGACCCAAGCTTTCTCAAGCATGTCTTGATAGTCAGACACCACCTGACCACGCACATCGGTATAATTCTCTGGGCGCTTCAGTTTCTTACCATAGACAGCAGAAATGGGATAATCTTTCAAGACGGTGGTCTGTTTGTCACTTGCCACGTTTTTGGGGGTTGTTTTGAACACTTCTGTATCAACAAGGGCATTGTCACCGGGCTTGAAAATACCGATTTCTACACGAATGCGAACCACAGAATCAGGATTAAACGTCGAGCGCAACTTGTCGGCCCATTGATCAAAGGGCAACTTCTTCACAGTCTTCTTGACAGCCTTAACATCAGCCTTGTCCTTCACATGATAAGCAATGCCCTTATAACGGGGCTCCGACCATGCATAATCTTTTTGATGATCCTTGAAATAGGCCTGTAGTCCGGCTTCATCAGTACTGCCCTTGTCCCAGACCACCTTCTTGCTGATCTCATAGAGCAACAGACCATCATGGTATTCCTTCATCAGATATTTCATCTCAGGATCAGCCGCCGCCAGTGAATCTGCACGACGATCCATCACCTTCTCCGCAGTAAGCGAGCCGGAAGAGGCTTCCACCTCACTCTTGACACGCTGCTGGGCAATCTGCTCCCGGACGCCCTGCTGTTCGATACTCTTCACTATCTGGGCCTTCAACGAATCGAAAGGCTCCAGCTGCTTGCGCCCCTTCATCAGGATCACATGCCAGCCTGCGGGTGACTGGACGGGCTGACTCATCTCGCCCGTCTGCAAAGCATAAGCGGCATCCTCAAACTCCTTGAAGGCTTGATTCGGGCCAATCCAATAAGGCAATTGTCCACCTGCTGCACCCGTCGACTTGTCATCCGACACTTTCTTGGCTAACTCAGCAAAGTCAGCGCCACCTCTCAGGGCCCTATAAATAGAGTCAATACGCTGTTTAGCCTTGTCCTGCTCTGCCTGTGTTGCCTGTGTCGAGACTCTGATCAGGATATGGGCAGGTAACACCAGACCGCGGGGGCCTATTTGTTCCTTTGCTCGGTCGTAGGCCTTTTGGGCTTCCACAAGCACATCGGCATCTGTCGCCATCGTAGGACGTACTTGTTGGTCACGATACATCGTATATTCCTGTTTAAAGGAGGTCAGCGTATCATAATGAGCATCAAGGGCAGCAGCCACTTTCAATTTATAATTAATGAACAGATCTACATATTCATCCACCGATTTCTTGTCAATCACATCGGCACCGTTATTCTTATTATACGAATACTCAAATTCAGAACGAGGTACGGGGACACCGTTGATAGTCATCACCACCGGATCAGAAGTCTGTGCGAAAACAAACGTACTCGAAACGAGCACCATAAAGAGAACTATTTTTCTCATTTGCTTAATTCGTGATTCGTTGTTTCAATAATTAGTCATTTGGCCTAGAATAGTTAGGAGCCTCACTAGTAATGGTAATGTCGTGAGGGTGACTCTCGTTTACACCAGCATTGGTGATACGGGTAAACTTAGCCTCATGAAGCTTCTCGATAGTAGCGGCTCCACAATAGCCCATACCAGAGCGAAGACCACCAACCATCTGATAAATCACCTCCTGAACAGTTCCCTTGTATGGTACACGTCCGGCAATACCTTCGGGTACCAGTTTTTTCACTTCCTTGGTATCGCCTTGGAAATAACGGTCCTTTGAGCCGTGCTTCTGTTCCATCGCTTCCAGTGAGCCCATACCACGATAGCTCTTAAACTTACGACCATTATAAATGATGGTATCACCAGGACTCTCCTCAGTACCTGCCACCAACGAACCAACCATTACACTGGAACCGCCAGCTGCCAATGCCTTGACAATATCACCTGAGTAGCGCAGACCACCATCGGCAATCAAAGGCACGTCGGTATCCTTCAGAGCATGATAGACATCATAGACAGCACTCAATTGGGGCACACCTACACCAGCAACGACACGTGTGGTACAGATAGAGCCAGGGCCAATACCCACTTTTACTGCGTCGGCACCATTGTCAACCAGCATCCTGGCAGCCTCACCCGTTGCCACGTTACCTACAACAATATCGATATTGGGGAAGCACTTCTTGGCCTCAACTAACTTTTCTATCACCGACTTAGAATGGCCATGAGCCGTATCGATGACAATGGCGTCGGCGCCGGCATCCACAAGGGCCTGCATACGGTCCAACGTATCAGCAGTTACGCCCACGCCGGCAGCCACACGCAGACGGCCTTTCTCATCTTTACAAGCCATCGGTTTATCTTTGGCCTTCGTAATGTCCTTATAAGTGATCAAACCAACCAGATGGTTATCCTTATCAACGACAGGCAATTTCTCAATCTTATTCTTCTGCAATATCTCCGCAGCTGATATCAGGTCGGTCTGTTGATGGGTAGTAACAAGATTATCCTTCGACATAATTTCATCCACCGGACGGTCCAACTGACGCTCAAAACGCAAGTCTCGATTGGTCACGATACCCACCAATCGCTTATTATCATCGACGACAGGAATACCGCCGATATGGTACTCTGCCATAATGTCCAGAGCCTGAGCCACCGTCGAACCAAGGGGAATAGTAACGGGATCGTATATCATACCGTTTTCTGCACGCTTAACAATTGCCACCTGACGGGCTTGCTCCTCAATCGACATATTCTTATGGATCACACCAATACCTCCCTCACGGGCAATGGCAATCGCCATCTGCGACTCTGTTACAGTATCCATAGCTGCCGTCACAAAAGGCACGTTCAACTGGATATGCCGAGAGAAGCGGGTTTTCAACTCTACCGTCTTTGGTAACACTTCCGAATAAGCGGGAATTAAAAGGACATCGTCGAATGTCAGTCCGTCCATCACGATCTTGTCTGCAATAAATGAAGCCATAAAATCTACCTTTGTTTTAAATATTGCGTGCAAAGGTACAAAAAATAAGGTAAAAGTGAAAAGTGAAAAGTGAAAAATTTGCTACCGCTACATCTTTTTTAACCACTCTTCACTTTGGCGGCAGCAAATTATTCACTTTTCACTTTTCCTTTTTCACTTAATTTGCCATTTCCGATAGGAACTTGATACGAACAAGACGTATCTCATCCTCAGAATAGTCGCCACCCAGTTCATCCTGAGCCACACTCAGACGGTCGGTATCCGATTCCGAGAAGTAATCATAGATATCGTCGATATGATCTTCATCCATCACCTCCTCGAGGAAATAATCGATATTCAACTTAGTACCACTATAGACGATTGCCTCGATCTCTGAGAGGAGCTCGTCGAAGTCGATACCCTGGGCATTGGCAATGTCGTCAAGCGCTATCTGTCGATCGATGCTCTGGATAATCTTCACCTTCAGCATCGATTTTTTGGCGACGGTACGCACACGCATATCCACCTGACGCTCTATCTCGTTCTCATCACAGTATTTCTTGATGAGATCTACAAACTCTTTCGCATAAGGTTGCTTCACCTTTCCCTCGCCCACGCCCTGAATATTCTTCAATTCTTCAAGCGTCACAGGGTAATCTGTAGCCATCTGATCGATGCTTACATCCTGAAAAATCACATAAGGCGGGCGCTCCATACGCTTCGATACCTTCTTGCGCAGATCTCGTAACATGGCAGCCAAGGTAGGATCAAGGGCACCAGCCGTACCTTCATGATCACCACCAGTTTCTATCTCATCACTAAACTCTGCATCCTTCACAATCATAAACGACTGCGGAGCCTTGAGGAATTTCTTGCCGGCAGAAGTAATCTTCAGGATACCATAGTTCTCCACTTCCTTCTTTAAGTACCCCATCAGCAGAGCCTGACGGATAACTGGATTCCATATTTTTGGATCGTCATCCTCACCGATACCGAACTCATCGAGTTCATGGTGCTTGTGGGCGATGATCTCCTCAGTCTCCTTGCCAATAATGAAGTCTATCACATAGTCTGAACGGAAATTCTCCTTGATACGCTGGATAACCTGCAGAACTGTCACCAGTTGGTTCATAGCCTCAATCTTCGTCTTCGGATGCAGGCAGTTATCGCAGTTGCCACAATTCTCACGATCGTATGTCTCCCCGAAATAATGCAGCAGCATTTTCCTTCGACAGACACTTGTTTCAGCATAGGCGGCCGTCTCCACAAGTAGCTGTCTTCCAATATCCTGTTCTGCAACAGGTTTGCCCTCCATGAATTTCTCCAACTTGTCGAGATCCTTGCTCGAATAGAAGGCCAGGCAGATGCCCTCTCCTCCATCACGACCAGCACGGCCCGTTTCCTGATAATAACCTTCGAGAGATTTTGGAATGTCATAGTGGATCACGAAACGCACATCAGGTTTGTCGATACCCATGCCAAAAGCTATGGTGGCCACAATCACGTCGATATTCTCCATCAGGAAATCATCCTGTGTCTGTGTTCGTGTGGGAGAATCGAGTCCGGCATGATAGGCCGCAGCCTTGATGTCGTTTGCCCTGAGAATAGCCGCCAGTTCCTCCACTTTCTTGCGGGAGAGGCAATAGATAATACCACTTTTGCCTGGATGCTGCTTGATAAAGCGAATAATGTCTTTATCGACATCCTTCGTTTTTGAACGCACTTCATAATACAGGTTAGGACGATTAAAGGAGCTCTTGAACTCCTTGGCGTCCATAATACCTAAATTCTTTTTGATATCCGAGCGCACCTTATCAGTAGCTGTGGCTGTCAGTGCGATAATGGGTGCCTGCCCTATCTCGTTCACTATCGGACGAATGCGACGATACTCAGGACGGAAATCATGTCCCCACTCCGATATACAATGGGCCTCGTCGACGGCATAAAAAGAGATTTTCACCGACTTGAGGAATTCAACGTTTTCCTCTTTCGTGAGCGACTCTGGTGCCACGTATAGCAATTTAGTGATGCCTGCCTGGATATCTGTCTTCACCTGATCGATAGCAGCCTTATTCAATGATGAGTTCAGATAATGGGCTGTGCCCTCATGCTCACTCAATTGTGAGATGAAGTCCACCTGATTTTTCATCAGAGCAATCAATGGAGATATCACGATGGCTACGCCTTCCATCAGCAGCGAGGGCAACTGATAGCAGAGCGACTTGCCACCACCTGTGGGCATCAGCACAAAGGTATCTTTGCCATCCAGCAAGTTCTGGATGATTTTCTCCTGGTCACCTTTGAATTTGTCAAAGCCGAAATACTTCTTCAGTGCTTCATGCAGATTGGCTTTCTTCGTCATATCATTTTTCCTTCTTTCGTTAATGTAATAGGCTTGTAGAATTCTGTATCTCAAGAAGCCAGACGCTGCAGCTGCGATTTCTCGAGTTGCTGCAGAGCGTACTTGGCTGTCACTTCAAATTTCTTAACTTTCCGAGATGGAATCTCGAACATTGTATCCATCATCACCGTCTCTACGATGGAGCGCAGACCACGAGCACCGAGTTTATACTCCACGGCCTTATCGACAATCACCTCCAAAGCTTCTGGAGTAAACGTCAGTTTGATGCCATCCATCTCAAACAGCTTCTCGTATTGCTTCACGATAGAGTTCTTGGGTTCTGTAAGAATCTTAGCCAAAGCCTCACGATCAAGTGGATCCAAGTAGGTCAGCACCGGCAGACGACCGATGATCTCCGGAATCAATCCGAAAGATTTCAGGTCCTGAGGCACGATATACTGCATAAGATTCTCCTTATCAATTTTCGCAACATTCTGCACCGAGTTATAGCCCACCACATGGGTATTCATACGTTGGGCAATCTTCCGTTCAATACCATCGAAGGCACCTCCACAGATAAAGAGGATATTACGCGTATCGACAGAGATATATTCCTGGTCAGGATGCTTTCGGCCACCCTTAGGCGGCACGTTCACATTCGTGCCCTCCAAGAGTTTGAGCAGTCCCTGTTGAACGCCCTCACCACTCACATCACGGGTGATTGAGGGGTTATCGCTCTTTCGGGCAATCTTATCAATCTCGTCGATAAAGACGATACCCCGCTGGGCCGCAGCCACATCGTAGTCGGCCACTTGGAGCAGTCGGGTGAGGATACTCTCCACATCCTCGCCCACATAGCCGGCCTCAGTAAACACCGTCGCGTCGACAATAGTAAAAGGCACGTCAAGCAGTTTCGCAATGGTCCGCGCCAGCAGGGTCTTTCCCGTACCTGTAGAGCCCACCATAATGATATTGCTCTTCTCGATTTCCACGCCATCCTTATCCTCAGGCTGCTGCAACCGCTTATAGTGGTTATAGACGGCCACAGAAAGGAAACGCTTGGCCTGGTCCTGTCCGATGACATACTCATCGAGATAGTTCTTGATGTCGACAGGCTTAGGTACCGCCTTCTGTTTGAAGCGGCCCTTTCCTTGCAACTGAGGGGTATCGGTGAGATTCTCCTGCACAATCCGGTAGGCCTGCTCTGCGCAGTTCTCGCAGATATAGCCGTTCATACCGGTGATGAGCAGCCTGCACTCCCTTTCCGTCCTTCCGCAGAAACTACATGCCTTCTTTACCATTACTTCTTTCTTATGAGAACATTGTCAATCATACCATAAGCCTTAGCCTCTTCAGCCGTCATCCAGTAGTTACGGTCGGAATCGGCATACACCTTGTCATACGGGGTGTGCGAGTGCTCAGAGATGATGGTATAGAGTTCCTTTTTGAATTTCAGGATCTCCTTGGCCTCAATCTCAATGTCAGATGCCTGTCCCTGAACACCACCGAGAGGCTGGTGAATCATCACACGACTGTGGGGCAGTGCGGAACGCTTGCCCTCGGTACCAGCCACAAGCAGCACGGCACCCATCGAAGCGGCCATACCTGTACAGATGGTGGCCACATCGCTTGAGATAAACTGCATCGTGTCGTAGATACCCAAGCCAGCCGTCACGCTGCCACCAGGCGAGTTGATATAGATACTGATGTCTTTACCCGAGTCTACAGAATCGAGGTACAGCAACTGTGCCTGGAGTGTATTGGCGGTATAGTCGTCAATCTGAGTACCCAAGAAGATAATGCGATCCATCATCAAGCGTGAGAATACATCCATCTGGGTTACGTTCAACTGACGTTCCTCGAGAATATACGGATTCAGATACTGAGCCTGCGCCTTCATCACCTCGTCGAGTGTCAGAGCATCCATTCCTAAATGCCCTACAGCATATTTTCTAAAATCATTCCTCATATCTCTATTCATTTTTCAATATTCATTATTCATTTTTCATCACGAAAAAAGGGTTCTCGACCTTTTTATCTCGTGATTGGGACACAAAGATAAGAAAAAAAGTCGATAACCCTTCAAAAAAAGGAGTTATTTTTTCGTAAAAATACTTATTTTCCTTCCATCATCTTGTTAAACTCGTCCAAAGTGACCGATTTTTCGTCAAGTTTGACCACTGTCTTGAGCTTTTCAGTCAGTTTCAGGTCTACAGCACGATCTACAAAGTTGTCAATATTCTCGCGCTTCTTCAACTGCTCTTCGGCATAGTTGTCGAGCACATCATCTGGCACATTTGACATGCCATACTGAGCGAACTGAGCACGGACAGCTTCCTTGGCCACACGCTTCACATCCTCATCCTCGATCTTAATCTCCTGAGCGGCCACGATCTGCTCCTTAATCAGGTGCCAAGCCAGTTCCTTAATGCTGCCCTCAAAGTTCTGCTCCACGTAGTCAGCACCCTTGTCTTTGTTGTTCTGCAGCATTACACGCTTCAACAGGGCCTCAGGGAACTCAAGTTTCCCCACCTTCTTTTCCAGATGAGCGCGCACGTCCTGCATAAACTTATAGTCGCTGCTGCCCACGAACTGACCCTTCAGCTGCTCGGCAATCTTTTCGCGGAAAGCCTTCTCGCTCTTCACGGTTCCCTCACCGAACACACGGTCAAACAAAGCCTGATTCACCTCTGCGGGCTGGAAATGGCGGATCTCCGTCACCTGGAATGAGAAATCGCTATCAACGTCTGCGATGTCTTCCTTCTTCACCTTCAGCAGGGCAGCCACCTCAGCATCGTTGTCTGGATAGGCCTTCTTGGGGTTGAATGTGATGATGTCGCCGGGTTTACAGCCGTCGAAAAGCTTCTTTTGCTTATCGTCCTTGATATAGGCAGGCATAATCATACCGCTCTCAGTAGTAATACCGCCCTCGAGGGTGCTACCCTTCTCGTCAAGCTGACGGAGGTCACCAGTAATAGTGTCATTACCACTGAACACCTCAGCCTTCACAAACTCGCCACCCTGCGAAGCATACATCTGTACCTGCTGGTCGATGAGTTTATCGTCGACAGTAATGGTATAATAGTCAATCTTGTCTTTTCCACTCAAAGCCACCTTAAATTCAGGGGCTACGGCGATATCAAACACGAAGGTCATTTCTTCGTCCTTTTCGAAATCCTGAGGCTGCTGCTTGTCGCTGGGCAGAGGCTCGCCGAGCATCTGGATTTTGTTCTCACGGACATATTCATAAAGCTTCTCACCCATCAGGCGATTCACCTCGTCAACCTTGATAGCGGTGCCATACTGGCGTTTCACCATACCCATAGGCACCTGTCCTGGACGGAAACCAGGCACCTGAGCCTTTTTGCGATAGTCTTTCAGTGTTTTCTCAACCTTCTCCTGATAGTCTGCAGACTCAATGGTCATGGTCAGCACGCCATTGATCTTATCAGGGCATTCAAATGTAATTTTCATCTTTCTTTATACCTTATTATATATAATACTCAAATTTTGGGGTGCAAAAGTACAAAAATAAAGTGAAAAGTGAAGAGTGAAGAGTGAAGAAAATGCGCTTCCTTTGAGTTTTTTAACTTTTAAAAGAGTCACTGATTATGCAGATAAGACTGATTTGTACTGATTTTACCAGCCTTTGGCTGGATATCGCGGCACATCGCATCGCCTGCGATGCAAAAATCAGTGTTTATCAGTTTAACCAGTATAATCTGTGACTTAAACCTCCGCTTCTTCCTTTGCCTTTCGTTCCTCTTCCATCAGCTGGAAATCCTTTTTGCGCAAGACGAACGAGTTGGTCAAGTACTTCTCCCTCACGATTTTGTTCTCAGCCAATTCCTCAGGTGAGCCCTGGAACAAGATTCGGCCTTCAAACAACAGATAGGCACGGTCGGTAATAGTCAGCGTCTCGTCCACATTATGGTCGGTAATCAAGATACCGATATTTCTGTATTTCAGTTTCCAGACAATCTGCTGGATATCCTCCACAGCGATGGGGTCGACTCCCGCAAAAGGCTCGTCAAGCATGATGAATTTCGGCTCGATGGCCAGACAACGGGCAATCTCCGTTCTTCTTCGCTCACCACCCGAGAGCTGGTCTCCCTTGTTCTTGCGCACCTTTCCCAGACGGAACTCCTTGATGAGATCCTCCAGTTTCTGCAACTGGTAATCACGGGGCTTGCCTGTCATCTCAAGTACCGAGAGAATATTGTCCTCCACGCTCATCTTGCGGAACACACTTGCCTCCTGCGCCAGATAGCCGATACCCGCCCGGGCACGCTTGAACACAGGGTATTTTGTTACATCCTCATCACCCAAATAGATATGTCCACCGTTAGGAACAATCAGACCCGTAGTCATATAAAACGAGGTGGTCTTGCCAGCACCGTTGGGACCCAGCAGACCCACGATCTCGCCCTGCTTCACGTTAAAGCTCACATCGTTCACAACGGTACGCTTGCCATACCGTTTCACGAGACCTTCCGTGCGTAGTACTAATCCTTCTGTTTCCATAATCGCCCGCAAAGTTACGAAATATAATTGATAATTGACAATGGATAATGCATAATTTTTACGTGCGGCAGCAAATTTTTCACTTTTCACTTTTCACTTTTCACTTTTTTTTGTACCTTTGCCGCCGAAAAAGACGATAGAAAAAGATGATCATCATCAGATATCTGACCATATTCGGACGCTACATCCAACTGATGGGGCGCACTTTTTCTGTTCCTGAACGCATGCGCATGTTTTTCAAGTCGTATGTGAAAGAGATGGCGCAGCTGGGTGTGAACTCCATCGGCATCGTATTGCTCATTTCCTTCTTCATCGGTGCCGTTATCTGCATCCAGATGAAGCTGAACATCCAGAGCCCCTGGATGCCCCGATGGGTAAGCGGCTATACAACGCGCGAAATCCTGCTGCTGGAGTTCTCAAGCTCCATCATGTGTCTGATCTTGGCGGGTAAAGTCGGATCGAACATCGCTTCTGAGTTGGGTACCATGCGAGTAACGCAGCAGATCGACGCCTTGGAAATCATGGGAGTCAACTCCGCCAGCTACCTGATTCTGCCGAAGATCATGGGAATGCTCACCATCATGCCATTCCTGGTGATTTTCTCGTCGGCCACGGGTATCTTGGGTGCTTATGCCACCGCCTACATAGGCCATGTGCTTCCCCCCGACGACCTGACCTTAGGCCTGCAGCACTCGTTCAAATCGTGGTTCGTATGGATGTCGATCATCAAGAGTGAATTCTTTGCCTTTATCATCTCGAGTGTGCCGGCTTTCTGCGGTTATACCGTCGAGGGCGGTAGTGTAAACGTAGGTAAGTCTTCCACGGATGCTGTGGTATCGTCGAGCGTACTGATACTCTTTAGTGATGTGTTCCTAACCCAATTGCTGTCATGATAGAGGTCAAGAATCTATATAAAAGCTTTGAGGACAAGGAGGTGCTGAAGGATGTCAGCACAGTGTTCGAGGACGGAAAGACAAACCTGATCATAGGTCAGAGCGGCTCGGGAAAGACCGTTCTGATGAAGAATCTGGTGGGTCTGCTCGACCCCACGCGTGGAGAAGTGCTCTACGACGGACGCGACTTCGTAGCCATGTCGAAGAAAGAAAAGGTACGTATGCGTCGCGAAATGGGCATGATTTTCCAAAGTGCCGCCCTGTTTGACTCATTGACGGTGCTGGAGAACGTGATGTTCCCCCTGGATATGTTTTCAGCAATGACCTTGAGAGAACGCACCAAGCGAGCCATGGATTGTCTGGACCGCGTAAACCTTGTTGGCGCAGAAGAAAAGTTCCCTGGCGAGCTGTCTGGCGGTATGCAGAAGCGTGTGGCCATTGCCCGTGCCATCGCCCTGAACCCCAAATATCTGTTCTGCGACGAGCCCAACTCCGGTCTTGACCCCAAGACATCGCTCGTCATCGACGATCTGTTGCACAGCATCACCAAGGAATTCAACATGACCACCATCATCAACACCCACGATATGAATTCCGTGATGGGTATTGGCGAGAACATCATCTTTATTTACGAGGGTTGCAAGGAGTGGCAAGGTATCAGCAGCGACATCATGCACTCCGACAACACCCGCCTCACCGACTTCATCTTCGCCAGCGATCTCCTGAAGAACATGCGCAACCTTGTTTTGGAAAAAGAGCAGCAATAAAGCCCTCTAGAAAATCTAGACTATCTAGACCATCTAGACTATCTAGACCATCTAGATTTTCTAGAATCACCATCCCCTCCTCGCTCTCCTCAATTCCTCCTCCAGCTCTGCAATCCTTCTCTCTGCCTGCGCCAGCTCCTGCCTCAGCCTCGCTATCTCCTGCTGCTGATTCGTCCTATACCCCAGCCTCGCTGCTGTCATTCTTTCTTTAATACCGCCCTCAGTCACAAACTCCTTCTCAAGTTTCTTCTGATATGAAATCATCATCTTGTCCACCATGTGACATAGAGTCAAGGCCGTATTTGCCATTTCCTCAGCATTCATTATAACTGCGAGCTTCTCATAGTCTTCCCATCGATTATGACTGCGACAAAAATTGAGCATCCCATCATATCTCGGATGTGTTTTATCCCATAGCGGCAGCCCTCTCGATTTCAGATAGTCCTCATAGTCCTCCCTAAGTTCATGGATACTGCTCCTTGCCACATCGAGGAGTTTGATCTCCATTTCCATCGACGTCATGCCATCTTCCGACCCTTCTACGATATTCTGCTTTCCAGAACGGGCAGCCTGTACCATCTGGTCTACGGTCCTGTCACCACGCTGCAGCAAATGCTGTTTGACAAAGATAAAAGTCAGCTGATAAAGTACATCCGTCTTCTGATAAAAATAAAGTTCAGCCCACTTGGTCTGACTCCGCAATACCTTGAATTGTTCTTCGAGCGTTTGTTTGTTGTCTTCCATAAATCAATCAAAATTAACGCCGCAAAGATAGGCATTTTTCAACAAACCTCCAAATCTTTTTTCAATTATTTCAATTTATCAGGCAGATATCCTAGAACGCATAACCAACGCTCAGGGATATGGCAACGTTTGATGAATTATCATTTCCATCGAGTCTGCTTGGAGCCAATTTGGCTAATCCGAGGTCAAAATCAACGGATAGGTAGAGATGCCATAACTGAACGGCACCCATCAAATTGAATCCATAATCCCAGCGATTGACCCTAACTTCAGAACCGAAAACAGCAGGCTTTTCCTTCAACCTATAGCCATGATAGATATACAGATTGTCACTCCCAGATAATCGTCCTCCTATACCATACCCGATATACAAGCCACCTCCAATCAAACCATGACATTTCTTCGAAGAGAAGCAGATTGCCACATCAACAGGCATCTCGATATATTGCATATTGGCAAAAACCCGTTCATCATCGGATAATTCCCAGGTGTCGCCCTTCGTGATAAACCTGAGCGAAGGAATCAGGCACCAAGTATCTCTTTTTCCACGATGAATAGGAAACCACACGCCCGTTTCCAGATGAAAGCCCGTATGTCCGACAGACGAATCACTACTGGTTTTCCCCTCAAAAAAGCCGATCGTCAAACCACCTTTCACAAATGGTGTCAGCCTATATAATAGAGAGTCATTCTGCGCCTGCGAATGGCAGCAGAATAATACATAAGCAAGTATCAGCAGGTATCTCCTCATTGCTTTATCTCATCAAATCCCAGCATGCGCGCATTCAGTTCGAAGGGCATCATCCGTTCATAGAAATTAAGAAAAAAGCCTATACCTTCGACAGATTCAATAGTTTCCATCGATAGTGAATCTAAGGAAGTAACTTGCATGTATTCTATAGATGGAATATTCAGCTGATTTTTGGTTTCATCGTATTGATAAGTATCACGCCAACGGACATTCCTGTCCTGATAATACCGGAAAGCAATTACAGAATCGCTTGTAAAGTAATATTCCACAGGATTGCCGTTGCCTGTAAAGACAAACTTCTCCAAATTACCTTCTTCCGTAATTCTGAAACTACCACTCCATTTCCATCCATTTCGGACTGCATACCGGTTGAATCTTTTTGCGCTGACAGTATTCAGATAAATGTATTCCGGTTTCCCCTCAGCATTTTTCGGATACAGAGGCTCATTTTCATAATCTTCATTGCATTGCATCGCTTGTGTCAGCAGAACAAAAGCAAAAACAATCATCAACTTATAATACTTCATTGGAAAGACTTTTTCTGATAGAACGACAGAGTATTGGAAAACTTACACCGATTTGTCTTAATAAAAGCTAAAACCTCATTACACTAAAAGTATTCTACTCTAACAATAAATAGTATTGATTTGCAATTCATTATGTTGGGGTGTCAGGGTGACAGAATACTGATAAACAATTATGTTTCACCATATTTCTGATGATGACAAGGGCGACAGGAGGGTGTCATATTTTCAAGGCAACAAGATAACATCTCCGCCTCTCGCCCTTTCCTTTCTTATAACCTTTTTGGTGCAGGTAAGTACCTAAGAGTGTGGCATTTGCCTGCGTGACGACGTTCGTTCTCTTTTCATCCCTGATTCGGGTAAGTATCCCTGTGGGACTCAAAAACAACACTTCATCACCTGCCTGTGGCTGGCGGAACATATCCTCAAAGAGGGATACGATATTCGGCATCTCATAATAATCAGCATTGTGTAAAATGATCTGCTGCTCACGCTCACCCGTAAAGGCATATTCTTCACCATGCTCAATCTCGTAAACAATCTGCGCATAGAGCTGAGGATAATCTATCTTCTTACCTCCCTGAGTATCAGTATCGATGACCTCATTCACTTCCACCACGAGATACCGACGACTGCCGCTCTCGTCCTTCAGCGGCACCAGCGAATTGGTGGTGGCGCAGAAGGCAGCATAACGCTGGCTCTGTTCGAAGGTCGTAGAATAGAGTTTGCGCTCCTTAACATCCGTACGCTGGATGAGGTGTTTCAGGAAAGCCGTCTGGGCCTTCGATATTTGGTCGTACTCATCGATGTTGATGAGCAGGAAACGGCTGAGAGCTCTCAATGCCTCCTTTTTGTTTGCGAAATCGATGCGATCAATGTAATAAGGCATCAGTTTGTCAGGCAGGAGCATCCGCATGAAAGTCGATTTGCGTGTGCCCTGCGAGCCTACCATCATCAGTACCATCTGCGCCCCGTAGAGGGCATCTTTGCCAGCACGCCATTGACTCACCATCGAACGCATCCATATCTTGAAGTTCTCACGCCAGCCAGGCGTCTGCGTCTTCACACGATCCGCCAGTTCACCTAGACGGTCGTGACCATCCCAACGGGGCAGGGCTTCAAGCCACTCGCGAACGGGGTCGTACTGATCTGTCCGATTAGAGATAATGATGCGTTCCAAGTCCTTGGGCCATACTTTGATACCTTCTTGGATGGCTGCATTGTTGATGTCGTTCTTCGCCTCCTCTGTCAACGGCTGCCACCAGAGCACATAGCGGTATTTAGGCTGAAGCTCCAACTCACCCGTCACGCAGTTTTTACGGAACATATAGCGACGACGTAGGAATTCTTCCAACAATTGCTGGTGCATCAGACTCTTGTCTATGGGATTGGCCATGCCTAAAGGGTGTTTCTCGTAGACATTATTGAACGTGGAGCGTACCAGGATGTCCTTCTTGAAGAACATGCCCATCGCGATGGTCAGCGTGATGGCCAGTTCCTTGTCGATGCCTGCCTTCAGACAGTCTGTTGCAACTTTCATCAGAAACTCCTCCTTAGTCATCTTTTTGTCGTAGGCCAATTCGCGACAGATGAAATTGTATTTTGTTGTGTCCATCTCGCGACGCGTATAACCGGGCAGGATTTCCGTATCGAGTGTGACCTCCACAGGTTTGTCTATAATCTGGGCATTCTCCTCCGTCAGTGGTTCTGTGGGTTGTGACATCTCGATGGCCTTAGCCTCCAGATGGAAATATGCCTCCGGATCAAAAGAAATGCGGAAACTTTCGTTACCATCGTGCACCACCTCTTCTACTTTAATGCCTGTAGAACCGAAGGCGAACTCAGCTGCCCGTTTATAGGCATACTGCTGGAACAGAGTTATTTGTGAAGCTTCTTTCGGCAGTTCACCACCCACGAGACGATAGGGTATAAGCACCTTTAGTGACTGTCCGCTACTACCCACGAACGACAACAGCGTCTGTTCCCAGAGATTCACCTTCTGACGAAGCCTCTCCAGCGTCTCATAGCCTTCTTGGATGCGAAACGACAGCAGCACCAAACCTGTATACCCGCCCTTTTCATCTGTGGCAGGCAGAATTTTTGGCAGTTCCTCCGCTGCTATCTGACCATACACCATGCCGCCCTCCATGGGAATCTGTCTGAGCCCCCTCACTGCCTCAACACGATGTTGGTAGCGGCCGTTTTTCGTCCACTCCACCACTTTTTCGAGCGTTACACCCTTCTCCCGCCGCTCATGACGGTAGAGATACTTCATCAATACCTTGTTTTTAGTTTCCATACGTTCTTTCTTGTCTGCTTCTGTTATCTTACCTGCAAATACTATGCCATTCTCTTTCGAATTCTCTCGAGAATTCAGACAACAACCTTGGGTTATTCTACAATAAGGGGCCCCTATTATTCAATAAGAACCCCTTATTCTCTGTCATCTGTCATCCTGTCACCCTTCCATCACTCTTGTCACCCTTAAAAATATAGCGCAGTCCATATGTTTATAGGCATTCTGTCACCCTGACACCCGAAATAGCCAATTCGCATTTTAGTCATAACACCGATTCTATCTGCCCTTCTTGATAAAAAGTTGGAAACCATATATCATTTATTTGTTATTTTCCCATTTATGGTGGGCAGTATTCCATTTTTCACTATGGGCGCCCAATGCACCTATATCCCTAGAAATTCCACTTTACACCAATGGTGGGATTGACGAAGAAGGTCTTGTCGTTGACGGTGTTATAAATGAAATTATTGCTGATCTCTACCTCGGAACCTACGCTGAAATGGTCGGTGAAGTTATACCACAGCTGGGGCTCGGAGAGGATCACGAGCTGCCCATGACCGTTGGCCTTCTGACCGCGCCAGAAATCGATGAAGCCTGAGAACGACATCTTACGATTAAGGAAATGAACACCCCAGACACCCGTGAGCTGCAGGCTGTTGTAGGCCGTATTGAATTCGTAGTTCTTAAAGAAGCGCTTGTAGAGCAGCTGAAGCGACCATGTGGCGGTGTAACTGGGCGTATTGCCATTGTAGGCGATACCTGCGAGGGCTGCCTGCTGGTAACTGCCGGAACGGGAACCCAAACCTCCATCGTACTCGAGGTGAAGGGCAAAGGGGAGTTTCTTTGTTAAGTCGAACTCGCGCGAGATCTCCGCATAGGCACCAAGGGTCTCCTTACGGCTGAGGTCGATATCGACAAAATAGTACCAAGAACCCCATTTGTCGGCCTTGAACTGTTCGAGGGTAACGGTGACTTTCTGACGGGTGGCCTCCTCATCGGGATAGAGATTACGACCAAAGTCGTAGTGGAGTTGGATGTTCTGAGAACTTGCAGAAAGGGCCGTGAAGACCAGAAGAGAAAGGAGACTGAATTTTTTCATATTTTTTGGAAGTTAATGTGATTTTAAAAGGAGGTTAAAGATAAGACGGGCGGTATTGTCAGGAGCAGACTGGTCACCGAGGCGACGGCTGACCTCCTCGTAGCCTTCGAGCATTGCAGTACGGGCAGGTCCATCGAGAATCTTAGTCAGTTCCTGACGGATATTTTTGACGGAGAAGCTGTCGGCCACCAGTTCCTTCACCACTTCACGGTCGGCAATAAGGTTCACTAAAGAGATGTATTTCACATTCAGCACCCGTTTGCGAAGCCAACCTATGATAGTGGGCAGGGGCGTTTCATAGCACACCACCTGAGGCACGCGGAAGAGAGCGGTCTCAAGGGTGGCCGTACCACTGGTCACCAGAGCTGCATGTGCCTTGGAGAGCAGGTCGTATGTCTGGTTGTAGACCACCTGTACCCCTCGGCCTTCGATGAATTGCTGGTAATACTCGCCTTCGATACCGGGAGCACCTGCAAGGATTGTCTGATAATCGGCCTCGAAGGGTTTTACGGCTTCGAGCATGGCCGGGAGGTTGTCTTTGATTTCCTGTTGGCGAGAACCAGCCAAGAGGGCGATGACTTTTTGTGAAGAATGAAGAGTGAAGCGTGAAGAGTTATGTCCAGACAAAAACCCGCGCACTTCAGCGGCAGTGGGATTGCCTACATAGTGGATGGGATAGTGGTGCTTGCCCTCGAAGAAATCGACTTCAAAGGGCAGGATGGAGAAGAGTTCATCGACATCGCGCTTGATATTCTTGATGCGGTACTCCTTCCAGGCCCAGATCTTTGGAGAGATGTAATAATAGACTGGTATGTTTGTCTTGGATTTTACATACTTAGCGATTTTCAGATTAAAGCCAGGATAGTCGACAAGAATGACACAATCGGGTTGCCAAGAAACGATATCATTCTTACACATCTTCATATTCGAAAGGATTGTCGGCAAATGGAGCAGCACAGGAATAAAGCCCATATAAGCGAGATCACGATAATGGCGCACACAGGTACCACCCACCGCCATCATCAGGTCGCCTCCAAAGAAACGGAACTGTGCATCGGCGTCAAGATTCTTCAACGACTGCATCAAGTGAGATGCATGAAGGTCACCCGAGGCTTCGCCAACAATCAGATAATATTTCATATTAGTGAATAGTGAACAGTGAATAGTGAATAGTTATAATGGCCAGGCCTTAAGTTGGTCGAAGACAGAATAGGCAGTGAGGTCAATCTGGGTAGGGGTAATGGCCACATAGCCATGATCGAGGGCCCAACGGTCGGTATCTTCAGCCTCAGGCTCATCGTTACGGTATTGACCAACCATCCACCAGTAGTCGTAACCACGGGGATGATGGCATTTCGACACCTCGTTGAACCAAGTGCCAGGAGCCATGCGACACACCCTAACCCCCTGAAACATAGGCACGAGAGGGAAGTTGACATTGAGGCAGACACCCTGAGGCAAGCCCTCTCTCAGCACCTGAGCCGTGATGGTACGGATGAAGGGACGGAGGGGTTCGAAGTCGGCATCGTCGCGATGGTCACAGAGCGAGAAAGCCACCGAAGGGATGTACTTCATGCAACCTTCGAGCGTGACCCCCATCGTACCGCTATAATGGGCATTAACAGAGGCATTGTCACCATGGTTGATGCCACCGATAACCATATCGGGCCGACGAGGGCAGATCTCAGAAAGTGCCATCTTCACGCAATCGACAGGTGTTCCGTTGCAGGACCACAATTCGACACCCTCATGTTGTTCACGCATTTGGAGGCGCAGGGGCGTGGTGGCCGAAAAAGCGCAGGAGTAGCCACTGCGAGCATCTTCAGGGGCACAAACAATCATGTCGCCAACATCAGACAGCATCTCTACAAGACTCTGGATACCCTTCGATTGATAGCCGTCATCATTGGAAATGAGCAATAGTGGTCGTTTAATATTCATAAAATATCAATGATTTGAGTGCAAAATTACAAAAAAACTATAAACTATAAACTATAAACTATAAACTTTTTGTAACTTTGTGCCCAAATTTGCTATTAAGAATAAGGTTAAACAAGATTATAATGGGTAAGATTATTGCATTAGCGAACCAAAAAGGCGGTGTCGGCAAGACTACCACCACCATGAATCTCGGTGCCTCGCTAGCCACCCTTGAAAAGAGTGTACTGATTGTCGACGCAGACCCTCAGGCTAACGCATCCAGCGGCTTGGGCGTGGATATCAAGGAAGTAGAATGCTCCTTGTATGAATGTATTGTCAACAAGGCAGATGTCAGAGATGCCATCTACACTACAGATATCGACAATCTGGACATTATCCCCAGTCATATCGACCTGGTGGGTGCAGAGATTGAAATGCTGAACATGGACAACCGTGAGAAAATCCTTCGCAAGTTATTGGAGCCAATCCGCGCAGATTACGATTATATTCTGATTGACTGTTCGCCTTCGTTGGGCCTCATCACCGTAAATGCCCTGTCGGCAGCCGACTCAGTGATTATCCCCGTACAGTGTGAGTATTTTGCCCTGGAGGGTATCAGTAAACTGCTTAATACCATCAAGATTATCAAGAACAAGCTGAATCCCTCCTTAGAGATCGAGGGTTTCTTGCTGACGATGTATGACAGTCGTCTGAGACTGGCTAATCAGATATACGACGAGGTGAAGCGCCACTTCCAGGAGCTGGTCTTCAAAACCGTTATCCAAAGGAACGTGAAGTTGTCGGAAAGCCCGAGCCACGGTCTGCCCGTCATTCTTTACGATGCCGACTCCACTGGTAGCAAAAATCACCTGGCGCTGGCAAAGGAGATTATCAGCAAGAACAGTTAATCAATAACAGAAACGACACATAGAAATAAAAAATGGCTGTACATAAGAAATACGACCGCAACGTGCTGGGCAGGGGCCTGGACAGTATTGGGGACGGCAAAGGCAAAGGTCTTGATGCCCTCATTAATACGAAGGATGTAGAGACGGAAGGCAGTTCGAATCTCAACGAGATTGCCATTGAAAAGATCATATCGAATCCCAACCAGCCACGTAGGGAATTTGACGAAGAGGCGCTGACAGACCTGACCAATAGCATCCGCGAAATTGGCATCATCACTCCCATCACCCTGCGTCAGACGACAGACGGCAAATACCAGATCATTGCCGGCGAGCGACGCTGGAGAGCTGCTAAGGCCGCCGGCCTGACCACCATCCCCGCCTACATCCGTACCGTAGAGGATGAGGGGGTAATGGAAATGGCACTGGTGGAGAATATCCAGCGCGAGGATCTGAATGCCATAGAGATTGCCCTCGCCTACCAGCACATGGCAGACACCATCGGTATGACACAGGAAAGAATCTCGGAGCGCGTAGGCAAGAGCCGCACCTCTGTCACTAATTTCATGCGTCTGTTGAAACTGCCTGCACAGATACAAATGGCATTAAAGAACCATGAGATAGACATGGGGCACGCTCGTGCTTTGTTAGCTATTGACAGTCCGTCGGCACAGATAAAACTGTTTAGGGACATCCAGAAGAACAACTACTCTGTACGCAAGGTGGAGGAACTGGTGAAGATGATCAAGGACGGTGCTGACCTGCAGACTGCCAAGAAGACCGCAAGCCAGAAGGCTCGTCTGCCGGAAGAGTTCAATGCTCTACGTAAACGTCTAACAGATCTGTTTCAGACAAAGATACAGATGACATATAATCCAAAGGGAAAGGGGAAAATCACCATCGGTTTCGACAATCCCGACGAATTGGAGCACATCATGAACACCTTTGATAAGATATCAAATTGAGACGTTATATAAAGATAATTCACAGACGGATAATGGCCGTCGTACTTCTGTTGTTGACAACCGTTGTCGGCTTTGCCCAAGAAGTCGACGACGTGCCTGAGGACAGCATCTTCACCATCAGCAGTGACAGTCTTCTGATTGAGGAGCATGCCTCCGATAGTCTCTTTGCCGACAGTCTGCAGAAGCAGCTAAGCGTGATGGTCGATGCCAACCCGCCACTGAAGGTACAGAAAGACTGGAATAAATGGGTGCCTGATCCCAAGCGAGCACTCTGGCTGGCAATTGTTTTCCCTGGTGGCGGACAGATCTACAACCGCAAATACTGGAAACTCCCGCTTATCTATGGCGGCTTTATGGGTTGTCTGTATGCCATGAACTGGAACAACAACATGTATAAGGACTACTCGCAGGCCTTTCTTGACATCTCGGACAACGACCCAAACACCGCCAGTTACAACAGCTACCTGCATTTAGGTGCTAAGATTACAGACGACAACAAAAGTCGATATAAGGAGATCTTCAAGAGTCGTAGGGACAAATACCGCCGTTGGCGTGACTTGAGTTTCTTTGTGATGGTAGGAGTCTACGCGCTCTCTGTGATTGATGCCTACGTGGATGCTGAGCTCTCGGTATTCGACATCTCAAAAGATCTGAGTCTGAAAGTGGAACCCACTATTATAAACAACAGTTCATCGAACAACCCCTTTCAAACAGGGGCACTGGGTCTCAACTGCAGTTTAAACTTTTAATTTGACAAAAACTGAATATGAAAAAGAAACTATTATGGATACTACTCGCCTTGTTCCTGATTGGTTCGGGTGGCATGGCCGAGGCACAAGTGGTAAAAAAGACCACAAAAGACACTCCTGTGGTGATTGAAGAGGAAGACGAGGAGGATGAGGAAGATGATGAGTATGATGAGGAGGAAGACGATAGCGACCTCGATGAAGAGGAAGGTGATGACGTTGTTGTTCCCATTGAGGACGAAATCGCCGTCACCGACAAGGAAGGCAACGAGGAACTGATCGAATTCCCAGAGGCCATGACCTACGACCTCGACAGTCTGCTTAACCTCTATATGTCGAAGACCTATCTCACGGGTACTAACGACTGTGAGATGAAGGATGTCAATCCCACCTATCCCCGTGAAGTCTATATTGAGCGCCTCAGTAGAATACCCTCTGTAATGGAACTGGCTTACAACGATGTGGTGCAGAAGTTCATTGACCGCTATGCGGGTCGTCTGCGCTATTCTGTCAGCTACATGTTAGGTGCTATGAATTTTTACATGCCCATCTTTGAAGAAGCACTTGAGGCTTATCAGTTACCCCTAGAGCTTAAATATCTGCCTATTATCGAGTCGGCATTGAATCCGAAAGCGGTGTCGAGAGTGGGAGCCACGGGTCTGTGGCAATTTATGCCTGCCACTGGTAAACAATACGGTCTGGAGTTGAACTCGCTTGTTGACGAGCGTCGCGACCCTGTTAAGTCTTCGTATGCTGCAGCCCGCTATCTGAAAGCCCTGTACAAGATCTTTGGCGACTGGAATCTGGTAATTGCTGCTTACAACTGCGGGCCAGAGAATATCAATAAGGCTATCCGCAGAGCCCGTGCCGCCAAAGGCAAGATTCAGGAGGGCGATGTGCTCACACCTGCCGACAAAGACTACTGGCATATTTACCCCTATCTGCCAGCAGAAACACGCGGTTATGTGCCCGCCTTTATCGCTGCCAACTACATCATGACCTATTATTGTGACCACAATATCTGTCCGATGACTACCCGTCTCCCTGCTCAAACTGACACTATCATCGTCAGGCGGAATGTCCATTTGGAACAAGTGGCTACTGTATTGGGACTCGATATTGATATGTTGCGCTCACTCAATCCCGAGTACCGACGTGATATCGTTCCTGGACTCACCAAGCCATCGGCCATCCGTCTACCACTAGCCGATACAGGACGGTTTATCGACAACGAGGACTCTATCTACAACTACCGGGCGGATGAGTTGCTTAACAAGCGTTTGGAAGTAGCTATCAATGACGATGTACCCACTTATTCCCGCAAGACTAAAAAGGTAACCCGTAAAAACAGCAGAGCAAGGCGCAACAGCCGTGCAACCAGAAACAAGCGCACGACAGTCAGAAAGACAACTGCCAAAAAGAAAACAACAGCTAAGAAAACAACAGCTGCCAAGAAAAAGACGGTATCAAAAAAGAAGGCACCAGCCAAGAAAAAGACCACTGCCAAGAAATCACGTAGAAGGAGGTAAATAAGTATGGACGAAGACAAGATTCCTCAGGAAGAGCTCGATGAGAAATTAGTGAACGATGCCTTTCAGGAGCTGCTCGACAGCTACCTGTCATCCCGCCATCGCAAAAAGGTGGACCTCGTTACTAAAGCTTTTAACTTCGCACGACAAGCACACAAAGGGGTTCGACGCCTGTCGGGCGAACCTTATATCATGCACCCCATTGCTGTAGCTCTTATTGCCTGCAAGGAGGTGGGGCTCGGCTCTACTAGCATCTGCTCGGCACTGTTGCATGATGTCGTCGAGGACACCGATTACACCGTAGAGGATATCGAGAATATCTTCGGTCCAAAAATCGCACAGATTGTTGACGGTCTAACCAAGATTAGCGGTGGTATCTTCGGCGAACAGGCCTCAGCACAGGCCGAGAATTTCAAGAAACTGCTGCTCACGATGAGCGAAGATATCCGCGTCATCCTGATCAAAATCTGCGACCGTCTGCATAATATGCGCACACTAGAGTCACAGCCCGCTAACAAGCAATATAAGATTGCGGGGGAGACCCTTTACATCTATGCCCCTTTAGCCAACCGTTTAGGTCTTAACAAGGTAAAGTCTGAACTCGAGAACCTGAGTTTTAGATTCGAACATCCGGATGAATATGCCAGTATCTCCAAGAAACTGGGGACCACCCAAAAACAGCGTGAGAAGTTATTTGACGACTTCACCAAACCTATACGTGCAGCCCTCGACAGCATGCATATTCAATACGAGCTCAAGCAGCGCGTGAAGACCCCCTATTCCATCTGGAACAAGATGCAGAACAAACATGTCACATTTGAAGAAATCTACGACATTCTTGCCCTGCGTATTATCTTCACCCCTCGCATCAGGGAAGAGGAAGTCAACGAGTGCTTCAATATTTATGTGGCCATCTCTCGTATTTATAAGTCACACCCTGATCGTATGCGCGACTGGCTCAGTCATCCGAAAGCCAACGGTTACCAAGCCCTGCACGTCACCCTGATGTCGAAGACTGGTCAGTGGATAGAGGTACAAATACGCTCAGACCGTATGGACGAAGTGGCAGAACAGGGATTTGCCGCCCATTGGAAATACAAGGACGGACTGGAAGATGAAGAATACACGGAGGACGAGGCCGAACTGAACGACTGGCTACGCACCATCAAGGAAATCCTCGACGACCCCCAACCCGACGCAATGGACTTCCTCGACACTATCAAGTTGAACCTCTTTGCCAGTGAGATATTCGTCTTTACTCCTAAGGGAGAAATCAAGACGATGCCCACAGGCTGTACAGCTCTCGACTTTGCCTTCTCCATCCACACTTTCTTAGGCAGTCATTGTATCGGTGCTAAGGTCAACCACAAACTTGTTCCGCTTTCGCATAAGCTGAAAAGTGGTGACCAGGTAGAGATCCTCACCTCGAAATCACAGCACGTCAGTCCTTCTTGGATTAATTTCGTTTCCACCGCCAAGGCTAAGGCCAAGATTCAGGCTATCATTCGTCGAGACAATCGTGAGGTACAGAAGAAGGGCGAGGAAATCCTGATAGAATTCCTACAGAAAAACCAACAAGAATATACGTCTACAATTGCCGACCGCCTGGCAGAATTTCATGATATCAAAAAACGCAATGATTTCTTCATCGCCTTAGGCGAGAAAAGAGTTCTGTTGGGTGAGAAAGACATCGACGAACTGAGTGGTAAAAACAAGAAAGACGATGAGGAGAGCGGTTGGTTGAAGTACGTGCCCTTCATAGGTAATAAGAAGAAGAAAGATGAGCCCCAAAAGGAACTCTTTGTAGTGCCAGAAAAATTCAACCGCAAAAAGCCCATTTTCATCACAGAGGAGAATATCAGCCAATATAAGTTCCCCGGTTGCTGCCATCCCATCCCTGGCGATGACGCCCTCGGCTATATTGACAACAAGAACCAGATAGAAATCCACAAACGTAACTGTCCTGTGGCTGCCAAGTTGAAGACCAGCTTCGGCAACCGTATTCTCGACATTAAGTGGGACATGCACAAAACACTCTATTTCGATGCGACCATCCGTTTGGGAGGTATTGACCGTGTGGGACTTCTCAACGAAATAACACAGATTATCTCTGCACAAATGAACGTGAATATCCATACAGTGAATATTACCTGTGAGGAAGGTATCTTCGACGGCAGCATCGAATTGCGCGTACACGACCGTGATGACGTAAAGACCATCATTAACAACCTAAAAGGTGTACCCGATTTGAAGGAAATCTCACAAATCATGTAACATAGATATGAAAAACCTACTTATACTAATCGCATTAAGCCTGTCAGTCGTTGCCCAGGCCGCAAAAAGCTATGACAACCCTGACACTATCGTTGTGGCCCGCGACGGAACAGGAGAGTTCCGCACCATAGACGAAGCTATTGAGGTTTGTCGTGCCTTTATGGATTACCACAAGGTTATATATATAAAAAAAGGTACGTATAAGGAAAAACTCGTCATCCCACAATGGCTACAGAACATTGAACTCTGTGGCGAAGACAGGGACGAAACCATCATCACCTATGATGATCACGCAAATGTAAAAATCATCCTTAGTACTGCATCGCCACGTGAACAGGCTATGGGCACCTTCCGCACTTATACCCTCAAAATTGAAGCCAACGACATTACGCTAAAAAACCTTACTGTCGAGAATAACTCCGCCCGACTAGGACAGGCCGTAGCCTTGCACACAGAAGGTGACCGTCTGATATTCATTAACTGCCGATTTATCGGCCATCAGGATACCGTCTATACGGGTATGCCTTATACGCGATTATTCTTCAAGGGGTGTTACATCTGTGGGACTACCGACTTTATCTTCGGTCCGTCGACAGTTTGGTTTGAGGACTGCACTATCGAAAGTCTCGTCAACAGTTATATCACCGCAGCCTCCACACCTGCAGATGCTGCTTATGGCTATATCTTTAACAATTGCCGGCTCATTGCAAAAGATGGCGTTGACAAAGTATATCTCGGGCGCCCTTGGCGCGACTATGGTTATACGCTTTTTATGAACTGTGACTTAGGCCCACATATCCGTCCAGAAGGCTGGCATTATTGGGAAAAACAGCGTGAACAGACGGCCCGTTACTTGGAATACAACAACAGCGGAGCCGGAGCCCAACCCCAGCAACGCGTAACATGGAGCCGCCAGCTCACCAAGAAAGAGGCTCAACAGATAACACCTGCCAAAGTATTTGTTCGTCAAGACAATTGGAATCCGATACCTTGATAAAAAAGCAACTGGACTACTGAAGATAGTCCAGTTGCTTTTTTAAGGCCTGCAATTCAGACCGCACCCCAATAAGAGTTTCCAACACATCGGCTTTTTTATCGGCTCCTTTACGATTCTGATTCAGAATTTTCTTAGCCGCAGCCAATTTGAAGCCACGCACTTTCACCAAATTGTGAATCACACGAATCTGCTCAATATCCTTCTCCTGATACTGACGCACCTTAGCAGGTCCACTCACCTTGGGCCTCAACGAGGGGAATTCCTGCTCCCAATAACGGAGCGTACTCTCATTCAACCCGAACATCTGCGCCACTTCGCCGATGGAGTAATACAATTTGAGGTTCTTGTTCAGATTCAGTGCCATAATTCCAAGATTTTGCTGCAAAGATACAAAAAAAGCCTAAGATAACATAGATTATTCCAGTTTTTTTTTAATTTTGCAGCCGAAAATGAAGACAAAGAGGGAAAGGATAATAACAGCATGGTTCTTATTGTCGGTATTCATATCGATGATAATGCTCTCTGGTCTACATCATCACGAGCCAATAGTTAATAAAGCGACTGAATGTGCAGACTGTGCACACCACATCCACCACTCAGGTCACTTCACAACAGCAGCTGAGCATATTAACGATTGCATACTCTGTCAGTTCCTTAGTCTTACCTATACCGCAGCCACAGCCTCTTTGCTAGTGCTGCTTCTCAACTTTACGCAGAAAGGATGGTTTCCACTATTCAGTACCATTATACAAAGGGAACCGTCCGTATGGTATACCAGGGGACCTCCGTCCGTGAAATAATACCACGAGAGATTTCACATTATTAATTATTTAGCTTTACAGAATGAAAAAAAAATATTTCATCCTGTCATTGTTTTGCATAGGCATGACAATGACAGCCCAAAACGAACATCAACATAACCATCATAACCATATACACCCGAACGACTCCACTGATGTTTTCTACAAACATCTGAAACTAAATGAGTTGGTTGTAACAGGTATCACAGGTGATACAAAGCTGAAGAACTCAACAGCTCCCATCTCTATCGTATCTGGAAAAGAGTTGAGACAAACCACTTCTACAAATATCATTGATGCCATTGCCAAGCAGCCGGGTGTTTCACAAATCACTACAGGTAGCGGTATTTCCAAGCCTATCATCCGTGGACTAGGCTATAACCGTATCATTGTGATGAACGAGGGCATCCGCCAAGAAGGTCAGCAATGGGGTGATGAACACGGTATCGAGATTGATGGACAAAATATTAACTCCGTAGAGATTCTGAAAGGGCCTGCCAGTCTGATGTATGGCAGCGATGCAATGGCAGGTGTACTAATCCTACATGGAGCCCCGACTCTGCCAGAAGGCGAAATGAAAGCGCAGCTATCGACAGAATATCAGACTAACAACGGTCTCTTCGATTACTCGCTGAATTTTTCTGGTCATCAGAAACAATTCGTATGGGATGCCCGCTTCACAGACAAAATGGCCCACGCCTATAAGAATAAATACGATGGCTACGTACCAGGTTCACAGTTTAAAGAACGGGCAGGACGACTGATGCTCGGTGTGAATGAGCAATGGGGACATTCTCATCTGACTGGAACCATCTTCCACCAAACGCCCAGCATCATTGAGGGCGAACGTGATGAAGTGACTGGTGAATTAGAATGTGTAACCAGCGATATCAAAACCTACGCTAAAGCCTTGCCTTTCCAACAGATCAACCACTACAAGGCCGTTTGGGACAATGCTCTGAATCTGCCCAAAGGCTGGTTGAAGGCCATCTTCGGCTATCAGCAGAACCAACGCAAGGAATATGAAGAGTCAGAAGATGAGTATGAGTTATATTTCAAACTCCACACAATGACCTACGATATACGCTATCTGTCACAGGAGTGGGATGGTTGGAAAATGGCTGGTGGTCTCAACGGTATGTGGCAGCAGTCGCTGAACCTAGGGGAGGAGTCGCTGATTCCAGAATACAAGCTTTTTGATATCGGTGGCTATGCCACCATCAGCAAGACAATGGATAAGCTGACACTCAATGGAGGCCTGCGTTTTGATTATCGTCATATCGATTTCCATTCACGTAATTTTGAAGGCATCTCTGGTAATATCGGTGCCGTTTGGAACATCTGCAATCACACGAACCTGCGTCTGAATCTGGCACGAGGATTCAGAGCACCCAATATGAGTGAACTCAGCAGCGATGGTATCCATGAAGGAACGCTACGATATGAGATTGGCAATCATGAGCTCAAGCCAGAATACAGTTGGCAGGCAGACCTCGGACTAGACTTCTCGTCAGAATTCTTTTCTGCACAAATTGCCCTCTTCGCCAATCGCATAGAAAACTATATCTTCGCCAAACGTATCAATGAAGTGATGGAAGAAGGGTTTCTCACTTATCAATACACGCAAGGCGATGCTCGACTCTTGGGTTTCGAGGCAGGATTTGATATGCATCCTATTCACAGTATTCATTTTGAGAACACCTTCTCCTACGTCGATGCCCAGCAACTGCATCAGACAGAGGAGGCAAAATATCTGCCTATGACTCCTGCCCCACGTTGGACTTCAGAGCTGAAATACGAAATTACCCACCATGGACATACGACCTTCAACAATGCTTATGTAGCACTAGGACTTGAGTGCAATCTTGCACAGAACCACTATTATAAAGCAGACAATACGGAGACTCGTACTCCAAGCTACACATTGGTGAATATTTCTGCAGGAACAGACATAAATATCCACCACAAGAAGGTTGCAGAAATCTACATCACTGCGGATAATCTGTTAAACCAGGCCTATCAAAACCATCTGAGTCGTCTGAAGTATTGCGACATCAACCATGTGACAGGACGTCAGGGTGTCTACAACATGGGACGCAACGTCGTTTTCAAAGTGATTATCCCTATTTCATTATAATATTTGTCCCCGCCAATTGGCGGGGACAAATATTATAAGTTTGCTAATTCTATCACCCTGTCGATGGCTGCAGAAAGGCCATCGGTATTCTTACCACCGGCACTGGCAAAATGAGGCTGTCCACCACCACCGCCCTGCATCAACTTGGCGGCTTCACGGACCATCTGGCCTGCATTCAGGCCATGATTCTTTACCATATCATCACTAAGCATAATATTCAGCATGGGCTTCTCATTAAAGACAGACCCCACAACACAGACAAGGTTTTCTTGACATAACTCACGTACCTTGAACACAAGATCCTTAGCAGCATCGGGAGCTATCGGTGCTTGAGCAGTAACAACCTTGACACCATTCACAATACGGCCTTTAGCAACGAGTTCTTGTGCTAAAGCCTGGACACGTTGTGCCTGGAACTGCTCGATGTCTTTTTTCATTGTATCGTGCTCTTCGATATATTTCACAATCGTTGCCTGAAGATCCTTGGCATTGTTGAAGAAGCCTTTAATAGCTTTCAGAATATCTTCTGTCTTATAGAGCAGCTCTTCACACTCCTTTCCGGTTCTAGCCTCAATACGACGAATACCAGCAGCTACAGAACTCTCAGAAATGATCTTGAAAAAGCCAATCTTACCTGTAGCTTTTGCATGGATACCACCACAGAATTCACAACTGGGACCGAAGCGTACCACACGTACCTTATCACCGTACTTCTCACCGAAGAGGGCAATAGCGCCCAGTTTCTTGGCCTCCTCGAAAGGCACCTCGCGATGCTCATCAAGAGGAATATCTTCACGAATCATCTCATTCACCATACGCTCCACCTGACGAATCTCCTCATCAGTTACTTTCTGGAAATGTGAGAAGTCGAAACGCAGGGTGTCTGACGATACAAACGAGCCCTTCTGCTCCACATGGTCACCTAAGACCTGTTTCAAAGCATAGTCAAGCAAATGGGTTGCTGTATGATTAGCAGCAGAAGCATCGCGCTTATCAGTATCCACACAAGCCATGAACTGGGCAGACGAATCTTTCGGCAACTGTTTCACAATGTGTACGGTCTGATTATTTTCGCGCTTTGAGTCGATGATCTCGATGGTCTCTTCCTCGTTGCAAATGACACCACAGTCACCGACCTGACCACCCATCTCACCATAGAACGGCGTATAGTCAAGCACGAGTTCATAAAACTCATTCTTCTTCTGCGTCACCTTACGATAACGGAGAATATGGCATTCGTATTCAGTATAATCATAGCCCACGAACTGCTGCTCACCCGCTGCTAACTCTACCCAATCAGAATTCTCCACAGCGGCGGCATTACGGGCACGCTCTTTCTGCTTTTGCATCTCAACATTAAACTGCTCCTCATTGACAGTGAAGCCATTCTCACGACAGATCAACTCCGTCAGGTCGAGAGGGAATCCATAGGTATCAAAAAGACGGAAAGCCTGAACACCGTCAAGTTCGGTCTTACCTTCTGCCTTCAGCTGCTCCATAGCCTTGTCAAGCAGAGAGATACCCTTATCTAACGTACGCAAGAAGGCATCTTCCTCTTCCTTCATCACCTTCGAGACCAGTTGTTGCTGAGCCTTCAGTTCGGGGAAAGCATCACCCATCTCATGCACAAGCGTCGGCACGAGCTTATAAAGGAAGCCTTCTTTCTGGCCTAGGAACGTATAGGCGTAACGCACAGCACGGCGCAATATACGACGAATCACATAGCCTGCCTTCGCATTCGAAGGCAGCTGACCATCGGCAATCGAGAACGACACAGCACGAAGGTGATCAGCGCAGACACGCATGGCAACATTAATATCGTCCTGCTGTTTGGTGATTGGAGTCTCTTGCTCTTCCTCAAAAGTTACATATTTCAGACCTGTCAACTGCTGTTCAGCCTTAATAATCGGCTGAAACACGTCGGTATCATAATTAGAGTGTTTACCCTGCAACATACGCACAAGTCGCTCAAAACCCATGCCAGTATCAATCACGTTCATCGATAGTTTCTCAAGTGAACCATCAGCCTTGCGGTTGAACTGCATGAATACAAGATTCCAAATCTCAATCACTTGGGGATCATCCTGATTGACGAGGTCACGGCCACTCTTACCAGAAGCCTTACGCTGTTCTGGGGTACGGGAATCAACATGAATTTCTGAGCAAGGGCCACAAGGTCCCGTATCACCCATTTCCCAAAAGTTGTCATGCTTGTTACCATTGATAATATGATCCTCGGGCACATGCTTAGCCCAATATTTCGCAGCCTCATCGTCGCGAGGAATATTCTCTTCAGGAGAACCCTCGAAAACCGTCACATAAAGGTCTTCCGGATTCAGTTTCAACACATCTACCAGATATTCCCAGGCCATATCGATAGCGCCCTCCTTAAAATAGTCACCAAAGCTCCAGTTACCAAGCATCTCGAACATAGTGTGGTGATAGGTATCATGACCTACCTCCTCCAGATCGTTGTGCTTACCAGAGACACGAAGACACTTCTGTGTATCAGCACGACGACGCGGCTCCGGGTCGCGAGTGCCAAGAATAATGTCCTTCCACTGGTTCATACCTGCGTTCGTAAACATCAGCGTGGGATCATCCTTGATCACCATAGGAGCTGACGGTACAATAGCGTGTTGCTTCGACTCAAAAAACTTCTTGAATGAGTCGCGAATCTCATTTGCTGTCATTGATGAATTGCGTTTTATTTCCACCTTATTTATAAATTGCGGGTGCAAAGGTACAAAAAAAATCCAAAAATGACGGCTTTCTCAGTTTTTTTTCGTACTTTTGCAAGCAAACTGAAGACCAAACAAATTATGGATGACGAAATAAAGGACGATGAGATCCTCGAAGAAGACGGTGGTGAGTACCAATCGTC
>Ga0310786_10000808_pt1 | contig 50093 bp, 28 predicted proteins | sample AusTroGonzalo_MG_FD_203881 | JGI IMG/M metagenome (GOLD analysis project Ga0310786, IMG submission 203881) | Bovine rumen microbial communities from tropical cattle in Woodstock, Queensland, Australia - Gonzalo_03 (v2) (version 2) | ecosystem: Host-associated > Mammals > Digestive system >...
GTTCAAGAATCGGCGTGGACTTGTTCTTCAAAAGCGTTTCGACTTCTTCGTCGGTAAAGTCGCGCTGGAAGAATGTCTTGGGAATGCCGTAATTGCAGGCGGGGTTCATGCAAACGTAGGCGGCGAGCGTCTTGGTGGTTTCGCCGTTGGCGCCTTGCGATGTTATGCCGCTTCTAAAGCGGAGCTGGTCGCCGCAACAAGGGCAGGGAAGGTCGCGGTGAACGAATTCAAAGCTTGTGCGACCGTCGGCGCCGAGTTTCACATAGGCATCGAATTCAGTTCCCTTCTTGCTCTTGAAGCCGGTCAAAAGTTCGGTCTTACCGTCGGTAAGGAGCGCCTTGATGTCTGCCACGCGGAGCTTTTTACCTGCCATGGATTTGAACAAGGTAAAGTTGCAGGCGGGGCAGAAAATGGCGTTCTTGTTTTCTTCGAGTTTTTTCTTGCAGAGCGGGCAGCTGAACTTGGTTTCGGTGCCGTGAAAATGCCCGTCGTTCTCGAATGCGAATGTGGCTTTGAAATCCTTGTCCCAGACGATCTTGGCGTTGAATTGTGTGCCTTTCTTGGTCAAGAAACCGCTGATGATTTCTGTCGTGCCGTTGTTGAAGAGTTCCGCAATTTCTTCGTCGGTCATGATGTGGCCTGCGATGGTCTTGTAAAAGACGAAGTCGCAAGTCGGGGCGGTATCCGGTGTGAGTGTCGGGTCGCCATTTTCGTTGTTCGAAGTCGTGACGTCGCTCCCTTCGCAAATCAGGCGGTTGCCGGAATCGAGCAATGTCTTGCCGCATTTTGGGCACTTGTATGCGGTCGGAATTTTTGCGCGTGCGTCGTCGGAAAATTCAAAACCGATGTTGCCGTCTTCGCCCAAGGTGAGCGTGGCGCTGAATGTCGTTCCTTTTTTGCTCTTGAAACCGCTGAGCAAATCGGACTTGCCGTTTTTGAGGAGTGTAGCCATTTCGGCGTGGCTCAAGGTGCGGCCTGCAATGGTGTGACCTGCCTTGAATCCGCATTCGGCATTCTTGCAAACATAACCCCACGGCGCAATTTCGAGCGGGCTAGAGCATTTGGGGCAGGGAATGGCTTCGGTGACGGTTTCGCGTTCGAACTGGCTTCCGTATTTTTGACGCAAATGTTCGAAGAGTTCCTTGACGTAATTCACGATGCCGTCGCGGAATTCGATAGGCGTGAGCTTGCCTTTTTCGACTTGCGAAAGTTTGAATTCCCATTCGCCGGTCATTTCGGGCGACTTGACTTTTTCGTCCATGAGCGCGATGACTTCGCGGCCGCGGGCGGTACTGACAAGGTAATTCTTTTGCGCTTCGATGAACCCGCGTTTTTTGAGCGTTTCGATGATGCCTGCTTGCGTGGCTGGCGTGCCGAGACCGCGTTCTTTCATGGCTTCGGCAAGTTCTTCGTTTTCGATTTGCTTGCCCGCCGTTTTCATTGCGGCAAGGAGCGTGGCTTCCGTAAAATACTTGGGCTTGCTCTTCTTTTTCTTTTGCAGCTCGATGCTATCGAAAGGATTCTTGTCGCCCACATTCCATTCCGGGAACGATTCGACGATATTCGTGATATCATCCCCGTCGCCTTTACTGTCGTCGCCAGCGTTTGCCGCACCGGCCTCCGTGCCGGCATCGCCTTTTTTCTTTTTGGCAGGTTTCTTCTTATCTTCCTTGACGAGAGCGCGGAAACCCAAATCCTCGTTTTGCTTGAGCTTCAAACGGAATAAGTCGTCTTTCGCCTCAAGAATCACTTCCATTTCATTCCAGACGTACGGCTTTAGCCATGCCTGCACAAAGCGTTCCTTGGCGAGCTTGTAAATGTTCTCTTCCATCTCGGGGAGCCCTTGCGGAACTTCTCCCGTGGGGATAATGGCAAAGTGGTCTGTAACTTTACTGGAATTGATGAAGACGAAGTTTTCGTTCACGCTTCGCATGACCGCTTGTTCTTGCGGTGTGGCGAGCTTTTGTGCAAGGGCGTAGGCCTCTTGCTGCATGGTGTCCGGGAGGTACTGCGAGTCGGTACGCGGGTAGGTGAGCAACTTCTTTTCGTACAAGTTTTGTGCACAATCCAAGACTTGCTGGGCGCTGTACTTAAAACGCTTGTTGCCTTCCTTTTGCAATTCCGTCAAGTCAAAAGGCTTTTGCGGAAACTGCTTCTTTTGCTGGACATCGATTTTTGCAATCGAAATTTCTGTCGGCGGACTGCACCGCTCGACAACCGCATTCGCTTCCGCCTCTTTCTCGAAAATCGCAACCTTTAAATTCTCATTTTTTGCTGTCATTCCCGGCTCCGACCGGGAATCTCCTTTTGCCTCTTTTTCCTCACCTCTCTCGTCTCTTACATACTGTGCCTGAAACCCTTTCCAGGTCCCCACAACGCTGTAATAAAACAGCTCCTTGAACTGCTCGACAATCGCATCGCGTTCAACGACCAAGTTCAGCGTCGGCGTTTGCACACGCCCGACCGAAATCATCTTCCCGCGGCCAGCCGTGAGCGTGTAGGCACGCGTAGCGTTCAGCCCGACCATCCAGTCGGCACGTTGGCGCAGTCTCGCTGCATAGCTCAAGTTCAAACGCTCAGTCGCATCTTCCAGATTCTTCCAAGCCTTGTCCAGATCCTTCGCCACATAGCTGTTCACCCACAAGCGTTTGACCTGCTTTTTGCGGAAGTCCGGCGTGTAGTCGAGAATCAAATCGAAAATCAAGTTACCTTCACGGCCCGCGTCTGCGCCGTTCACAAGCACATCCGCTTTCGACATCATGTCGCGCACCACAGCAAGCTGCTTTCGCGTGCTTTCGATTTCCATCAACTTGAATTTTTCGGGCAACAGCGGAAGGTTCGAAAGTCGCCAACCGCCCTCGAAACCAGGGTAGGCATCGAGCGGTGCAAGCGTAATCAAATGACCCACGCACCAAGTGATGCAATGGTTCTTGCCGATGAGGCAACCGTCGCCTTGCGTAAACTTTTCCCCTTCGATACGCTCCAACATCGGCTTGTAATGCTGATTGGCTACGGAAGGTTTTTCGGCGACGAGTAAAATCATAATTGCCGAAAAAATATAAAATTTTTGAGTTTTTAAGGGGGGGGGTAATCCAATTACGTACTTGAAGGTTGTTTTGATGTGGCTTAGTACGTAATTTTTTTGTTTTATCTCCGATTGAAATCCCATCTATAAAGTAAAATACCAGAACCGTTATCATAAGACCACTCTTTCGTTTCTGAATAATACGTATAATTTTCGTCAAAACCAAGCCCGAAGTAAACCATATATTTATTGCTGTCGATTTTTACGTAAAAAGGCCCAATGCCTTGTTCATCCCCTATTCCTAATTCAGCTTGGTCCTGAGGGAGTCTGTTATGTGTCGTTCGGTAATTTTCAATGGCTGTAATCACGCACTCGCCATCTTCCCGATATTTAGCTTCTTCTTTTTTAGCCATCCAATAGAATGACAAACATAAAAAAGCAAGACAAATAACTAGAATGCCTGCAATTTTAAGAATTTTTGAAACGTGTCTCATGGTTTGTATATTCCATTTTGGGCTAGTTCAATAGAAACAGTGTATAATTTACGACAAGAAAACTTTATTCGCGTATGCCAAAAAGAACGCGGTAGGGAATGGTCTTGGAATGGAGTCGTCCCTTAACATCATGGTATTTCTCTTTATTCGATAACGTGGAATACGGTTTTCTTCTGTGGAACCCAGCTTTTGTGGTTTGCGTACCGAATAATACGGAGTTTAAAACAAGATAATTAATTTTATCTTCGTAAGAATCGCCGATATCAAAGGTTCTCTGACTAAAAATCAACGTATCGCCTTTAAATGCATAGCTGATATCAGACGACGATTGAACCCATTCGTTTTTATCTGAATTATAATAGTACTGCAAGCAGTGATTTTCCTTTTCAGGATTATCAATCAGAAATAATCTTGACGTATCTGGATAAGCTACTGTATCTGGATAACCGCTATAAGAATCCTGATAATAATGCAAGGTATCATTACTTATATGCATTTTCATAGTAGTTAAATGAGCCCGTTTATAGTCTCCATACAATACATGCGATATAATTAAAGTATCTCCAGAATAATCTATTGTTCCCTCCTCATATTTTTTACCATTAGAATATGAGACCATGCTCCCCTGAGAACTCTCTTCTTTATACAAAGCGTAAGTGCCGGAATCTTTATAGAGTGTTGCGTTATTTTCCGGCCATCGACCATCAACACGCACGGCTGAATCTATCACATATTCATTTGCTGAGTTGTTCCAAGAGATAGATATAACTTGATCCCAAAGCACACGGTCACCACTGTATTCTTGATAGCTTTCCTTGACCGTTGTATAAATACGATTGTAATAATTAGCCGCAGGTCTAGCTTTCATGTATATCTGGGCGCAGTTCTCGGCAAACGCAAAAGAAACAACACTCAAAAAAGCCGCAACAAAATGTCTCATAAAATTTCTCCTTTACGACAAACAAAAGATACAAAATATGGGGTCGAAACCCCTCTTTCCCCCCTTGCCATTTTCCGCTAATCTTTGTATATTGCCTTACATGAGAAAAATCTTGAACCTTCTACTTCTACTTGGCATCGCTAACGAAGCGAGGTTTTAGGGATTTTTCAAAGATTTTCAAACGAATTTCAACCTAAAAGCGCCCGCTTCGAGAACGAAGCGGGTTCTTTTTTATGGCGAAATTCTATTTTTGGATTGAAAAATAAAAGGAACTTTGCGGTCTTGAAGCCGGCAAGGAGATAAAAATGACTGAATCGAGAAAACCATTCTTCTATGACGTAACACTGCGTGATGGCAACCAGGCTCTTCCGAAGCCGTGGAACAACGCCCAGAAAAAAGATGTTTATCTGTTGCTCTTGAAGCTCGGTGTGCAGGGTGCCGAAGTCGGGTTCCCGGCATCGAGCGAAATGGATTTTGAATCGGTCATGGAACTTGCGAAGCTCACCGCGCAGATGGCTTCTGAAGGTGACGAAACGGCAAAGAACGTCGTGGTCTCTGGCCTCGCTCGCTGCATCGAAAGCGATATCCAGCGTTGCTGGGAAGCTGTCCAGTACGCTCCGCATCCGCGTATCCACACGTTCCTCGCCACAAGCCCCCTGTCCATGGAAAATGTGCTGCACATGACTCCGGAACAGGTCAAGGAAAAGGCCGTGAAGTGCGTGAAGTTTGCAAAGTCCTTAGTCGGCGACAAGGGCGACGTGGAATTCAGTGCCGAACATTTTGGTGACTGCCTCGAAAACATGGACTTTGTCATTGACGTTCTGAAAGCTGTTGTCGAAGCCGGTGCGACGACGATTAACTTGCCGAACACGGTGGAACGTTACCGCCCGAAGCTCTACGTGGATCAGGTCCAGCAGGTCTATGAAGCTCTGCCCAAGAACATCACGATTTCTGTGCATTGCCATAACGACCTCGGCATGGCGACTGCGGCGACCGTCGAAAGTTTCTTTGTCGGCGCGACACAGCTCGAAGTCGCTTTGAACGGTCTCGGCGAACGCTGCGGCAACACGAACTTCTATGAAGTTGCGATTGGCCTCCACAACTCCGGTGTCGATACGGGGCTGCATTTGGATCGCATTTACGAAACCGCGATTCTCATCAGCCATTGGAGCGGCGTGCCTATATACATCCGCGCTCCGTTGATTGGTACTGAAGCTATCGTCCACCGCAGTGGCATCCATCAGGATGGCGCTTCCAAGACGAAGGACATGAAGAAGGGCGCATACCGTCCGATTGATTACTCCATCATTGGCCGCAACCAGAACGATACGCTCAGCTTCACGAGCCAGAGCGGCCGCACCGCCGTGTATGAAATCATCACGAAGTTCGGCTACAAGATGACTTTGCAAGAAGCATCTCAGTTGCAGCCGGTCCTCAAGCGCTTGAGCGAAAAGGAAGGCGAACTCAGTGCCGAACGCGTGCTCGATGTGTTCCGCGAACAACGCGTGAACGTGAACGGTCGCTTGGTGTTCAACAACATCGAAGTTATTCCGGATGAAAACCGCTTCATTTTCCATTTCAAGAAAGATGGCGAAGCGCTTGTGAAGTCCGTGACGGCAGAAGGCCCCATCGAGGCCGCCCTCATGCTCATGCGTGAAATCGGCATGCCGGTGGAACTTGTGAAGTACCGCCAGCTCGTCGTTCCCGAAAAGGACAAGTTGTGGGCTGGCCGTGGCTTAAGCCGTATCGTCTTGAAGGCAAATGGCGAAGAAGTCGAAGGCCGCGGCGTTTCGAGCGATACGCTCAAGGCGAACATGCGAGCCCTCTTCGGCGGCGTGAACTTGCTGTACAAGAAGGCGTAAGCTTAATAAGGTCGCGTGTCCCTGTCATCCCCGCGTAGGCGGGGATCTTGAAGCGGAAAAGGAGAAAAATATGTTACAACAACTTAAGGCGCCTTTTAAAAAAGTTTATGGCAAAGTTCGTTCGCGTGCGGACGGATTCGTTGGCCCTGTCAAGAATTCGGCGTCCAAGTTGTTGGCGCTTTTCCCGAACGTCAAGGCGTTTGCCGGTTCCGAAGAATCGGCGGATGCTGAAAATGCTGAAGCTGCCGAAGGTGCGGAAGCCGCCGCAAAGCCCGGCCTCCGTGCTCGCCTCAAAAACTTCAAGCAGTCGCTCAAAGGCTTGAGCGATGTCCAAAAGCTTATCCTTTTGACTATCGCCGTCGTGCTCCCCGCAGGCATTCTCATTGCAGTCGCTCTTGCAAGCTTCTTCAAAAGACGTAAGAATAAAGCTTAGTCTGGTACACTACTTGGTGCACCAATAAAAAAATAATATCGTCGTGTATCGCCTAAGATAAGCGTGAGTCCTGACCCGACAATGGATTTTTCGGTGTCGTTAGGCATTACTCCCAAGGAATATGCTCCTGAACAAATTTTAAATCTTGCAGAAATTATTGCACAAAAGCAAGGCAAGCGGATTGTCGTTTGCATTGATGAATTTCAACAGATTGGCGAATTCCCTGATTCGGTGACTGTGCAGAAACGCCTTCGTGGGGCATGGCAGTTGCAGCAGAATGCTTCTTATTGCTTGTTCGGTAGTAAAAAACATTTGATGACAAACATGTTCCAAAACAAGAGCATGCCTTTTTTCCAGTTTGGTGATGTTGCTAGTGGTGTCCATGATGGATTCTTGTCTAAAAAAGTAATGGACGAGTTTCAGTTGGGGACGAAATCGAATATTTCAAAGGTGAAAAAGATTTTGATAGATCGCGATTTGGTCGAAGTTCGTGAAACCGGATTGTTCATTAGCGACCCCGTATTCCAAATGTGGTTCAGAAGAACTTGTTTGTAGGAACCCAATTCAGACTTTCATCTCGTTTTTGTATATTTACAAAATAAATAACGAGGTTTTCTATGGCTAAAAGTTTTATTTTCCTTGTCTTTATAATTTTATCTGTATTTATCGCATGTGGTGATGAATCCGGTAATCCTGTTGCAGAGAGTATTGGCTCTTCATCTTCCCTCAATTTGAGCAGTAGTGATGAATTGATGAGTTCATCAGAATCTAGCGTTTCTCGCGATTTCAGTTCCTCCAGTTTCAAAGCGGAGTCCAATGGCTCTAGCGAAACGTCTAGTAGCTCTGTTAGGACGTCATCTTCGTCGAATGCTTTGAATAGCAGTTCTTCCGTTGTGTTGAGCAGTTCTTCTAGCATGTTGAATAGTTCTTCCAATGTGCGCAGCAGTTCCTCTTATGTTTCTAGTAGCTCACTTGTGTCGTCTAGTTCCGTGACTCTCGCCGAGCCTTGCAAAACCGATAGCACAGATACTTGTGAATACGGGACTTTGACGGACGATCGCGATGGTAAAACGTACAAGACCGTGAAAATCGGAGACCAGTGGTGGATGGCCGAAAATCTCAATTTCCGCTATTTACATCCGACGAAGAAATTGGATTCTACCAGCTTTTGCGTGAATGACTCTTTGGAGAATTGCGAAAAGTACGGGCGTTTGTATATGTGGAATGTCGCTATGGACAGTGCTGGCCGCTATGGAAACAATGGCAAGGGCTGTGGCTATAATCGAAATTGTCTAACGGGGTACCCGGTGCGAGGCGTTTGCCCTGAAGGATGGCATTTACCGACATTGAAGGAATTTGAAACGCTGATGGCTGCTGTGGGTGGGAAAAATAAGGCTGCAAAGATGTTGAAATCGACTACTGGCTGGGATGATGGCTGTAGTGGTGTGGATGCATTCGGTTTTACGGCATTGCCGGTGGGTGACAAATATGGAAAATATCGTTATGAAGGCGATATGGCCTTTTTCTGGAGTTCTACGGGTTCAAATGAAGATAGTGCATGGCACATGAGTTTTATGTATGGGGATAATGCCCCGCATGTATCTGATTTTGAAAAAGGACATGCGTTTTCTGTTCGTTGCCTAAAAGACAATTAGTTTGCTATACTCATGTTCTGAGTATGTTGTTTTTTTTACAACAAATTCTTTATGCGGTTGTATAACTGCATTGAAAAAAAATTGTATTTTGCATGCAGAAAAGGAGAAATTTATATGTCTCGTATTTTATCATTGCTATTTCTTGTTCCGGCTGTTTCTTTTGCTACTAGCGGAAACATGGCGGGTTCTGGTACTAAAGCGGATCCGTGGCAAGTCGCGGACTACGAAGACTTGAAAAAAGTGGGCGTTTCCCCCTATACGATGAATGGACATTACCGCCTTGTGGCCGATATCGATGCGAGTGCCTCGAATACAGAAACATTTCCAAATGAAACTTCCTCGATAAAAGGGTTCAAGCCCATAGGCATGTTCCTTCCGTCTGTGGTGGCGGCAATGGATTCGGCTGATAAGATATGGTCAACGCCTTTTTCGGGAACGTTTAACGGGGCTGGGCACAAAATCAGCAATTTGATGATTTACAACTTTGCTGAACCTTCGACGGGTTTCTTTTCTCAATTGGATTCTACAGCGCGCTTGGATAGCCTCACGCTCAAGAGTTATTACCTCAGGGGAATCTATTCTGGCGGTGTCGCTGGAATAAATCGCGGAACCATCAATGAGGTTCATGTCGATACGGATACGCTTGATTTTGTGAATTCTGCCGGTGGCTTTGTGAGCGAAAACTACGGCACGATAACGAATAGCAGTTTTTCGGGAACGCTTATGGGAGCGTATGTAGGCGGTATCGCATACGATAATTACGGCACAATTTCCAAATGCAATGTTGTCCTCAAAAATGGTGATTTCTCACGTAAACCGACGATGTTTGGTGGAATTGCGTACAACAACAAGGGGACTATTTCAGACAGCAAGGCTTCTGGCGAAATATATGCTGCTGTGAATATTGGTGGTATTGTTTCTGTGAACACCGGTAAGGTGGAGCGTTGTTCGTCTTCCGTGGATATCTATGGTGCGGGCAGTTCGAATTTGCCGGGCATCAATATCACGAACGCTTATGCTTTGGGTGGATTAATCGCAATTGATAGCGGCAAGGTTTACAACTCTCATGCGACTGGGAATGTTACCGCGACGGGGAACAATGTCGGTGGATTTGTGGGCGTGGCGCTTGGTGAAATATCTGGATGCAGCGCATCGGGGAAGGTAAAGGCGCTTGCCTATAGTGGTGCTTTTGTTGGCACTAACCGTGGAAAAATCGATAGCAGTTTTGCTACGGGAAAAATGGTGGGGTCTGCATATTTGGGAGGCTTTGTCAGTTACAATCATGGTGAAATTCGCAATTCCTATGCTACGGGTGGTGTAGATGCATCAGCTTCGTCTGGTGGAGGCTTTGTCGCGAGAAACGAAACTACGGGCATTGTCGAGAATTGCTATGCTACGGGAAACGTGAACAGTTATGTGTACGCGGGTGGCTTTGCCGGTGAAAATGCAGGAAAAATTTCAAAGTCGCATTCCGTGGGGCATGTCCAGGGAGGGACTAATATAGGTGGATTTATCGGTAAGCAGGAACGCGGCTCTATTGAACTTTCTTACGCGACAGGCTATGTCTATGGCGAAATTGCCGCAGCCGGTTTTGCGGGAGTTGTTTCTAATTCTACCATTGACCAGTGCTATGCGACTGGAGACGTTCTTGAAGCCCATATTGAGGGGGCTGGCTTTGCATCTGCGGTTTCGAAATCGACCGTGAGCAATTCCTTCTCGACAGGAAACGCCTACTCTGTAGAAGAAAATTACCATCAGGCGGCCTCCTTTATCGCCGTCAATGACACGTCCTCAAAAGTCCAGAACAGTTTTTCCGTGGGCTCGGTTTCGAATGCGACCACGAATGTGAATAAAGTTTGTGCTACGGATAAGATTAATGGGGTGGATGGATATTATTGGAACGTATCTAATTGTTCTGTTGTCGATACTGCCAATTATGGCATTGCGCTTACGAGCGAACAGATGAAAACGGCGGCCAGCTTTAGTAAGTTCGACTTTGAAAAAGTATGGACGATTGCTGCCGGGGCTGCTTTCCCGACTTTGAAAAACGTTTCGTTTGTTGCCGATAAGAAGGATTCGGCGGGCTTCTTTGGTGTTGAACTTGAACGCTATAATCCGTCGGACAATCCGGGTCCGCGTATTGGGGTGAATCCGCGTACGTCTATCGCTCGCATGATGTCGCCGTTCTCTTGCCGTTATGAGCAGGGCGCTGTGCATGTAGCGTTTGCAATGACGCAAGCGGGGAAGGTCGATGTTCGCATTTTGGATTTCCAAGGTCGTGTAGTTGCTAAACATTCGAATGCTTATGATGCAGGTACACGCGATGTTCGTTTGGACGCTTCCCGCATGGGCAAAGGGCGCTATTTGGCTGTGCTCCGCCTGGACGGAAAAATTATCGGCAAATCCTCGTTCATAAAGAAATAGCCTTTCAAATGTAATTTTTTTTGCATATTGTCCTATTTCCTATAAAAAAGCTATATTCATGGCATGATTTGCCCGTTTTGCAAGAATGATAACGACAAGGTTGTCGATAGCCGCATGAGCGGAACCTCGATTCGTAGGCGTCGTGAATGTTTGGCGTGCGGTCGTCGCTTTACGACTCGTGAATACATCGAAGTTCAGCAGCTGACCGTTATTAAGCGCAGCGGCGAACGTGAACCTTTCCAGCGTGAAAAGCTTTTGCGCGGAGTCATGAATTCTTGCAAAAAACGTCCGGTATCCATTGACGATATTGAACAACTTGTGACACGAGTCGAAAACTCTTTGCAGACTACCGAAAATTCCGAAGTCCGCTATGACCAGATTGGCAACCTCGTGATGCAGGAACTCAAACAGCTCGATGCCGTGGCCTACGTCCGCTTTGCTTCCATCTACCGCGAATTCAAGGAAGTAGGCGAGTTCGTCGATCAAATCAAGACGCTGGATAAGTAATGAGTGGTGAGCAATGAGCCGTGAGTATATTTGGCCTCATCGCAAGACCTCTTTCTCTACCCCCTGAAACCTGACACCTGAAACCAATTATCTATCGTCTATCGTCTATCGTCTATCGTCTAACATCTAACCATGCTTCATCTTCTTCAATCTGCAAATGAAAAACGCGCTCCGTTGTTCGATGTGACGGATGCTTATCGCGTCGTGAACGGTGCTGCTGACGGTTTTTCTGGACTTACGATAGACCGCTACGGCGAACGATTCCAAATTCAATTTTTCGGGCCAGAACTTTTAAGGCGCAAAAAAGAAATTGTCGAGGCTATAGAAACCGTATTTTCTCCGCGTTGCGTTGTCGTGAAGGAACGTCTTTCTAGTGCAGGGCGTTCGCTTGAAAATGCTCCGATGGACGTTGTAATAGGTTCGCGCGAAGATGCCGTGGGCGTTGTACGTGAAGGCAATGCAAAATTCCATGTAGATTTGATGGATACGATTAATCCAGGGCTTTTCCTTGACATGCGGCATGTTCGTCTCGAAGTGGAAGAACGCTTTCGCGAGATGACTGGAGAATCTTCAAAGGAGATCCCCGCCTCCGCGGGGATGACTGCGAATGTTGAAGGTCTGCGATTTTTGAACTTATTCAGCTACACGTGCAGTTTTTCTGTGCATGCCCGCTTAGGCGGTGCTGCGGTGGCGACAAACGCCGACATCAGCGGAAAAATTCTAGACAAGGGTCGTGAAAATTACGCATTGAACGGTCTTGATTTGCGTCCGGGAGAGTTCTTTCGTGGCAATGCGATTGAATATGTGCATTGGGCTAAAAAGAAAGGACTCCGCTTTGACGGTATCGTTCTCGATCCGCCTAGTTTTGCACGTTTCAAGGGTTTTAACTTCAATGTGCGTGAGCATTTGATGCCGCTGGTTGCTGAATGTGCAGAAATTTTGAATCCGCATGGATTCTTCATGGTGAGTTCGAATTACAGCGAATTTAACTTGTCCGCGTTTGCGCGTGATGTACTTGCTGCAGTTGCCTCAGTCCATCCAAATGCAAGAACAGCATGGAAAAAATCTCAGGATATTGACTTTGTCGGTAGCGGCACTACAAAAGATTCTTGCCTCGTCGCTACGATGGTAGAAGTGTAATAGCTGTGGGCATTGAGCACGGCACTTCGTGCCTTTGAACTATGAACAATGGACTTTGAGGTAAATCAAAGGTATTCCTCAAAGAACCGAAGGTTCGACCTCATGTCTCAAAGGGAGCCTTTGGCGACCGAGCTCACCGCTCATAGCTCACCGCTTACTGCTCATCTCCGCCGTCCATCTCAATTTTCAGCTCTTTCAGCTTGCGCCATAGCGTTGCACGGCTGATACCGAGCCGTTTGCAGACTTCAGTCTTGTTCCCCTTGCAGACGCTCAGTGCGTGCAGAATATGCCTGCGCTCCATCTCTTCGAGTGAAAGGATTTCGTCTTCGGCGGGGGCGGCATTTGATGGCTGTGCATTGATTGGCGCTGTGCTGTGCGTCAAATATCTTGTCGGATTGTGCGTCAAAAGCCCGGCTCTGTCCGTCGTTCCCGTAATAGGTACAAATTGTATGGGCTTCCCGATGGGGTTGTCGATGGACTTTTCGACTTCTTCGACCTCTTCGCCGCTGTCGCGTATGATTTCTTCTTGAATCACGTTATCTTGGACAACATTATTGTCCTTGATGTGCGGAATCGCGACCGTCTTTTCGCGGGCTTCCACTTGCACATGTTCGGGCAAGTCTTCAAGCTTGATGATTCCGCCTTCCGAAAGCACGATGGCATGTTCCATGATGTTTTCGAGTTCGCGGATGTTGCCGGGGTAGGGGTACTTCGTCAATGCGTAAAGTGCAGCCGGTTCAAGGTCGTGAATTTCCTTGCCCTGCGATTCTTTATTCTTTAAAATAAAGTAACGAATTAAATTTGGGATGACCGGTTTGCGTTCTCTGAGCGGAGGCAATTGCAAATGGAACGTGTTCAAGCGGTAGTAAAGGTCTTCGCGGAACCGCCCTTCTTGCATGGCTTGTTGCAAATTGCGGTTTGTGGCCGCGATGATGCGGATGTCGAGGTAACGTGCCTCGGTTTCGCCCACGCGCCTAATTTCGTGACTTTGTAAGAAACGTAAAAGTTTGACTTGCGTTGCCAGCGAGAGTTCGCCGACTTCGTCTAAGAACAACGTTCCGCCGTTTGCGGATTCGAACAAACCTTTTTTGTCTGCGGTTGAGCCTGTATATGACCCCTTCTTGCTGCCGAAGAGTTCGCTCTCTACGAGGTTCTCGGGAATGGCTCCGCAGTTGACCGGCACAAACGGTTCGTTGGCGCGTTTGCTGTAGCGGTGTACGACGTTCGCTAAAAATTCCTTGCCCGAGCCTGACTCTCCGGTTATAAGCAAACTGCTGTTGGTCGGGGCTACTTTATAAACCGTCTTTAAAATCTTTCGCATCTCGGGCGTATCGCCGAGAAGGCTGTCCAACACTTGGGACTCCATGAGCTGCGTGTTGGATTTGTTCTGCTGTTGTGCTTGAACTTTACGCGCTGTACTTTCGAGAAGCGACAATGTAATGGGCTTCTTCAAAAAGCTTGTTGCGCCACGCGTGATAGCACTAGCTGCTCCCTGCCAGTTGCGATCGTCGCACAGTACGAATATTTCGATGCCCGGTTGACGTTCCTTGAGGTAGCTGATCATGTCCATGTTGTCGAGCATTAAAAAAGGAACTTCGATAAACGCAAGGTCTATCGACGTCTTTTTTACAAGCGGCATCAAGGTCTTTTCGTCGGAGCAGGCTAGGAGGTCCGTTCCAGCAATCGACCAGTTGCGCTGTATCTCATCGACAAATTTCCGATCAAAATCAGCGATCAGGATATTCATCTTTTATGCGATTACGAATGACTCTTGATGATCTCGTCAACCTTGGTACGCAGCTGCTGGAGGTCTAGCGGCTTGCTGAAAATAGCGGCAACATCGAAATGCTGGGCCGTTGCCAAGTAGTCTTCGGCAGAGGTGCGTCCACCACCGCTAATCGCAATAATGCGATCGCTTAAGCCCATGCGTCTCAAGTCAAGGATTACTTCAAAGCCGTCACCCTCCGGCATGATGATATCCGTGATAATTACATCGTACGTGTTCTTCTGATAGAGCGACTTAGCTTTTTTGCCATTGCATGCGGTATCGACAGAATATCCTTTCAATTCAAGGGCGGACTTCAACATGAGGTTCAACTGAGCGTCATCGTCAATAATGAGTATTGTAGACATTAAGCCTCCATTTTCTCGTTTCTTATAGGCCAATATAGATAAAAAATAGTTCCTTCGCCTAAAGTTGTTTGTACAGTATAGCCCGCATTGCCTTCTTTTAGCAGTCTAAGAGCCGAAGATAGGCCTAAACCGAGACCTTCACCGGGTGCTTTTGTTGTAAAGAACGGGGAGAATATGCGTTCGAGGGTGGCTGTATCCATTCCCGTGCCGGTATCTTCGACCGTTATTTTGGCATAAACGCCGGGATCGATTTGCGGGGCGTAAGGCGTGATAAGGGGTTCTTTGAGTTCTTCTTTTTCTAGAGAAATCGTAAGTGTTCCGCCGTTTTCTTTCATGGCGAAAATGGCGTTGTTTGCAAGGTTGCTGATAATGCGGTCGAGGGCCGCCACACTACCGACAATGCGGAGATCCTTGTCTAGGTTGTCTGCTTTGACCTTGACGTTTGGCGGGAGCGTAATCCAGAGCTTCTTTACTACGTCGTCGATAATCATGTATGGGGCGAAGTTGGTGGCGGTCTCGTGTTCAGAGGTCTTTCCGCGAATGGTGTTCAACAGTTCTTCGAGAGATTCCTTACCGCGTGTTGCTGCCTTCTTAGCCTCTTGAATGAACATGTATGCTTGATTGTCCTTGTCAATCACTTCGAGCGCCAGGTCGCAGAAACCGATTTGGGAACCGAGAATGTTGTTGTAGTCGTGGGCAAATCCACCGCAAATCGTTCCCAGTTCTTCGAGCCTTGAATGGATATGCTTCTGTTCTTGAAGCATGTCGCGTTCTTTTTCGAGTTGCTTTTCTTTTGTGATGTCGATTTTGATGCCGATGGTTTTATATGGTTTTTGCGGAGCCATAATCGGGATGAACATGTTTTCAAAAATCATGATATCCTTGGCTTCACCTTTGCGGACGGCCATATTGTAATCGTCTTGCTTCAGGATTTCAACGCTTTCTTCTTCTTCGTTATCTTCGTTGATTATCTTTTTTATTCGTTCGTAAGAAATAAAACTTTGCGGTTCGCCTTCGTTTCGGGCGAGGAGTTCTTGCGGTAAAATTTTGTTGTCGGGTTCGGACGTTTGTAATAAGTTTCCGCGTTCCTTGATGTCGTTCTGGTTCTGCGTCATGAATACGCCTTGTTCGTTCTTGGACCAAAAGCGGAAGGGGAGTGTACTGATAAGCGTGTCCAAAAAGAACTTGCTTTCATCGACTTTCTTTTTCCAAATATTAAGGCGTTCTTGGTAGCGGATTTGGTCGAGTTGGTATTCCTTGAACTGCTCATTACGTACTTTTATAATTTGTTGGTAATGTAGTGTGTTTGAAATGTCGCTGAAAAATACTACATTATAGTTTGTTGTTAACGATTGGCGGATTTGAAATACGGAAGCGTTGAAAATATGGTCTTCGTTGTCTATTTTAATTTTGATTTTATTGTAAGTCGCTTCTCGTTCGGGATCCGTTATTTGTGGGAATATTGATGAAATTTTCTTATTATAGATGGATTCTTGTGTGGTATGTAAAATGCTGAGTGCCGCGGCGTTTGCAAAAATGATGTTGCCTTTGGTGCTGTAGTAAAGCAGACCGTCGGTCATCTTTTCTTTGAGTTTGTCTAAAAACCACGATGTACTCTTGTTCTTGAACGAAATGGAGGTGAAGTATTGCCCCGAAAGAATAGCGAGAAACACCGAGATAAACTGTGTCCATTTGAGGAACTGGTCGAATCCGTTGAAATTTGTAGAAATGGGGATGATAAAGTCAAAGAATACGGCCATCAGGGAAAAAAACATGAATGAACTCAGCATGTAAATGCTGACTTGTCGTGGTAGAGTCGAATCGCTAGAATTGACGACGTTGCGGAGTATGATGTAGCTGGTTATGATGATGTTTGGAACTACAAAAAGGCAAAATAGCAACGAATAGAGATTGAATACAGGCCTTTCTGCAAATGGTGTAAATCCGAAAATATTGAAGTTGGTGATGTATGAAGGATCCTTGATGAATGCAAATGTCGAAATGATAACGGATGCTGCTCCTAAAATGTTCATGAGCTTCCATCCGTTTCTCCTTTTTATTTTTAAGCTAATCTCTGCTGTGTGTTGTATGGAATTTCCTATTTGGATCCAGGCTAGGGAGGCCACCCCAAAGATAAGCATTCTTGCCGTATAGGCCTTTGTTCCGGGCTCAAAGTTGTTACCGCTGAAAAATATATCGCCAATCAGGTTGCTCGCTTGCCAGAAGATTCCTATGATGACCAACTGGTGAATGGAATTGGGAAGCTGCCTGATGGACGTTTTTTGGCCAAGCATGATGGGATAATAGCATACGATAATTAACGCTATGACCGAAAGCGCAATGACGTAAGGTGAGTTTGTAAAAAGACTCTCTTGCATATTATCCCATTGACTTGGTTTCTTTTACTTTGTCCTCTTGATACCGAATGTCTTTGTTTTTTCAAACGAAGATTTTATCGAGAAGTTTGCGGTAATCTTTGCGTCGTTCTTGACTTCGGGATTGTTCATGTTGGGGGTGAATTTAGCGCTGATTTCGGCCTTGTAAATGTATGCACCTGTGCCTACAGCACGGTCTTCCTGTGAGCGGATTCCCGAAGGAGCCTTGTTTGCCCATTCGATAATGAATTCTATCTGGTTGTTGGGCGAGAGGTATTGCTTCGGATCGACTTCGAAGGATTTGTTGAAGCGGTTGACGAAACTGCCGAGGTTCGAATAAATCGGAATGTTGAACTTGACGAGCAGTTTTTCCCAGGCGCATTCGTCACCAAGTGATGCTCCACGCGGAACGACGAGGTTCACGTCGAATATGGCGCCGCCAATATCGGTAGAGTCGATGCCTTGACGCGTTACCTTACCGTCCTGGATGAAGTCATATTTGCCGTTTGATGCATTCTTGATATAGAATCGCATTGTTTCATTGGCATCCACTTTGGAACGATTCTCGGAATTGGCATCGACGATTGTTTCCCGGAGATCCATCGAGTATTTGATTTTGGGTGCTCCGTTACCATTGACAAGAATCCAAGGAACTTCGTTTTCTGGGTAGTTACCGTTAGCATCCTTGAAAACGCTGGTCATGGCAGAACCCATTCGTACAAAGTCTCCTTCCATGACGTTTTCCGTGAAATCGCCGATAAAGATGAATGTAAGACTGGTGTTGTTTTGTGTGTAACTCCAGTTCGAAAAACCGCTGCTGAAAATATTGGATTGCTTTTCGGCACGTTTGTGTCTGTAGAACTGCTGTGAAGAATCGGCAGTGACGAGAGGTTCGCTTGCGATAATGGTCAAAACATCTGCGGTCGAAGTCTGGTTTATGATTGCGGAAACATAGACCGGCCCGACTTTGTCTTCGGCGAGTACGGAATTTGTTTCGATGGCTGCCCCTGTTCCCAGATATTGCGTGACTTTACCTGCATGCGAAATCGTCTTGCCGCCAGGAAGCATGCCTTCGAAGTTTCCTGCGGTGTTGCCGAACTGGAACGGTTTTTCGAGGTCAAGGGAGAGGTTCGCTCCGTTAAAGACGAGCTTGCTCTTTTCGACCATGAGCGTTTCAGGTTTCGTTGTACCGAAGATGATTTCCAATGTGTCCGGAATGTGCTTGGCATCGGGGGCGCGTTCGAAGACTACATCGACGTGGTTGGCATAGCCGTTTTGTTTCTTGTCGGTGATGACGGCGTAGTTCATCGGAATCGGCAAAATCTTGAGGAAAATTTCGACCAGTTCCGGTGTGCAGATGCCTGCGACTCCGTTGCCGTTCAAGTCGGTAATGATTCCGGCGGCGTCAAGCTGTCCCCACATGCCTGCGTTCACGAGGGATGCTCTGTTAGCGTCAAATGCAAGTTCGAAGTCCCAGATGTTCTTTGCTTCGTTGTAAAGCTTTGCAGAGAGCACTGTCGGGATGGAGGCCTTTGTTGTTTTGTCCGTGCCGTAGAGAATGAGCGGAAAATTCGTACCCGGAGCGGAAATCGGCTCGCTGAATTGCAGATAAAGGTGGTCTGCCGTTGCTGTATCCTGACGTTCGAGGATGGTTGCCGAGATGAGAGCCGGTGGCATGCCGTCGGAATAGGAATCGTCAACGGTTTTTACGTTGCCCTGGATATCGCTAGTGAGCGTAATCTTTCCGGTGGCATTCGTCACGATTTCTTTTGGAACGTCAATGCTTACGATAAGAGAACGACCATTGAGCGATTTGACGGTGCTAGAGGTGTATGTCTGGTTTTCGTAGGTAAACGTGATAGAGGTGAACTTCTGGTTTTCCAAGTATTCCGATGAAAGCGTGATGTCCATAGCATCAGGAATATGGTCGCAGTCCAAATCGACAATCTTTGCGACATCGATAATCGGCCAAGGCGGCAGTTCCGAGATGTTCAGTTCTGCGGTTGCCGGCGTGTAGGCGAATTCCTTGTTGCTCATGTGCGTTGCAGAAATCGTTGTCTTTACGGCGACCTTGGAACTCACGTAAATCGTCGCAACACCATCGTAGAGCGTCACGGACGTTACTGGAATTGTCGCTGCCGGGTCGGTATAGAAGAGTATGTTCGGGTCATCAGAGATGAGGTCCACGTTCAGGTTCTTTTCATCCTTGAGAAGCTCAAGGTTGCTGTCGAGGAGCGAAATTCCGACTTCGATGAACTTGTCCTTGTAGCCTTCGATTTCGATTTTGTCAAAGACGAGATAACGTTTTTCGGGCGGAATGGTGATACTGTCAATTTCAACGTTGGAACGCACGATGGCGCAAGCGCAATCATACTTGTTTTCGGTTTTCTGGTTTGCGTTTCTGTTGTGCCAACTGACCCATTCCATGTAGTTGTTGCCGTAGGCAAGTATCGTATCCTTTACTCCGAAGGAAATTTCGTCCTTGCGGTTCGTTTTCAAGTATTCGAACTTATACGGGTTGCTGTTCATTTCTACTGCATCGAGAAGGCCTGTCGGAGAAACCTTGCTTGTTGCGGCGTATGTCGTAATGGTGTCTTCTTTTTCGATAGAGTATCTCGGAGTCACGAACGGTTCCGTGAACTTAGTTTCGACGGTACGGATAATCTGCGGTCCGGTTTCTTCCGTGTCGTCCGGGCCGTAGCCGTAAATATGCTTGCCGTGGTAATAGACAGGAACGTATGGGTCGCGCACCATGGCGATGACCTTTTCTCCGTGAGAGTTCGTTTCGAGTTGTGCTGTTTCGGAACCCGTGTAGTACGGTGCCTGCGTGAGGTCTATGCCTTCGAATCGTTCTGGGTCATCGTCTGCGGCATGGGCGATGAGCGACCAGCCGTTATTAAAGTCCTTGTACGTTGCGTTAAGCCATTTGATTTGGAAGATGATTCTTCCAGAAACGTAGAGTCTGTCGTTGACAGTGATGGGGAGGTAGTATTGCCCAGCGTCGTCTGCTGTCATTGGGCCGAACGAAACCAAGGGCTTGCTTGGATCTACTCGGGGAACAACAAGACCTGTTCCGTCGAATACTTGACCGATGTAGCTTACCGGTGTTTCAAGGCTTGCCTGTGCACCTAGATAAAGCCTAAGTTCAAAGTCCTGGAATACAAGTGTATCGTTGTTGTCGATTTCGACGATAAAGTCACCGCAGTTTTGCCAATTGCCTTTAGTGCACTTGCTTGTATTCTGGTAAGCGCTAGGTTTGATGAAAATGTCCAAGTCTGCGTAAGAGGCGTAAGCTTCCGTGGTAAATGAGTATTCGTCGGATGTTGTCGTGCCCGAAGATACCTTGAAGTAGTAAGTCGTTCCTGCTTCAAGCCCTGTAAGGATCGCTTCGTGGAATAGGACTGCTCCGCCCTCGGCTGTTTGCGTTTCCGTATAGGTTCCGCCTTTATTTTTGCCGTAATTGACAATGCCGTTCAAGCGGTCTGTACTCCACCAGTAAATTTTTGCACTACGATTATCTACTTGGCAAATCGTAACTCCCTTGATGGTCGTGCCTGTCGGAGTCATGGTAAACGTGTACCAGTAACCATGGTTGTCGTCTGTAGTGAGGTTCCTCTTGGTGTCCATGCCTTCGAGGAAGAAGTAGTATGTTGCCCCTGGGGTAAGGCCGGTCAGTGTGACGGCTCCGCCTTTGGATGCTTTTTCCTGCTGTACGGATTTAGCGGTGTTCGCATCAGTCGTCGTGTTGTAGAATACGGTCACGAGGGCGACTTCGTCTGCATCCCAGCTAATGATTGCTTCTGTTTCTGAAATCGGCGTTCCGACGATGTTGCTGAAAACAGGGCCTTCGTTGTCGGGCGGGAGCGTCTCGGCGAGGCTCTGTGCCGGGAAGAGGAACTGGGCCGAGAAGTCAATGCAGGTTTCGGTCGAGGTGTATTTGCTCCAGTCTTCAATAAGTGTCTTTTCGGGGTCGCGTCCACCCATGAGAGCGCCTTTCGGGCATCTGTACTGGTAAGGCATGCCGCCTGCGTTGTAGCCGTCGGGGTTTGCGGAACGGTTATGCGGATGTTGCGGGTTCTTGTCGCCTGCGCCCATCAAGAGGGAAATGTCCCACGGGTTTGCACCAAGGGCGTAGTACATGTTGTCCAAGGCGACTTTCAGGTAACGTTCGTCCTTTGTGAGTTCGTACATCAAGAAGATGGAAACGGCTGTACCCAAGTTATAACGGATAACACCCCAGTCAAAGCTTGTCCATACGAGGTTGTAGGGCTTGATGACTTTGAGGTCTGTTGGGCCTTCATGCGGGTCGCCTGTACCCACGCCCGGATTCACGAGAACGGTGGAATCACCTTGGTTCGTGGCATCGTTCAAAATCTTGCGGAACGTGGCCATCGTGCGCATCGAAAGGGAGTCGCGTTCGATTTCGGTGAGGCCGTATTCTGCGGCTTTTTCGGGGTCTTTCAAAATCAAGTTCTGGAAGGCGAATAGCACGTAGGTGTGGATGTTCTGGTAGTCAGTTGCCCAGCCGCCAGGAGAGAAGCCACTTTCGTTGCCGAGGAATCCCGCCCTGAAATAGTCCAGGTTGAACAAGTAGTTGGTGGGGTTGTTAAAAATTTTGGTGTTCTTGTAAAGGTCGTAACGGTAGGTCGTGTCCTTGGTGGCATACCACAAAGCGAGGGCTGCTGCTGCACCGTCATCATAGCGAGGGCCACCACCGGTGTAGAATCCCGGAAATTCCGTTGTTTTTCCCATTTCGTTGCCGTTGCCATAATCAAAAAGTGGCATCATTACGTTCTTGTAAATGTCTTTTGCTGCTGCAAGGAGCGTATCCGAATAGGCGGCATCATAGACGCGGTAGCCTGTTGCGACGTTTGCGAGTGCTGCAACGAACATGCCTGCGGTGTTGGCTCCGATTCCTTTGAGCACCACGCGGTCCGGGCCACCCTTGGATTCCGGCTGTGCATCCTGACGTTCCGGCAAATCCCAGAACTGGTGGTCTTTTTCATCAACGCCCACGGAATGGTACATGTCGTTCTTGGCGATGAGTCCGTCAGCTTTCGATGCCTTATAGAGCTTTAGAATAAAGTCTGCACCGATTTTGGCTTCGTAAAGGATATCCGGGATACCGTCTGTAAAGACTGTGTCTGCATAGGAATGTCCGTAGCGGTCTTCAGCTTTGTCGGGGTAGGTGAGATAGACCATCGAAAGGACGTATGCGGTATAGCCAAGTGTTTCTGAAACCTTGAAATGGTCACCGCAGTCATGCCATCCGCCTGTCAAGTCGTGTCCGATTTTGGAACCGTCCTTCAAGTGGCATGGCTTGTGAAAGTGCGAATCCGTATTACCGCAACGCTGAATCCCGAAGAACTGCAAGGAGTTTTCGAGAATGGCATTATAAATCGACGGATGGACATGGAACGTGGCCGAAGTGTCTTTCCCGATGACCAAGAAATATTCGCCAGTCGTAGAAAGAGTTGAGAAGTCGGCGCGGTAGAGTGTTTCTTTCCCGGTGCTCGTGGAATCTCCAAATACGTAGAGGTTTTCGAGGGAGTTGAATGCACCCGTAATCCAGATTCCCGGCTTCGTGTAAGTTCCGATTAGTGACAAGTTTCCGCCACCCGGCACTTCTTTGCCGCTGTTAGCGTCGATGACCTTGAACGTCTTTTCTTTGGTGTCGGCGACGTAGGCGTATTTGTAGTCTTGCGGTCTAAAACCCGCTTGGTTTAAACGGATGGGGCGTCTGTCATAGACGTTCAGTGAATCGAGGTAGCGACGGCTACAGTTTGTACAAGTCCTGTCTATGTTCGGGAGACTTTCTCGTACCGCTGCGGCTGCATTGTCTATGCAAAATAAGGCTAATAATGAAATTGCACTAATCAGTTTCTTCATACTTTGTTCCTCCTAAAAAAGTAGCCGCCTGGACTTTAAATCCAGGAGGCTTCTCGATTTAGATTATTTTCTTCTCTTAAAGCCAAGTGTCTTGGTCTTGCTATCGCTTGCTTTTTCGACTTTTTCACCAACGGCCTTGCAAGTCGCCTTATAGTCGTTACTTGTTTCGTCAAACGTCGTTGCGCAGAAGGTTTCTGCCTTGAAGTCGAACTTAGCGATGTAAGCTCCAGTTCCAATCTTGTTGCCCTTCTTTGCGACAGGGGCTTCGTTGTCCTTGGCTGCCCATTCCAAATTGAGCTTGAGGCTACCGTTATCGACGAGATTGCGTATGGCAGCGAAGTTTTCCTTCGGAATTTCAGTATTGTATGTATTGACGTACTGCCCAAGGTTGTCGTAGAGGTCCATGACTATCTTCAAGCTGTAATCGTACATGTACATGCCGCTGTGAGTCATGAAGTTCGCTGAAGGCATCGAAATTTCGATTTCGAAATTCGGACCCGAGCCGAAGTATGTGGCCGTGTCTGCCTGACCTAGAATCGTGCCATCCTTGCCGATGAAGTTATGCTTGCCTCCGATAACGGCGGTGGTTACGAAAGCGTCGTCGTTTGTGGATTCCGGGCGACCGAAGTAGGCTCCTGTTTTCGGCGTGGCTGCCGGTTCTGTAAGCTTGGTCGTAAAGCGAACGTTATCATCACCCGTGACGCGAATATAGGGATTGCCGTTTGTCGGGGCATTGTTGTTCTTGTCAATGAATGCAGAACCGAGCGAATTCGGGACAAGGCGGATGCGGTCACCGGCATGGATTATGTTATCCTTTTCGTTATAGATGAAAAGGTAAGACTTTCCGGATCCTTGCGGTTTTTCGGATGGGATGTATTCGTCGCGTTCACGCTGGATGTACGAGCCTGTTTCAAGCAATGTAACGGGTTCGGACGTGTTGATGGTAAGAACGCCCTTGATGACTCGTGCTGTGTTGATGACAGGAGGGCACTTGTCGTACAACGTGTATGTCGATTCAAAGAATCCGTTCGCCATACCCTTGAGCGGGGTGATAGTTCCGTTTCCTTCTTTTTCGCCACTCGTTGAACCGTAAGGATAGGCGAGGTTTGCCGGGATGGTGATTTCGATGATGCTAAGTGTATCGGCAATAACGGCAGTATTGATGGAATCGACCAACACTGTACGTGAATTGGTGATTGTATCTCGTTTTGTCCAGTAAGTTTCTTTCGGGATGATTTGCCCGCCAGTTGTATCGGCTGTGGTGATGAACGAGCGTGTGATACCCGGATTTCCCCAGACCGTCGTGATGCTGTCGAACAGGTCCTTGGGTTTGAGCTTGCGTTCGAAAACGATATAGACTTTATCGGGTACGCCGTCACCTTCTACGTCAATCATTTCTGCATGATAGACCGGAACCGGACGAGAGATGAGCGTTATAGGCACGGTCGGTTTGCAACCCAGCGGATTGATTTGGTTCAAGCTATAGTCTGTGATGGAAAGGCTACCGGCGGCTCTTGCACTTGCTTGTGCTCCAACGGGGACAAGGGATTTGTCCGCATTCCCGCTGATGATGTATTGCCAGCTCTTGCCGTTGTTCGTCGTTGTCGCGTTGCCGACAACTGCAGGCATACCCGGAGCTCCTGCTACGGAGAGGGGCCATTCGTTCAAGGACGAGAGAATGACGGGTTCGGAGAACGCAATCATCACGGTGTCGAATTGGGTATTGTCATCTGCTCTTTCGAGGATGGAAACGCTTTCGAGAGTGGGGAGGATGCCGTCTGTAATCTTTGCCGTTTCAGCGTTTGTCGCCTTGCTGTCATTGACGTATGTCGTAATCTTTCCAGACGGACTCGGATCCTTCTGGATGAGGCTTGTGTCGATCGGAATGACGACTTCGTTCTTGTCGGCGTAGTTGGCCGCTATGAGCGGAACTTTGATAGAATCGGTCATGCCTTCGATAAAGAACTTGATGCTATCCAAAGTGTAACCGTCGGCAAGCTTGTTCGAGAACGTAATTCTCAGTTGGTCCGCCTTGTCATCGCAATCGCTATCTTCGGCGAGTACCTTTATTGGCGACGGGGTCTTGGATTCGGCAAAGAACGTTTGCTTGGAAACGTCGTCTTCGTCATCCGGGTCGGAATAGACGACTTGGATGGTATCGCCTGCGAAGAACGAAATTTCTGTAGCCGGATTTCTTGTTTCCTTGGAGTGGTTGACGGCCGTGAACGGGCCTCCGACAAAGTGGCCAGGGTTTGTGGCGTCTGCTGTCAAGGTCACGGTGAGAGCATCGTTCTTCTTATTGTTGAGAATTTGGACTTCAAGAGATTGCGTGTTCTTCTTGACTTTGTCCTTGTCCATCAAGTCGATGTAGAAGACCGTTCCCTCGGGGTCGGCGGGGCTAACCACCGGATTCCCGTTGGCATCCTTGAGGACAAGTGTCGATGCGGTGGCATCGCCCTTCGAGAAGTTGATGTAGTAAGTTCTATTTTCGAATGCGCAGCCTCCGTTTTCGCTACAGGCGTCGCAAGTGGGGTTCGGCCCTGCAAAAATGGTAATATCGACTTTCTTGCTGCCAAGTGTCATCTTGACCGGAATATCGAGATCCCACATGTCTGTTGCTATGTCATATTTGGCAATAATCTGCGTGCCGGATTCGTCCAAAATCCATTTATCAAGACCTTCAAAGAGCACTTGGCCACTGATTTTTACGCCGTTTGCCCAAACTTTTGTGACAAAGCCACCTTCGGTGATGTGGGCTTTGCCGGTAACATGGACGGTACTGTTCGGCTGGTCGATATCGATATGGGAACCGTTGGATACGTTGAACGGAGGATCGAGAGTGACATCCATTCTGTAATTCGCTCTTTTGGTGTCCATCTCGCTCTTGGATGGGCTGTAACCCCAAATAAATTCATCCTTGCGATAGACGGATACATACGGGTTTTCGATGGCGAGGTCGAGGTCGATATCGCCTGCGTCTTTCTCTTCGCAGGGCATGCCGGGGTAATCTTTTTCTTCGTTATTTGCACGGGAATGCGGCATCCAGCTCCAGTCACCCGGATTGGCATCGATAGCTTCCTTGCTGGTGATGTCTGTGACCCAGTGCCACTTGTTGCCGGAACGGCAATAGAATTTTTTGTTCTGCGGAGGAACGTCGAGCGGATCGTCCTGGCCAACGGCCCTGATGCGGGCTACGAAGAGCACATCGACACGGAAACGGCTGGAAGATTTGATGACTGTAGAACCGAGCGGGATGGGGAAGTACCACTGCCAAGTCTTTGTTTTTTCGTCGTAGGTATCTTCAATCTTAACTGGGCGGACGTGGCGGAAGCCTTCGTTCAACTGGGCAAGCGTTGTGGGGTCGCAAGCCTTGTTGAAGCCTGCTTCGTCGTATGCTTGGCAAATGTCGGTACGGATGGCGACATCGTCGTAGAGGTCGTCATCGCCGCGCATGTACATGCGGACGGTGAGGCTGTCGAACGGTCGTGCTTCGTTGTTGAAGATGTTCATGTTGATGGCCGGTTTGCCATCCCATTCGTATTGATAAGTTCTTACGCTGAAATCGTACCAGGTCACCGGAGTCGTGAACTTGAGCAGGTTGCCGTTATCATCGACGGTAGATTGTGCTCCGTTGCTTTCGACCATGAAATAGTAGGTCGTCTTTTCTTTGAGTCCACCGATTTTGACGTAGTGGAACTGTGTCGGAATGCCGGATACATCTGCGTTACCTGCGCCGGAATTGAAGGCGAATTCGGAGGCGTTGGAATGCGGCTTTGTATCCCAATAAATTTTGGATTCGTATTCGCCGTTCGGGGTGTACCACATGATTTCGGCGCTGTCGCCCGTTACGTTACAGACGGTGACGTTGGCGATGTTTGCATTTTCGACCGTGCTGAGCGTCGTGAACGTGAACGGTGTCTTAGTGCTATCGACAAGGTATTTTTCCTTGGTATTTTCCGGCTTGTAGGCGTTAGCTCCTGTGACATAGAAGTAATAGGCCGTACCCGGCTTTAAGTCCTTGAGGGTAACGTCGTGTCGGACGCCTGCTCCAGAACCTGTTGCGGTCAAGTTGTACTGACCTTCGGTTGTTCCGTAAGAAATGGTTACAGTGCCACGTTGGGTGAGCTTTACAGTGACGAGAGCGGAGTCCATGCTGACATGGCGGATTTCCACGCTGATGTCCGGGGCCAGAGTCTTATCGACTTTATTGGAGGCGAGCATGCCAGCACTGACCAAGGTTGCAGCTGCGTCGATGCAAGTTTCGGAGAGGTGATAGTCTTCCCAGCTCTTGTTATCAGGAACCCAGGAGTTTGTCATGCCCGGAGTCACACCGCCGAAGAGAGCGCCCGTTGGCGGATTATACTTGTAGCTTGCGCCCGGCATGTTCTTGCCTTCGGGGTTTGCTGCGCGGTGGTGCGGGTGGGCGTCGTTCTTGTCGCCCACGCCCAAGATGAATGAAACATCCCACGGGTTCACGCCCAACATGTAGTTGAGCTGATTGATACCGAGCTGACGCATTTCATCTGCATGCCAGTCTGGGTTGTTCACGTTCGGGAGTGTAATGCCTTTTTCTTCGATATCCTTGGCGACATCGGCGTAGGCAAGGACTTCAAAGACGTTACCCATCTGGTAGCGGTTGTAAATCCAAGTCTGGTCCGTGTGCATGGTAAACCAAATTGGGTCATACTGGAAGGGACGAGATTTCCAGTTGCCTGTTGCCGGGAGTGTAATGGAACCGTTTCCGTTTCCGCTCATGTCGTTCAAGTTACTGATCATGTCGATGACGCAGTCTTCAACGGCGTTCAGCCATTCGCTTTCGGAGAGGCCGTATTCTGTTGTTGCTTTGGTCTTGTCGGCAAGAATCAACTTATACAAGGCGTAAAGGGCGTAGGAGTAGGCGTTTGCCCAGCTCGTGTTCTTGACATCCTTGAAGAAACCTTTGTTGTTCGTGACGAACCAACCGCCATCGAAGAAGCCCGGACCTTGAGCGTATTCCTGGCCTGCGACCATATTCTTGTTGCGGAGCATGTCGTCAGCGTAAGTCTTTTCGCCTGTGGCATAAAGGAGTGCCACAGAGGCGAGAGCCATGTCGTCGTAGAATTCGTTGTTGCCGTTATAGGCTGGGCTAGACCAGCCAGCGGCTTTCTTGTTGTTCTTGTAGGTCTTGCCTTGTGCCATCGACTTTGCAAAGTCATACATTTCCTTAGCGACCTTCAAGCAGCTATCGGCAAAAGCTTTGTATTCGGGATATTCGCTGTACATCTTTGCGACGAGAGCCATACCGGCTGCGGTTTCGCCACCGATGTTGGCCCCGATTTCACCGAGACGGACTGTTCTGGAGGCTGGACCGCCACGGTCTGTTGCTGATGCAGAGTTATCGACGGGGAGCTTGTCCTGGTTTTCAGGACGGCCCCACCAAGCGTGGTCTGAACCGAAATTACCTACAGAAAGAGCCATGTCGTCGATAACGCCCTTTGCGCGCACGTATGCACGGAGCACAAAATCAGCACCGTGCTTTGCTTCGCGGAGCATGTCCGGCATACCGTCGGTATTGACGGTTTCACCTTGGTTGAATGCGAAATGGTCTTCGTCCGCATCCGGGTTTGTTGCAGCCATGACTGCGGCCACCATGAATGCGTACATCTGTGTCTGCGATTCCTTCAGGTGGTCACCGCAATCGTAGTAGCCGCCTTCGAGAGTCCCAGCGAGGGAAGCGTTGAATGGTCCGCGAACATCATCGGCTCCAGTGACGACTGGGCCACCACCGTCCTTGGTGTGGCTTGCTGGGTGGAACCAGGATTCTCCGTTACCACTGCGGTTGATGCCGTAGAATTTAAGGGCGGCGTCCTTCACCATGGAATAAACGTTGTCGGAGATGATGAATGTACTGGAGATATCGTTACCGACCTTGATGCGGAGACGGGTTTCGGTCGGGATTCCCTGAGGAATGTTACCAATCATGATTGTGCCGGATTGGCCCTTGATATCGACTTGGTAACGCTTCTGGTCATTCGTGGCGGCGTTTGTGCCTGCAATAATCGTCCAGTCCGAGGTTGTCGTTTGACCGGAGGACTTTAGCGTGCCGGTGACTGCCGGGCTTAATGATTTGCCATTGACATCGACGACTTCGAAGGTGGTCGCATTACCGACGTAATAGAATTGGCGTTCCAGGTCTTTTTCGAGGTAGCCCGCTTGGTTGATGCGGATTGGAGACATGCGGTAGTTGATGGCATCCAAGTAAGCTTGGTTCAGCGTATCGGGAATCAAGGCGTTCGGAGCGTATGATGCCGGAGTCAGGTTTTTCGGCAACATATTCTTCTTCTTGGTGACCGAAGTGTCAAAATGCTTGAATACGGTACTGTCCCAGGTGAGTGGGTACGTCGGTCGAATCAGGTCGTAAGGAGTCGGTTGTTCCTGCTGCGCTGACGTGAATCCGACAGCAGCGCACAATGCAAACAGATACTTCTTAATAGACACGGTGTCTCCTTTATATATGTAAAAATCGGGCAAAACAAGTCTTGCCCTCTAATTATATTCTCTCAAAATCTAAAATAGATTATTTCTTTAAAAATGTTTTGGAATAAATGCTTTTTTTGTTCTCAAATTATACTCTATTTTTGTGATAATTTCTTGAAGTGTATTATATATATGTTAAAAAAATTACAGTATATGGGAAAACAGACTGTAAGGAAAAATTTTATTTACAAAACCATTTACTTTTTCCTTTTGAATCCGAGAGTCTTTGTCTTGTTGTCCGTCGAGCGTTCGGTTTTTTGACCGATTTCGTCGCATTTGGCTTTGTAATCGTTACTCGTTTCATCGAAAGTCGTTGCGCAGAAGGATTCCGCCGTGAAATCAAATTTCGCGATGTAGGCTCCAGTCCCGATTTTATTGCCTTGCTTTGATACGGGGGCTTCGTTGTCTTTGGCGGCCCATTCCAAGTTCAGTCGGAGAAGTCCATTTCCCACGAAGTTTCGGATGGAGGCGAAGTTTTCCTTTGGAATGTCGAGCGTGTAGGTGATGACGTATTGTCCAAGGTTGTCGTAGAGGTCCATGGTCACGTTCAGGTGGTAATCGTACATGAATCGACCGTCATGCGTTGTGAAGTTCGCCGAGGGCATTGTCACTTCGATGTTGAAGTTCGGACCCGAGCCGAAGTACGTAGCCGTATCTGCCTGGCCGAGGGATGAGCCGTCTTTGCCGATGAAGTTGTTTTTGCCGTTGAAAACAGCGCTTGTGACGAAAGCGTCTTTAGCCACTGTTTCCGGGCGGCCCATGTAAGCCGTAACTTTCGGAGTCGCGACAGGTTCCGTGAGCGTTACCGTAAAGTGGATGTTGTCGTCGCCGGTGATGCGGACGTAGGGGTTCTTTGGAGTCGGAACGTTGCCGTTTTTGTCGATGTAGGCTGCACCGAGTATGTCGGGAACAAGGCGGATGCGGTCGCCTGCGTGGAAAACGTTATCTTTTTCGTTATAGGTAAAGATGTACGATTTTCCAGACCCTTGCGGTTTTTCGGGTGGTATGTATTCATCGCGTTCGCGTTGGATATAGCGGCTACCCGATTCGATGATGGAAGCCGGCTCGGAAACGTTGATTGTCAAGATGTTTTTGATGACTCGTGCGTTAGCGATCACCGGAGCGCACTTGTCGTAGAGCGTGTAACTTGTTTCGAAGAATCCGTTTGCACTTCCCCTGTGCGGGGTGACTGTCCCGTTTCCGTCTTTTTCGCCGCTTGTGGAACCGTACGGATAGGCGAGTCGCTCAGGAATGTTGATTTCGATAATGCTGTAGGTGTTGACGGAATCCTTCGAATGCGTGGAGTCTATCATGACCTTGAACGGTGTCGAGACGGAATCGCGGATGGTCCAGTAGTTTTCTTTGGGTGTGATTTTGCCGCCGGTGGTGTCTGCCGTGGTAATGAATGTGCGCGTGATGCCCGGATTGCCCCAGTTTACGGTGATGCTGTCGAATAAATCTTTTGGCTTCAGCTTTCTTTCGAACATCATATAGACGATGTCGGGAATGCCGTCGCCCTGCAAGTCCACCATATCGGCATGGTAAATCGGTACGGGGCGCGAAATGAGCGTTACGGGGACAGAGGGCTTGCAGCTGGCATCAATTCCGTTGAAGTTTTGGTCGGTGACGGTAAAACCGCTGGTTGTTTTGATGCTTGCCTGGACGCCAATCGGGACAAGTGTATTGTTTGTGTTACCGCTGATGATAAATTGCCAACTCTTGCCGTTGTTGGATGTCGTTGCTTTTCCGATAACGGTCGGGGTGCTTGCAGTGCCAGCAATGGTGAGCGGCCATTCGCTTTCGGACGAAAGAATGACGGGTTCCGAGAAGGCTACCATCACGGTGTCGAGTTCGCTGTTATCATCGTCAGACTTTTCGAGAATCGAGACGCTTTCGAGAGTCGGGCGGATTCCATCGGTGACTTTCGCCGCTTCCGTGTTTATGACGCCTTGGTCGGTTACGTAAGTCGTAATTTTTCCTGACGGGCTTGGATTCTTGGGGATGAGGCTCGTGTCAAGCGGGATGATGATTTCGTTCTTGTCGGCGTATGCGGAGGCGGTAAGCGGAACTTTGACGGAATCGGTCATGCCTTCGATGAAGAACCGGATGCTGTCGAGTGTAATTCCGTCGGTAAATTTGTTCGAGAAGATAATTTTCAGCTGGTCGGCCTTGTTGTCGCAGTTGGTGTCTTCGGCAAGTACGCTTTGCGGCGATGGCGTCTTGGATTCTGCATAGAAACTCGATTTAGAAACATCGTCTTCGTCATCCGGGTCGGTATAGACGATTTGGATGGTATCGCCTGCAAAGAACGATATTTCAGAGGTCTGATTTCTCGATTCCTTGCTGTGGTTTATTGCCGTAATCGGGCCCCCGATGAAGTGGCCGGGATTTGCCGGGTCTGCCGTCAAGGTGACTTTAAGTTCATCGTTTTTCCTGTTGTTTGTAATGAGGACATCTAAACTTTGCGTTTTCGTTTTGTCGTCAACTTTGTCCTTGTCCATCAAGTCAATGAAGAATGTCGTGCCGTCTGGATTAGCGGGGCTTACAATTGGCTTGCCGTTAGAGTCCTTGATGACAAGCTGGGATTCAGTGGCGGTTCCTTTGGAAAAGTTCACATAGTATGTCCTGTTCTCGAATGCGCATCCGCCATTTTCGACACAGGTTTCGCAAGTGGGATTCGGTCCTGCGAATACCGTGAGATCCACTTTCTTGGAGCCAACGCTCATCTTGACCGGAATATTGAGATTCCACATGTCTGTCGGGATATCGTACTTGGCGATAATTTCAGTTCCGGCTTCGTTCAAAATCCACTTGTCGAGACCTTCAAAGAACGCCATGCCGCTGATTTTCACGCCGTTTGCCCAAATTTTTGTGATGAATCCGCCTTCGCTAATGTGGGCCTTGCCGGTGATGCGGACGGTGCTGTTATTCTGGTCAATATCGATATGCGAACCGTTGGAGACATTGAACGGGGGATCGAGTACCATGTTGATTTTGTAGTTCGCTCTCTTCGTTTCCATTTCTTTTTTAGACGGGCTGTATCCCCAGATAAATTGATCCTTGCGGTAAACGGATACGTAAGGATTCACCGGAGCTGCATTGAAGTCGGTGTCTCCATCATCTTTGTTGATGCATGGCATGCCCGGGTAATCCAGTTCTTCGCCGTTTGCACGGGAGTGCGGCATCCAGCTCCAGTCGCCCGGATTTTCTGCCAATGAGGTTGCTCCCTCGATATTGGTAGGAGAATACCATTTGTTGCCATCTTTGCAATAAAGTTTTTTCTTTGGCGCTTCGTTCATCAAGTCCTTGTACGGAGGGTATGGACTGCGGTGATCGAATCTCACGTCAAAGCGCAGGCGGCTTGAACTCTTGATGACTGTAGAACCGAGGTTTAGCGGGAAATACCATTGCCATGTTCCCGTCGCTTCGTCGTAGGTGTCTTCGATTTTGATGGGGTGGGCGTCGCGGAGGTTTCTTTCCAGTTCTTGTTTCGTTGCCTCTGTACATTCGCCACTGAAGCCGGATTCGTCGTATGCGTTGCAGATGTCCGTGCCCATGCCGATATCGGTGTCAATTTCGTCGGTTCCGCGCATGTAGAGGCGGATGGTCAGGCTGTCGAATGGCCGCCCTTCGTTGTTGAAGATGTTGATGTTTAGCATCGACATATCGGCCCAATTGTACTGGTATGTTTTTACGCTGAAGTTGTACCACGTTACAGGTGTCGTGAATTTGAGACGGTTATTGTTGTCATCGACGGTGGCTTGCGCGCCGTTGCTTTCGACCATGAAATAGTATGTCGTCTTTTCTTGGAGTCCGCCAATTTTTACGTAATGGAATTGGGTGGGAATGCCGGAAATATCGGCGTTTCCGTTGCCGGTATTGTGCGCGAATTCAGCCGCGGTGGAGTGCGGTATGGTATCCCAGTAGATTTTGGATTCGTATTCGCCGTTCGGGGTGTACCACATGATTTCGGCACTGTCGGCAGAAACGTTACAGACGGTGACGTTTGCGATTTCTGCATTTTCGACGGAGCTGAGCGTCGTGAAAAAGTAAGGGGTTTGAGTGCTATCGATTCTGAACTTGGTCGTTTCGTTTTCCGGCTTGTAAACATTGGCGCCTGTAACGTAGAAATAATAGGTTGTACCCGGAGTGAGGTCTCGGAGGACGATATCGTGTTGTATTCCAAGAGCGCTATCTGTTGCTGTCATGTTGTACACGCCTTCGGTGGTGCCGAAATGGACGACCGCTGTGCCGCGCTGGGTGAGGTTGACTGTCACGATGGCCGAGTCCGCGCTCTTGTGGCGGATTTCCACGCTGATTTCCGGAGCAATCGTCCTGTCGAATTTGTGCGCGAGAATGCTCGCGGTGCTGATGAATGATGCTGATGCGTCAATGCAGACTTCGGATTTTTCGTAATCTTCCCAGCTTATCGATTTGGGAACCATGGAATTGTTCATACCGGGCTTTATTCCGCCAAGGAATGCACCTGCGGGGACTTTGTACGGATAGGGGCTGCCAGCGACGTTCGTGCCTTCGGGGTTGGATGCGCGGTGGTGCGGGTGGGCGTCGTTCTTGTCGCCTACGCCATAGATAAACGAAATATCCCACGGGTTTACGCCTAGCATGTAGTTCATCTGGTTGATGGCCAGCTGGTACATTTCGTCCGTTTTCCAATTCGGAGTGCCCATGATCGGGAGCGAAATGCCTTGCGCTTCGATGCTTTTCGCGACATCGACATACGTCAATACATCAAAAATATTGCCGACCTGATAGCGGTTGTAAATCCATTCGCCTTGAGGGGAACCCATGTTGTACCAGTCGGCGTCATACCTGACTGTAGTCGGTTTCCATATAATACTGCCAGATGGCAGTTCGATGGAGGCGCTTCCGCTTCCTTCCGACATGTCGCTGACGTTGTAAATCAGGTTTGCAATACAGTCTTCTATGGCGTTTAACCATTCTTCTTCTGTCAAGCCGTATTGGTCGATTGCTTTGCTCTTGTCTGCAAGAATGAGTTTGTATAAAGCGTAAAGTGCAAATGTGTAGTTGTTCGCCCAACTTGTCGTCTTTACGTTCTTCAAAAAGCCTTTGTCGTTGGTGACGAACCAGCCGCCTTGAAAACATCCGGCGCAGTTTTCCATGTATTCCTGCGGAGGGGCGGTCTGTCCTTTATCGCCGATTTTTACGTTTGCCGTTACTAAATTCCTGGTGCGGATCATATCGTCGGCGTATTGCTTTTTGCTGGTCGCATAGAGGAGCGCTACAGAGGCTAGCGCTAATTCGTCGTAAAATTCGTTGTTGCCGTTGTATGCTTGACTGGACCAAGCTGCTGCAATGGTGTTGTTCTTGATTGTTTTGCCACCATCGTAAGTCGTTTTGCCTTGGGCAAGCGCTTTAGCCATGTCGTACATTTTTTCGGCGACCATCAAGCAGCTGTCTGCAAAGCCATAGAATTCGGGGCCTAACTCTTTGTACCTCTTGCTAAGAACGGCGAGACCTGCCGCTGTTTCGCCACCGATGTTCGAACCGATTTCTCCTAAGCGGACCATTCTAGAGGCAGGCCCGCCGCGGTCTGTCGCTGAGGGGGAGCCGTCTATAGGGAGGTCGTCTTGGTTTTCCGGGCGTCCCCACCAGCCATGATCCGATTCCTTTGTGCCGACAGAAAGCGCCATGTCGTCGATAACGCCTTTGGCGCGGATGAAAGAGCGGAGAATGAAATCGGCTCCGTGCTTTGCTTCGCGAAGCATATCAGGAATGCCGTCGTAGCCGCCCGCTCCGTGATTGAATTTGTAATGGTCCACGTCTGCATCGGGGTTTATGGTGGACATGATTGCCACTGCCATGAATGCGTACATTTGGGTTTGCGATTCTTTCAGGTGGTCGCCACAGTCGTAGTAACCGCCTTGGAGTGTCCCTGCGAGTGATGCGTCGTAATGGTTGCGAATTTCTACTTTATCTGATACCGCGACTCCGCCGGCGCCATCTTTCGTGTGGCTTGCCGGATGGAACCACGAATCGCCATATCCGCTGCGGTTGATTCCGTAGAACTTGATCGCGGCATCCTTTACCATAGTGTATATTTTATCTGAAACAATGAAGGTGCTTGAAATATCGTTGCCGACTTTGATGCGGAGGCGCGTTTCTGTGGGGACTCCTTGCGGAATGTTGCCTATCATGATTTTACCGGATTGGCCGGTGATATCGACTCGATAGCGTTTTTGGTCATTCGTGGCGGCGTTTGTGCCTGCGATGATAGTCCAATCAGAGGATGTCGTGCGGCCAGAAGGTGTCAGCGTACCTGTTATGGCTGGGGCAAAGGATTTTCCATTGACATCGACAATTTCAAAATTCGTTGCGTTTCCGATGAAATAGAATTGGCGTTCCTTGTCGCTTTCCAGATACCCGGCCTGATTCACGCGGATTGGCGACATGCGGTAATTTATGGCATCTAAATAAGCTTGGTTCAGCGTATCGACGATAAATGCGTTCGGGGCATAAAAAGGTGTCGTCTTGCTGGCTGGCAGCATGTTCTTTTTTTTGGTGACTGAAGTGTCAAAAAAATTGAATACGGTCGTATCCCACGTCAATGGGAATGTCGGCCTAATCAAATCGTAAGGAGTAGGTTGCTCCTGTTGTGCTGCCGCTAAGCTTATGATAGTGCACAATATCAGCAGATATTTTTTAATATACACTTTTCCTCCCTAACACTCGTAAACGGGCAAAAACAAGTTTTGCCGCTACATCTGTATTTATTTGTATTCTATAAAAATGAAAATAAATTATTTAGAGGACGATTTATTAGAATAAAATTTTTTCTGTTCTCTAGCCGTTCCCAAGTTTTGCAAAATTTTTTTGGGGGGTGGCTATGCGTGTGAAAAAATAAGATACTTTGTTGTAATACATACTAAATCAGGTTTTTGAAGTTTTAGTATGTAAAAATGGATGAAAAAACGTCTAAAAAATGATAAATTCGCTTGTTTTAAGCAGCTTTATTGCAAAATGATTCCCCAAGTCCCCTTTTTTAGGTGAAAATTACATACTAAATTTCATAAGATGTCTTTTTAATATGTAATGTACAAAATAATGAGCGGCTAATTACATAGCTTTTAGTATGTAAAATGGATAAGGAAATTAAAGTGAACAAGGATATTCGCAGTTAAACTGTTTGATGTTACTTTGTTTAAACTGTGGGCGCAGCACAAAAAAAGACCGTCGCATGGACGGCCTTTAAAAATGCTGTAAAGCGTTTCGAAAAATCGCTTATTAGTCCCCGGTGAAGATGATGACGAGAACAGATGCGATGAATGCTGCGGAAACTGCGATGAATTCCCACGGATTGTCCATGATGGAGGACTTGGCGGTACCGCTAGTTTCGTCTTCGACTTTCTTCTGTTCTTCTTCAGCCTTAGCCTGAGCTTCCGCTTCGGCGGCCTTCTTTTCTTCTTCGGCCTTGGCGAGAGCGGCGCTATCTACCGGCGCTTCTTCGGCCTTAGCTTCGAGAACTTCGGTAGCTTCAGCTGCCGGAGCGGCGGCTTGCGTGGAGTCTGCTACAGGGGCTTGTGCTTCAGCTGTTGCCGGGGCAGCTTCTGTTGCGGGCTGTGCGGCTGCTTCAGCTGCCGGTGCTTGGGCTTCAGCCGGAGCGGCCTGAGCTGCGTCAGCTGCGGGTGCTGGAGCGACTGCTTGAGGGGCCGGAGCTGCTTCTGCCGGGGCGGCTTGTGCGGCTTCGGCTACGGGTGCTGGTGCTGCTTCTGCAGCCGGTGCTGCCACGGTAGCTGGAGCAGCTTCTGCTGCGGGCTGTGCTGCCTGTGCGGCTGCTGCCGGAGCTTCTTCGACCTTAGCAGTAGTGGCTTTCTTTGCCGTAGTGGTCTTAGTAGTCTTCTTTGCTGCCGGAGCTGCAAAAACAAGAGCTGCCGAAATCATTGTGGCGAGCAAAATCTTTTTCATTATTCAATCCTCTTATGAAGTTTTTTGTTTCGATATCAAAGATAATACATCTTGTGTGATTTTGGTCAATTGGAAAGCAAAAAAAGAGCAAAAAAAGGGGCTTGAGCGGTGAGTCGTGAGCAGTGACCATCAACTAATGACCAAAGACCATTGACCAATAACCAATAACTAAAGACTATTGACAATAACCATCAACCAGAAAGTTTTTAAATTCTATTTGACGAAGAAAGTGATTGATAAACAGTGGTTAGTAAACAGGATAATGAAATTTTCGTTCCTAACCACCAGCCACTAACCACCAACCACTAATCATTAACCTCAAACCTAATTACTACTATGGCATTCAAATACGAAGCAACCGTTCAGCACGGTGAAGATACCACCGAATACGTGAATCTCGGCAAGGAAGGCGTTTCCGTCGCCGAATTCGAAGGCAAGAAAATCCTCAAGGTCTCTAAGGAGGCTTTGACGAAAATCTCTCAAGCCGCATTTGAAGAAGTTGAATTCTGCTTGCGTCCGGCCCACACGGCCAAGGTCGCAAAGATCCTCCAGGATCCTGAAGCTTCTGATAACGACAAGTTTGTCGCTCTCACCATGCTCAAGAACGCTGTGGTGGCTGCCAAGGGCATTCTTCCGTTCTGTCAGGACACCGGTACGGCCATCTGCGTTGCCCACAAGGGTCAGCAAGTTTGGACCGGCTTTAACGATGCCGAAGCTATTTCCGAAGGTATCTACAACGCATACACCACCAAGAATCTTCGCTACAGCCAGATTGCTCCGCTCTCCATGTACGAAGAAAAGAACACGGCTTGTAACCTCCCGGCTCAGATCGACATCCACGCCGAAGAAGGAGCCGAAATGAAGTTCTTGTTCGTCGCCAAGGGTGGTGGTTCTGCTAACAAGACTTACTACTGGCCGATGACCAAGGCTCTCCTCAACCCGAAGTCCTTGGAAAAGTTCCTTGCCGAAAAGGTGAAAACGCTCGGTACTGCTGCTTGCCCTCCGTACCACCTCGCTATCGTGATTGGCGGTACTTCTGCTGAAATGAACACGCACATGGTGAAGCTCGCTAGCTGCGGTTATCTCGACGATATTCCGACCACGGGTTCCGAAGGCGGCCGCATTTTCCGCGACCTCGAAATGGAAGAAAAGGTTCTGCACATTTGCCAGAAGACGGGCATCGGCGCCCAGTTCGGCGGCAAGTACCTCGTTCACGATGTCCGCGTGATTCGCGCTCCGCGTCATGCCGCAAGCTGCCCGGTTTCTATCGGAGTTTCTTGCTCTGCCGACCGCAATATCAAGGCGAAGATTGACGAAAACGGCCTCTGGCTCGAAAAGATGGAACACCATCCGGAAAATTATATTCCGTCCGGCAATGCTGTGAACCTCGCTCCGGCTATCGAAATTGACCTCGACCGTCCGATGAAGGAAGTGCTCGCCGACCTCACCAAGTATCCGGTGAAGACTCGTCTCAGCCTCAAGGGCACGATGATCGTGGCCCGCGACATGGCACACGCCAAGATTGCTGAAATCTTCGACAAGCAGGAACGCGGCGAAGAACTCACGGACGAAGAAAAGACTGTTCTCAAGGTCGTGTCCGATCACCCGATTTACTACGCTGGTCCGGCAAAGACTCCGGCTGGCATGCCGACGGGTAGCTTTGGCCCGACGACCGCAAACCGCATGGACCCGTACGTGATGCGCTTCCAGAGCAAGGGCGCTTCGATGATCATGGTCGCTAAGGGCAACCGCTCTCAGGATGTCACCGACGCCTGCAAGAAGTATGGTGGCTTCTTCCTCGGTTCCATCGGTGGTCCGGCTGCTATCCTCGCTGAACAGAACATCCTTTCGAACGACATCGTGGCCTTCCCGGAACTCGGCATGGAAGCCATCCGCAAGATCACCATCAAGGACTTCCCGGCATTCATCCTCGTGGATGACAAGGGTAATAACTTCTTTGAAGGTTTGATCTAATCCGTTTGGTCATCCCGCGCTTGTTGCGGGATCACCTTTTAAAAAATATCCCGTCGGATCAACCGGCGGGATGTCTTTTTGCGGTGAAATTGCGTATATTAGTAGTATGTTTGCGAATCCGTTGCACATTGCCGTATTCTTTGTGGCAAGCTACAGTTCTGTAGCGGTGGCTCAGCTTATTTCCGATGCCCCTACTGATTTCCAACGTAATGAAAAAATTTGGGTCCTAAATCCGGATTCGCTTTCTGGTTCGTCTATTCCTGATTCTGTTTTTTACACGGCAGCGAAATTGCCTAGTTGTATGGATATGGGTAATGGCTGCCTTAATGAAAATTTTAATTATGATAAAGTAAAAGATGGGATAGAGAGGGATAAGTGTCGGAATGGAGACGAGGATTGCTATCTGACGAAAAACGCAAAGTTAGCTGAACCCTTTGTTAGAGCAGCGGCGCAGCCTTTTATCTATAATCACGAAAAAAGAGAACAGCATTTAAATAAGCATTCAAAGAAGTGAAAATGGCAGGCTTCTTTCGAAACCTGCCGATGGTTATGTGGAGGGGTTATTTTGTCTTGCTCATTCGAACGATTTTATGGTTCGCTTTGATAACGTAAATCCCGTAGGGGAGGCTCGCTTGTAGCTTTTCCCAACCGCTGTGGAGGTCGCTTGCTTTGAACGAAGTAATCTTGTTTCCTTGAATGTCGAATACGATATAGTTTGTATGTACATTTTGGAGTGCTGGCGTGGGGTGTATGGCATCGGTTGCTTTATGCTCGCTGAACTCCACCCAGTCCAAATTGAAGTAGGATTTGTCAACTCTGATTTTGAGCGTATGCGATCCTTTGGCGAGAGGCGCGATGATGGTCTTTACATTCTCATAAGTTTTCCAATCGCCAGTGTTCGGGACGATGACAGAAGCTATGCTTTTTTCATCAATGAGGATGGAGAACTGTCCGCTGTCTCCGGCCGATGAAACTCGCGAAACGACTTCTAGGGATTCTGCCGAGGTGACGTTGACGGTGTAACGCAACCAATCGTCTTTGACGGCGTAGCCATAGACGATGGCGCCGTCTGCGCTGTCGAGGCCTGCGTTGTCTTTGCGGTAAATCGCATTTTCGTTTTCGATGTCGGAGTCGAGGAATCCGCGGCCGTTTTCGCCTTTGTCGTAATTCTCGGCTTCAATTTTGCCGGGAATCGAGAGCGTGTCCTTGAAGGGCGCGATGGGGACGGTATCTTCGATGGCGATTTTGCGTCCATAGCCTGCGGCGGCGATGTTTGCTTGTACCAAGTTGTCGATGGAATCGGGCGGGTTTCCGATGGTCATCACGCCTTCGAAGAATGTTCCTGCTCCGCCGTCGCTGCCGTCGCCGCCGTTGCCGAGTACGATGGCGCCTTGGAGTTTGCGGGGGCTGTAGCCTCTTTTGCGAGGGCCGTTCCACATGGTGGTGAGGGAATCCTTTTGGGCATCGCCGCCTTTCAATACGAAGGTGCCGTCGTTAGGGCCTTTGAGCATGGCGGTCGCAAAGTCTGCTACGATGGAGTAGGCGGTTGGCCATGGCGTGGTGTGCGTTCTGCCCCACAAGTATCCGGCATTGTCCCCTTTGAAAACGCCGTCTTCCAAGTCTGCGGCGACCCACGGGCCGTTCCCTTGTCCTGGGCCACCCCAGTCCTTGTCGCTTCCGAAATAGACGCATTCCATCGTGCCCGGGCCGTCGTCGTTGCCGGTCGTTTCCGCATTGCCGTAGTTGAAACAGCACATGTCGTTGTAGTGCTTCCCATCGACGACCATGTACATGGCTTCTTCTTCGTCGCCGGTGGCGACACCCTTGGTGTTGTTGTTGCGGTAGCCGGTGGCAGACCATGCATCGCGATAAAATCCGTAAGCCTTTCGGCCATTGATGTAAATTGGAGCCCTATTCGCAATCGCTTCTTTGCCGCCTTCTTTAAGCCAGAATACGACTGGCGATTTATGCAGGTCGTTTTTGTAGCTAGTTTGGTCGTAAATAATGGAAATGGTGCAGGTCGTACCGGTGCAGAATTCGTCTTGCACGGAAGATTTGACGTAGCCGCCCATTTTTTCGACAGGAACGTCCTTGGTGGTGCCATCGGCGCGGCGGACTTGGTAAAGGTTCCCGCTGTAGTTGCCGAATAGTGCGCGTGTCAGGCTATGAGCTGCGACGCATGGAGTTTTTGCCCTGGCATAAATGTCGCACGGGCCTTCGCTCGCGAAAGCTGTTATCGTTGCGGGTACCAACAGTGCCGCAATCATCAAAGAAATCTTTTTTTTCATCCCGATATCCCCACTTAGGTTACATGTCTCCTTAAAACAAGGCCGTAAGGCCGCTGTAATTGGATTCATTGCGTTTAAGTAAGAAACTATTTCTAGAAAAAACTGAAATTTTGCCTTTTTGCAAGTTTCTATTGTATTTTTTTCAATGGCGATTATCTTTTTGGGGGTGCTTTAGAGGGGGGAATAGATTATTTTCTTAAATGGATAAGTCTGCCTTCCAAGGGTTTGCCTATGCTGAACATTGCCGAAATTGGTGACTATAGGGATTTGCTCAAGAATTACTATACCCAGCGCAAGCTGGATATGCCGCTGTATTCCTATAAAATGATGGGCCAAAAACTTGGACTTGAAACGAGCCAAATGTTTCGCGTGTTGAACAAGGAACTTCACTTGCCCAATCGCAGCATTCCGTTGGCAAAGAACTTGTTGGATTTGAAGGGACGCAATGCTGAAATTTTCGAAATTTTGGTAGCGGCTTCCAAGACGAAATCTCCTGCAAAAAAAGACAAGCTTTACAAGATGGCGCTTTCGCTCCAGGATGTGGATTTGCGCAATTTCAGTGCGAGCGAATACCTTTTCTTGAGCAAGTGGTGGATTCCTGTGGTAAGGGCCCTTATCGAGATGAATGGTGGCCATGCCGAGGTTTCGCGCTTGGTAAAGCAAATCTCGCCTGCTGTTTCGGAAGATCAGGTGCGCGAAGCCATAATGGTGCTTAAAGACTTGAAGCTTATAACGCCGCTTGCGTCAGAACGCTATGCGACGACTGTCGCTAACTTTACGTCGGGCGGTTCGGCTACAAAAATTGCGGCTATTCGCAGTTACCAGAATCAACTCTTGTCGCTTGCGCAGAACGCGCTTGTCGCTGTGGAACCTTCTAAACGCAATATCTCGTCGCTCTTGGTGGGGGTGGATGACGACTGCTTTGAAGACTTGAACGAAATGACGCTTGAATTTAGGCGGCAGGTGCAAAAAAGGGCTGCAGAAGTAAAAGTGGTGAATCGGGCCATGCAATTCGTATTCGCCCTTTATCCTGTTGCTGAAATGTCCGATGAACAAACTAAAAGAGCGGGGGCAAAATGATGAAAAAAATATTTTTGTTCCTAGTCTTTTCGGTACTTTATATACTTTGTGCGTGCTCCGATAAGGATGTTGCAGGCATCAGTTCTGTTGAAACGCAAAACGCTTATTTGATTCGTGTCGTGCGAGATGATTCTTTGCCGGCAGCAAATGTCATAGCCCGTGTCCGTTCTGCAAAATTTGTTCGTGATTTCGACGTTGATTCCGTAGAAGAGGAATTCTTTGCGGAGTACGTAACGGATTCGTCGGGATGTTTCCGCATGGATAGCCTTATAGTAGATGAAGCGTCGATTGAAATTGTCGATGGCGGCGTGGGCGTATTCCGTAAAATTGCGGCACACGATGTACAGAATGGCGATTCTGTGCAGTTTGTTCTTGAAAAAACGGGAAGCCTCCGCGGAAAAGTTTATTTGCCGGAAGGTGTAGATTATGCTTGGATTCAAATGTATGGAACGGATCATCTGGTAAAGACTGATAGCGAGGGCTATTACGAGATGGATTCGCTGCCTCCGTACGAGTACGACTTGCGTGTAATTGTCGGGGATAGCGTTGTGGTGCGTGCGGCAAATGTTGATGCTGGCGAAAAATCCTTTGCCAATATTTATGATTTCGAACCGGATTCCATCAAGGTTCTGGATTTTGAATCGGGTGATGCAGTCTTTGTCTTGAAGGAAATTGACCGCAACGTGACCGGCTATCTTGCCGCTACGGATACCAGCGTTGTGACGGTCCCTGCAATTGGTTCAAAGGTGGCTGAAGCCGTTGAAGAGGCTGGGAAGGGCCGTGAAGGTAAAGCTCTGCACTGGAAAACTTCTGCTGGGTTTGGCGTTTGGTCTTTCTTTGGAATATGGATTTGTCCATCGTCATCGACGTGCGATTTTACGGCTTTGGATTCTGTAGTTTATTATGTGCGTGGAACAGGACATTATTCTTTTTCATTCGAGGCTTTGGGCAAGACGAACATCGAAGGCAAAGCATTGACCAACGATACTCTTGATTCCGTTGACGAATGGAAAAGAGTTTGTGTGAAACCCACTGATTTTATCGAGCGTGATAGCAGTTATGGCAATTTCGGCTGGGAACCAGTGAGCAAGACAGTGACGACGATTTCGATTTTCGCGTATGACGAAGCCGAAATCTGGGTAGACGATATCACGCTTTACGGTATCAAACCTAGCGATTTTGCTGTCAAATAACCTTATCTGTAACTATACGCCATTCGCCGGGCTTTAAATCGCCGAGCGGGATGTTCCCGATTTGCACGCGGATGAGGCGGAGCGTCGGGAATCCAACCGCTGCGGTCATGTGGCGGACTTGGCGGTTCTTGCCTTCGATAAGCGTGAGCTTGACCCAGCTGGTGGGAATGTTTGCGCGGAAACGCACCGGCGGGTTGCGGGGCCAAAGCCAATCGGGTTCGGTTGTGATTTCTGCCTTGCAGGGCTTAGTGTGGTAGCCCTTGATGTCAACGCCTTTAGTGAGTTTGCGGATAGCCTCTTCCGTGATTTGCCCATCGACTTGAGTCAAGTAGGTTCGCGGATGCTCGTATTTCGGGTCGAGCAATTTTTTAATGAGTTTCCCGTTGTCGGTCAATAGCAAAGCGCCTTCGCTGTCGTGGTCAAGGCGGCCTGCGGCATACACTCCTGGCGGAAAACCGAAGCTATCTAGGGCAGGGTGTCCGGATTCCGGTGTAAACTGGCTCAAGACTCCGTAGGGCTTGTTGAAAATAATTACGGTTGACATGTGCACAAATGATAAAAAAAATTATATTAAGGCCATGATTGATATTTATGCATTGTCAAAAAATCCGCTAGTGTTTCAAAAGCCGAGAACGATTACTTCGGCTTATATAGATGTGTCTGGAAAAATGGGTCTGGCGCAGACCGTGCTCATGATTCAGGACAATATTACTGAAAATTTTGGCGCCATGAAAATGGACAACTTTGGCGTGAAGGAAAAGGGCGGCTTTTGGGTCATTTACAAGGCCAAGTTCAAGTTCCTCAAGCGTCCGTATTGGCGTGACAAAGTCGTGACGACGTCTTTCCCGGCCGATAACCAGCTGATTCGCCTTAATGAAAATACTGCAATTACGACGATTGAAGGTGAACCGATTATTTTGGCCAAGCAAGAAATGTGCTGCTTGAGCCTTGATCGCCATCGCCCGATGCGTCTTTCTGCGGTGGATTTCCCTACGGAAGGTTTCCCGGAACCGTTCATGACGGATGATTTCGACCGCTTTAACGTGAAGCCCGAGGAATATCAGGAAGTTTATCAGCAAAAGGTGTTGCCGCAGCATATCGACATGTCGCATCACATGAACAACATCGAGTATGTGAAGCTCGCGCTGAATGTTTTTAGCGCTTCGGACTTGGAACTCTGCATTCCGTCTGAACTCGAAGTTCATTATTTGGGCGAATCCGAGGAAGGGCAGACGATGAAAATCTTCCGTGCGGATCACAACGGCGCGACTTATATGCGGATTCTTGACGAAACAGACCGCTCCGTCTTCGAGATGAAACTTCGAATGATGTAGAACATTCTGTCATCCTGGAGGCCCCTATAAGGAGCCGATAGGATCCAAGCGTTAAAATGCGTTGTCATTCCCGATATAGGGCTTCGCGTACATCGTCATACCCGCGAAGGCGGGTATCTATTAAGCTAAAACCTTAAAGAATTCAGGCCGGTGAAAATCCGGCTTTTCTGTTTCTATCGGGAAAGCGCTGAGGTAATGGGGCATTTTTGCCTTGTCGGCGCATTTGTAAAGGTTTCCGCGGAGCGGTTCTTTAAACGACTTGATTCCGAAAATTTCAGCAGGGATTTCTATGGCCATGCTCCAATTGATGCTGTCGTCCATGATGCTCGGTGCTGTGCCTGTGCGGCGGATTTTGGCAATCGTTTCTAGCGGGAGCATTTGTCTGTTCTCGCGTCCGGTGCCGCGGGCGGCAAGCACAAAGCCTCGGCTTGTCGTTTCGAAGTTGAAGTATTCGGCAGGGTTGGCGGGGTTCTGCAAAAAGATTTCGACGCAGGAATCTTCCCAACTGCGGCCATTATCTTCTTGAACAGCGGCGCGGTAGCAATCCACGGGTTCTTCGACGTTGAATTTAACTGCAAGCGTATTCGCTGTGCATGTGACTTCGGCAGAGACCATCGGCAAGATGATTCCTTGATTTGCCGTCCATTTCATGTTCGGTTTTAAAAGCATGGATAGAAATTAGAAAAAGATTAGTAAACAGTAGAAAGTAGGCGGTAGGAAGTAGTTATAATCGTGGATCCGTTGTCTAAAAAATATTGCCCATTGCTGATTGCTCGCTACTCATAGCTTATCTTTTTATTGTAAATAAAGTATTGAAATTTTGTTACTTTGTTTTCACGAAAAAAAGTGATTAATCACTGATTTAATCGATTAATCACTTTTTTTTATTTTCAAAAATGGCGAAATTCGTTCAAAAACGCCAATTTTCCTGTTGGCACGGTTTTTGCATTATGTTTTGTGGTTCCGCAAAAATGTGAAGATTTTTTTTTGCGGAAAATCTTAAAAAAACATAAAAATAGGAGGCCATTATGGCTATGGAAAACGAAAAAAAAGAAAGGAGTTACAATAACGTAACTGCTGCTTTTGATTGCCTTGCAGTGACAAACGTGCAGGTGTTCCCGTTCAAGGAAGGTGCAAATCTCGGACACATGAAGGGGCTTGCGACGATTGTATTGAACGACCAGATCCAGATTCGCGGGCTTCGCGTGATGGATGGTGAAAACGGCATGTTTGTGGGTTACCCGAACGATCCGTTCTACAAGGGCGAAGACTACCGCAGCATCTGCTTGCCGATTACTCGTCAGTTGCGTGAACATATCGAAAACTGCGTGCTTGAAAAGTATCAGGCTGCAGTCGCTTAAGTGTTGTCGCTCAAGGTAGGTTTAATTTGTTTCGCAGAATCCGTTCTTATTGTTTGTTTGGAATAAAGGCTGTCCCTGTCAGTGTCGAAGTCGATGCCTCTCAAGGATTGCCTGGCTTTACGCTGGTGGGACTTCCTGACAATGCGGTGAGGGAATCCCGTGAACGAGTCGTATCCGCGATTCGCTCTATCGGGAAAGTGGTGACGGGGTTCCGTACAACGGTAAACCTGTCACCGGCGGATTTGCGAAAGGAGGGGAGTGCATTAGACCTTCCACTGGCGATTGGCTTGCTTGTTTCGACGGGAGAGATTGCTGTTGCTCAGCTGGAGCGCTACGTTTTCGTGGGCGAACTTTCATTGGATGGTTTATTGAAGCCAGTCAGAGGGGTGCTGTCCATCGCAATGAATTTAGCTGTAGAACGCGGTAGTATTCTCGTCATTCCGAAAGGAAATGTGCAAGAGGCTTCGCTGGTGGAAGGTCTTCATTTTGTTTGTGCGGATTCGCTTAAAGAATGTGTTGATATTTTAGAGCGAAATTCAAGTCAAGATGTGCATGTTGCAAAGGGAATTGCGTCATGTTGTACAATCGTTGACGATGGAATTCCTGATTTTAAAAATGTGGTGGGGATGGATGGTGTGAAGCGTGCTTTAGAAATTGCTGCTGCGGGTGCGCACAACTTTTTGCTGGTCGGTTCTCCGGGGGCCGGAAAAACGCTTTGTGCGAAATGCTTGCCGGGTATTTTGCCTGAAATGACTGAATTGGAAATTTTGGAAACGACTCGGATTCATTCCTGTGCGAGGCGTTCCGGGGATTCTGATGAATTCAAGCCCGTGATGTCGAGACCGTTTCGTGCTCCGCATCATTCTGCGTCGATGGTTTCGCTTGTGGGTGGTGGCACACGGCTTTTGCCGGGAGAGGCGAGTCTTGCCCATAACGGGGTGCTTTTCTTAGATGAACTGCCGGAGTTCAATCGTGGAGTTTTGGAAGCGTTGCGCGAGCCTATGGAAGATGGAAAAATCTCTGTCAGCCGTGCGAGTGGAACGGTAATTTGGCCAGCACGTTTTATGATGGGTGCTGCGATGAATCCGTGTCCGTGCGGTTACGCGATGGACCCGAAGCATGAATGCACGTGTTTGCCCGAAGCGCGTAAACGTTATCGTGAAAAAATATCGGGACCGCTCCTAGACCGTATCGATATACAGGTGAGTGTCCCGCCTGTCGATGCCTCCTTGTTTGCCGTTGGGGGAGGTGGAGTGTCTTCTGCGGAAATTCGGAAACGGGTTTCTGCGGCGCGGGTTATCCAGCGGGAGCGGTTCCGTCATTTATCGTTTAAATCGAACGCCGAGATGTCATCGGAGTATGCTCGAAAGTTTGCAGCAATGACGCCGGACGTGGAGCGTTTTGCAGTATCTGCTGCAACCAAGATGGACTTGAGCGCTCGCGGATACTTTAGGCTGCTGAAAGTCGCCAGAACGATAACTGACTTGCGTGGTGCTGCGGCTGTTAGTGTAATGGATTTGGCCGAAGCGTTGCGATATCGTGCGTTTAGAGGGTAGCGTTTTAGTGGTTAGTGATTAGTGGTTGGTGGTTAGGTTTTAAGTTAAAAATGAATAATTAAGAATTGAAAATCGAATTATATTTTTAATCTTTCATTTTTAACTTTTCATTTTATAATCCTGTTTACTAACCACTGTTTACTAGCCACTGTCTACTTCCTACTTCCTACTAACCTTTACGCTTGCTTCTGCGCCTAGGCATCCGGGAACAGCTTGCGGCTTGGTGACCGAAACCTCTACGGCTGAGGCCTTAGGATAATGCTCCAGCACGTATTCTGCGGTTTTTACGACAAGCGTTTCGACGAGCTTGAAACAAGAAAGGCGGATGAACCCTTTGAGTTCTTCCGCCAGCTTTGCATAGTCGATAGATTCGTTTAAATCTTCTGTTTTTGCAGCTTGTGCGAAGTCCAACCAAAGAGTGAGGTTCAAGATGACTGGTTGCTTATTTTCTCGTTCGTAGGGGAGTATGCCTATGATACAGTCAAATTGAATGTCTTTGAGTCGGATTCGCCCTTGTTCCATTACCATGCGAACAACACGATTGCTGTAGTCAGAGAAACAGCTGTGATGCCGAACCAAATGTTACGGCCCATGGCGTAAGAATCTCTTGTGTCGTTGTTCGTTTTCATCCTGCTTTGGAGTTTGGCATAGGTCCACTGCTCGCCTTTTTCATTTTCTGCACTGAACGCTCTTGGGTCGTTAGTCGTTTTGAAGAAGGTGATGCAAGCGTCTTTATTGCTGACATCGGAGCAGGCGTTGACAATCTTTTTGTCAACAACTTCTTGGACTTTTTCAAGTCTCTTGTTTGCGTCGTTAGCTTCGCTGGACTTCATTTGCTGGAGAACGCCAACAACAGCACTGCCTGCTGCGATAGCGGAGAGTGCCACCGCGCTCCAGAAGCGGACTTCGTCAGCAATACCGAAACGATCCTTGACATCCTGTGCTGCTGCGGATGCGGAATAGTCACGAGAGTCTGCATAGGAATTACTGCGGTTCAGGTCGCCGGAAACATCTACGTTGCTTTTGTTCTTGTAAGTGTCAATATCGTCGTCACAGGACATATCGAATTCGTCTTCGCAGACCTTTTTGGGAGCTTCGCTAGCAGCTGCTTCAGTCGGAGCTTCGGCTTTCAATTCTACAGGAACGCCTTTAACGACCGCGATAGCTGTTGTGAGACCCGGAACATAAACGGACTTGCCATCGAAGTACACCTTGTCAAGATCATCACCCGGCTTCATGCCGCGACGTTCATAGAATTTGGATTTGATGACATCGCTGTAAGCAGTGCCACCGGGAACGCTCAATGCGGTCAAGGAAGAAACATCTCCCTTAGGACCCATGTAAAGCTGATAGACGTTAATGCCGGATTCGTGAGAGAATTTCTGGCGAAGAACAATGTTGCCAGAGGGAACGTTGGTTGCTTGATCAACGGTTGCTGTGCTCAGCGGGTTACCACCATTGTCGGCAAAAATCTGATTATCCGAAGATACTGCATCCTTTGCAGTAAAATCACTGATATCGTATGCTCCAGCGAATGCTGCAGCGGCGGAAAGGCAAATGGCCAATAAAAAAGAACGCTTCATCGTAATACTCCGAGTGTACCAATTTTTTTGGAAATATATAAAAAATTTTAGCAATAATGAATTATATAATTTTTTTACAATAATTTATCACATAATTTAATGAAAAAAGAGGGGTGAAAAGTTAAAATAGCAATGAAAATGATTTGTTTGTAAATGTGATTTTACAAAAGAGCGCGAAAAGAGGAACGAGAATTATTTTTTTATTGCATATTCTCTCGTCTCCAGCTTCTCCTCTCCCGTCTTAATTCTATATTTTACCCCGTAAATTTTTAACCCTAAAAAGAAGGTGCTATAATGGCAAAGCTTTCTATTGAAGATCTCGAACTCGCCGGCAAGCGCGTGTTCATCCGTGTTGACTTCAACGTTCCGCAGGACAAGGTGACTGGC
>Ga0310786_10000810_pt1 | contig 50070 bp, 42 predicted proteins | sample AusTroGonzalo_MG_FD_203881 | JGI IMG/M metagenome (GOLD analysis project Ga0310786, IMG submission 203881) | Bovine rumen microbial communities from tropical cattle in Woodstock, Queensland, Australia - Gonzalo_03 (v2) (version 2) | ecosystem: Host-associated > Mammals > Digestive system >...
GCCTTTGCAAGTTCCGGGAGGATCTTCTTGGCGAGCTGCTTGCCGAGTTCAACACCCCACTGGTCGTAGCTGTTGATGTTCCAGATAACGCCCTGCGTGAAGATCTTGTGTTCGTACATGGCGATGAGAGCGCCAAGGCGTTCCGGGCTCACGTAGTCCATCATGATGGAGTTCGTCGGCTTGTTGCCTTCGAATACCTTGTGCGGAGCGAGGAATGCGATTTCTTCTTCGGACTTGCCGGCGGCGCGGAGTTCTTCCTGAGCCTGGGCGAGAGTCTTGCCGTTCATCAAAGCTTCCGGCTGAGCGAAGAAGTTGGAGAGCAACTTCTGGTGGTGATCGCCAATCTTGTTGTGGCTGTTTGCCGGGGCGATGAAGTCGCACGGAATCATCTTGGTGCCCTGGTGGATGAGCTGGTAGAAGGCGTGCTGGCCGTTCGTACCCGGTTCGCCCCAGAGGATCGGACCTGTCTGGTAGTTCACGCGCTTGGAATCGCGATCAACGGTCTTGCCGTTGGATTCCATGTCTGCCTGCTGGAAGTAGGCGGCGAGGCGGTGGAGGTACTGGTCGTACGGGAGCATGGCGTAGCTGGATGCGCCGAAGAAGTTGTTGTACCAAACGCCGATGAGGGCGAGGATAACCGGGAGGTTCTTGTCGGCCGGAGCGGTCTTGAAATGCTGATCCATTTCGTAAGCGCCCTGGTGGAGCTTCATGTAGTTTTCGAAACCGATGCGCAGAGCAATGGAGAGACCGATTGCAGACCAGAGAGAGTAGCGACCGCCAACCCAGTTCCAGAATTCGAACATGTTAGCAGTGTCGATACCGAAAGCGGAAACGGCTTCGGTGTTGGTGGAGAGAGCCACGAAGTGCTTGGCGATGGAGGATTCGTCGCCGTTGAATGCCTTGAGAACTGCAGCCTTAGCAGTTTCGGCGTTCGTCATGGTTTCAAGAGTCGTGAACGTCTTGGAAGCAACGATGAAGAGCGTTTCTTCGATGTTCACCTTCTTGAGGGTTTCGGCCATGTGAGTGCCGTCGATGTTAGAAACAAAATAAACTTCCGGAGAGGTTTCGCCGGCAATCGGCTTTTCTGCATACGGCTTCAAAGCTTCGGTGACCATCACCGGACCGAGGTCAGAACCGCCGATACCGATGTTGACAACGTACTTGATGGACTTGCCGGTGTGGCCCAACCACTTGCCGCTGCGGACGAGGTGGGTAAAGTCTTCCATGTGCTTGAGAACTGCACGAACTTCGGGCATCACGTCCTTGCCATCGACGCAAATCGGATCGTTACCCTTGTAGCGCAGAGCAGTGTGGAGTACGGCGCGCTTTTCGGTGGTGTTAATCTTTTCGCCAGCAAAGTACTTGGCGCGCATGTCTTCGAAATTGGCAGACTTCAGAAGGTCCTGGAGCTTGGCCATGGTTTCGTCGGTGATGATGTTCTTGGAGTAGTCGAGGAAAAGTCCGCAAGCTTCGACGCTGAACTTGTCGGCGCGAGTCGGGTCCTTAGCGAAGAGTTCCTTCATCTGCCAAGTCTTGGCGACTTCGGCATGGGCCTCAAGGGCCTTCCATTCCTTAGAATCAGTCAGTTTAGACATAGATTATCCTTTCCGCACACGCGGGTTTTTGTTACGAGAGCAAATATAGCAAAAGGTGAGAGTCGCAGAAAAATGCTTGCGTTTTTCTATGACCGAGCCGAGCTATATGCACGCGGAGCGTGCCCATTTAGAAAAGTAGGAAGTAGGAAGGGTAAATGCGAGAGAAAATGTGTTAGATGGAAGCAAGATGGGATATCGTGTTGTTTAAAAAAGTAACTATTGACTTATGACTAATAATTAGTGACAAGTAAGATTGTATATTAAACTTATAGCCGTGGGTGTTGTACGGCAAAGGAGAAAAAATGTCTAGACTTAAAGAAGCTGTGGTGTTGGCTATTGCAATTCTTGGCCTTGGAGCATTCCTCTATTATGCCATGATGCATACGAAGGATAGGGATCGCGTTGTGTCGGTCAAAGGTCTTTCGGAGCGTGTCGTGAATGCGGATTTTGTAATATGGCCGATTGTGTATAAAGAAGTAGGCAATGACCTTTCTGTTATTCATGATGCAGTGCAGACGAAGAATGCGACGCTGGGAAAGTTCTTGCGCGAAAATGGCGTAGAAGAATCTGAAATCAGCTGGTCTTCTCCGGAAATTGAGGATGCTCAAGGGGAACGTTATGGTGATAACAGACGCCCGTTCCGTTATATTGCAACGGTGGTGACGACGGTTGCATCAAAGAATGTTGACCGTATCCGTGATATCATGGGTAAACAGGGTGAACTTCTCAAACAAGGTATTGCGTTCAGCGGTGACGATTACCGCTATCGCAAGATTTACAGTTTTAACGGCTTGAACGAAATCAAGCCTGCGATGATTGACGAAGCGAACAAGAATGCCCGTGCCGCAGCCGAGAAATTTGCAATGGATTCCGGCAGCAAACTCGGCAAAATCAAGACGGCGACGCAGGGGCAATTTTCCATTAGCGACCGCGATGAAAATACGCCGTTCATCAAGAATGTGCGCGTAGTAACAAATGTTCAATATTTCTTGGAAGATTAAACATGGATACTTCGGTTCTCGATAAGGCTATTGTTTTTGCCGTCAAGGCGCACGCTGGTACGGAACGCCGCGGGAAAGGTTTCCCTTACATTGTCCACCCGCTGGAAGCTGTGGAAATCGTCGCGACAATGACGACGGACCAAGAGCTTTTGGCGGCAGCGGCTTTGCATGATACCGTCGAAGATACGTCTGTTACTTTAGACGATATCCGTCGCGAGTTTGGTGACCGCGTGGCGAAACTTGTGGAAGAAGAATCCGATGTGTTCATGGAAGGCGTGAGCGAAGCGGATTCTTGGCATGAACGCAAGCAGGCGGCAATTGATAGGCTTTCTCGTGCAAGTCGCGATGCAAAAATGGTGGCGCTTGGCGATAAACTGAGCAATGCCCGAATCATTTACCGTGATTTTGTTCAAAAAGGCGATAAGCTCTGGAGCATATTCCATGTGAAAGACGTGAAAGAACACGAATGGCATTATCGCGGTCTGGCTTCATCATTGAAAGAACTTGAAGGGACTTTTGCCTATACGGAATTTACGAATTTAGTCGAAAAAATCTTTGGCGGATCGACAACAAAATAAGGATGAATACCATGAGCGAAAAGCCTGAAAGCAAAATGAGCTTGAAAGCCCGTAGAGAGGCCATTCTTGAAGACTATCAAGAAAAAATGTCCATCTACGAAAAGTTGAAAGATCTTGTTTGCGACTTGCTCAAGAAAAATGTAGAAGAAAATCATATTTACGTGACAGCGGTCGAGGCGAGAATTAAAGAAAAAAAGAGTCTTGCCGAAAAACTGGAGCGCAAGGGAGACAAGTATCAATCGCTCTTGGAATTGACCGATATTTTGGGGGCTCGCGTCATTGCTTTTTATAATGACGATGTCGATAAAATTGCAGCTCTTGTAGAAAAGTTATTTGTCATTGACTGGAAAAATTGCATTGATAAACGCAAAATGCATGAATTGAACAGCTTTGGCTATAACTCTTTGCATTTTATATGTAGTGTCCCTAAATCGCTGTATGAAGATCCGGAACACCCTGAAATAAACGAAATCCGTTTTGAAATCCAGATGCGTACGGCTTTGCAGCATGTGTGGGCCGTGTTGGATCACGATACGGGTTACAAGTCGGGCTTTGAAATTCCGCAGGAGTATTTGCGTAACCTGAATCGCCTTGCGGGAATGCTGGAATTGATTGATGAACAGTTCTGCAAAATTAGAACGGATATCAACAATTACAGATTCCATGTGCAGTCGCTTGTGCATTCGGGAAAGTTTGCCGAAGTGGCTTTGAATGGTGATTCTTTCAGCAATTACTTGAAGTTGAAGCCGTTTGACAAATTGAATCAGCGGATTGCGGCTATAAACCAAGCGGAAATTATCGAATCTTCGATGATGCCGTTCCTCAAGGTATTCAGCTTTTTGCGGTTTAAGACGCTTGCCGATATAGATAAACTTGTTAAGGAACATAGCGAAGATGCGTATCAGCTTGCGGCGTTCCAGCTTGCGGATACGGACTTGGACATTATCAATTCGTCGCTTGGCGTGATTAGCTTGCTTGTAGTTTATGTGTTGAAACATGGCGGCGGCGTTGCCGGAATTCGAGTTATCTTGAATGAGCTTTATGGCGAATCTGCGAGCAACGAGAACTGGGCAAATCGACTGTACAAGAACGCCATGAAGCTTTCGTTTATGAACTGTTAAAAATGTATTTTTGGGCCATGAAACAGCCGATTCGAAATATTGCAATTCTCGCCCATGTCGATGCGGGCAAGACGACTCTTTCTGAGAGGATTCTTTTTGCAGCGGGTGAAATTCACCGCCCTGGAAAAGTGGAAGATGGCCTTGCCACGATGGATTATATGCCCGAAGAAAAAGAACGCGGCATTACTATCGAAAGTGGCGTCGCGCATTTCGAATGGAAAAACACGTGGTTCAATTTTATTGATACGCCGGGGCATGTCGATTTCGGTGCTGAAGTCGATATGGCGCTTACCGCTGTGGAAGGAGCCGTGCTTGTGGTGAGTGCGGCAAGCGGTGTTGAAACGCAGACGGTCGCCTCGTTCCGCAAACTGCGTGAATCCCGCGTGCGAACGATTTTGTTCGTAAACAAGCTCGACAATCCCGATTATTCTCTGGACGAGACGCTCATCAACATTGAAGAAACGCTTGGCGTGCGGCCTGTGCTGATGTCGGTGCCGGAATTCAAGAACGGCAAGATGTGCGGCATGCTGGATGTGCTGAGCCAAAGCAGGCTTATGCATTCGGATTCTGGCGAAGAAGTTATAGATGACGATTGGGAATCGGATGCGTCGGCTGCGGAAGAGCGTGTGCTCCTCAAGAAGTATTACGCCGAAGCGGTAGAGTTTGCGAGCAACTTTGACGATGAAATTTTGACGCTCGCGCTGGACAACAAGCCTGTGCCGCCGAAGATGCTTTTGCGTGGGCTCAAAACGCTTGCAGCAAGTGATGATTATGTTATTTGCTATGCGGGCTCGGCGTTGGAAGGTTTTGGCATTCGGAGTCTCGTGACGGCGCTTTCGTTCTTTTTGCCGGAGGTCCCGACGTTTGACGAAAATGAGTTGGGGCAGGTGGTGCGCTTGAGGCATTTCCGTGGCGTCGGCGAGATTTCGCTGTTCCGCAGCCATGCGGATTTGTTGCGGCGTGACTGGCCGACGGGTTTTGAATTCTCGCGGCTCAAGGCGAACATGCTTTTGCCTGTTGACGAAATCCGCACAGGTGACATTTACGCAATGCGCAGCCCGTTCGAAACGGAACTCGGGCAAGTGATTCGGTTAGACGACAAATGCGTAGGTCGAGAGGCGCGGACAAACTTGTTTGGACATGACCGAGGCCAGCATTTGGGACTTGAGCGTAGCGAAAGCCCAGAGACGAAAGACGAAAGAGGCGAATGCAGCGGGGCTGCTTGCAGACCCATTGCTGAGCCGACCAGTCTTGGCTCAAAGAGCAAAGACGAAAATGCTACCCATTCCATTAGCGAAAATTATTTGCCGCTCCTCCAGACGCGTGTGGAATGTGTGCGGACGGAAGATTACGCTCATGTGGAACGCAGCCTTTCGGTGCTTGCGCGAATGGATCCGAGTTTCCGCGTGCAGAAGGACGATGGCGGATTCTGGTATTTGCATACGGTGGGTGAGGTGCAGCTTGATGTTTTGCTTGCGCGTCTCAAGCGCGAGTTCGGTTGCGAAGTGCGTGCCGGCAGCCCCGAGGTGCGTTGGCAAGAACGTTTGTGCCGTGCTGTCGGACCAGCGGAAAATACATTCCAGATTGGGCCGCATAAAATGTCCATCAGCATTTCGGCATCTCCGCTGGATGGTGACGCCCATGACATTCGCTTGTCCGCAGAATTCATGGAAAACGCTCCGCGTGAAATTTTGGCGGGTGTGCGTTCGGCACTTCTGGAATCGACTGAAGTCGGCGTGCTTGGCAAGGGCCCGCTTGTAGGTGTGCGTTTCGAAGTTCATCGCTTTGAATGGACGGAAGGGGCGCTCCCGCCGATGATCAAGAAGTGTTGTGCCGATGCTGTCGCTAAACTCGTGAAGCCTGCGGACGTTCAGTTGTACGAACCGGTCATGGAACTTTCGCTCGAATGTCCTGTGAATTTCGCAGGCCTTGTGACGGGCGACATCCAGGCGCGTGATGGCAAGGTGAAGGAAATCGAAGGCGACGGGAAAACGCATTTCTTGAAAGCCGACGTGCCTCTCCGCAAAATTTTCGGTTACTCCACCGGCGTTCGCAGCATCAGCAAGGGTACTGCGCTTTACAGCATGAAGTTGCTTGGTTACCGCCCTGCGACGATTTGATATATATTTAGGGTATGAGCGAAAAAATCCCTAATCCAAATACGATTCATCCGATTGCTGGCTACGACAAGGAAATCTATGTCAAGCCCACCATCAAGAACCCGAACATTATCGTCGGGGATTTTACGTACATCGCGGATTCAGAATTCGAAAGTCATGTAACGCACCATTACGACTTTATCGGCGACAAACTCATCATCGGCAAATTCTGCCAGATTGCCGCGGGTGTGGAATTCGTGATGAACGGCGCGAATCACCAGATGAATGCGGTTTCCACATTTCCGTTCTATACGCTCGAAGGCTGGGACATGAAACCGCCTGCCAAAAGCGATTTGCCGTTCAAAGGCGATACCGTCATCGGGAACGATGTGTGGATTGGGCAGAATGCGGTGATTTTGCCGGGTGTGCATATCGGTGACGGTGCGATTATCGGTGCGAACAGTGTCGTGGCTAGCGACGTGGAACCTTATACCGTTGTGGTCGGGAACCCTGCAGAAACCATCCGCTACCGCTTTGACGAAGAACTGACTTCGCTGTTGCTAAAGTTTAAGTGGTGGGACAAGCCCATTGAAGAAATCAATGCGCTGATTCCCGTGCTCACGAACAGCGATTTGGAGTGGGTGAAAGAAGAACTAAAAAAGAGTATTCGCTCTGGAGCGGAGTTCAGAATGACAAGTAATCGGAATGACGAATAGAGGATTCTTTTTGTGGGATTGACTCGTTATTTAGGCATCGTTTTCCTCAATTGGCTGCATTCGCTTGTTAGCGGAGACGTTTTGTTTTATGTGTTGTTTTTATTCCTTCCCGCACTGTTTTTGGTGGTGATTTGCAAGCATAAACCATGGAAAAAATTGTGGAGCGGAATCGTTACTGCATTGCCTGTAATTGTTTGTGCATTTCCATTTGCGTTTTTCGTATGGACATTATGGGATGCTAGTGCTCCTTTGCTTTCTTTGATTATTTTTTTTATATATATTGCCGGTGGCATTGTTGGTTATTTCTTCAATATTCGTAGGGGACGGCATTGGTTGCTTCTTCTCGCTGGTTTGTTTGTTGCGTGTTCAATATATGCGTTTCTGGATTCTTATCCTCCGAAGTTGTTTTCTTTCGGTTCAATTGTTGATGAGTCTATTTCAGAAAAGCAGGACGACTTTGATTATGAAATTAGAATGGAGCTTGCAAAAAAGAATATAATGATTGATGATTATATAATGATTGAATCTACAATTTATGATAAACGAATTGTTCAACTTCGTGTAAAGAAAGATTCTGCTTTTGTTTGTACATCAAAGGAAACGTGTGGGATTAGAGACACCGTGGAGACTTGTGAGTGGATTGCTTTGAAAACGAATAATGACGTGGTTTCGATAAAAGACAATAATAATCAATTCTTTATAAAGGCTGATTCGCTTTATTATTTACCATTAAGAGGTTCTGACAATTTACGTCAATTTTATGAATGCTGTGCCGAAATTTTGGAACCTTTTTCGTTGGAAATTCCGTTCGATGTGTCTCCAGAGAAAAGAACTGTTTCTCAAATTCATTTGCTGAAAAAACTTGTTGAATCTTATAACGAAGAAAAAGTTCCGTATAATATGTTGGACGGCTACAATTTTGATATTGCACTACTAGATTACCGTCGCGGTGTTAAGCGTCGTATTGAAATCGGGAATGCCATGGCTGCGGAACCGGGTGATTTGCCGAATGCAAAACGCATTGACGAAATTGCCCGCGCCTTCTTGCCGATAACAAAAAACACGCCAATGGATTGGCGTGGTGAAAAGTGTAAAAAATAGATCCTCGTCTTCGCGTTGCTCAGGATGACAAATAGGGGTTTCTGCGCGGAACCCCTCGGCAAGCTCAGGGTACTTAATCCTACAATCTTGCGGCGCGGGCGCGGCGGCGGAAGTGTTCGATGAGCGGGGCGACGGTTTCTTTGAAGTCGTCGTGCGTCTCGATGCGGACAAAGTCAATCGACATGCGCTGGAAGAGTTCCTTGGTCGCCTTGCCTTGGCGCTTGGCTTCGCGGGCGAATGCTTCGCGGAAGGCGGCATCGCCGGTGTCGATGAGGAGCGTTTCGCCGGTTTCGGGGTCTTCGAGTTCTACGAGGCCTGCGGGCGGGAGTTCCATTTCGCGCGGATCGACAACGGATACGGCAAGCACGTCATGACGCTTGCGCAGAATCTTGAAAGCGTTTTCGAATCCTTCGTCCAAGAAGTCACTCATCACGACGACGACTGCCTTGCGGTTTAGAATTTTGCCGGCGTATTCGAGGGCGACTTGCGTGTTGGTACCGTGATGCTGCGGCTTGAAGTAAAGGATTTCGCGGATGAGGCGAAGTACGTGCTTGCGGCCTTTCTCGGGCGGGATGAACAGTTCGACTTGGTCGGTGTAAATGAGGAGGCCGACTTTGTCGTTGTTCTTGATGGCGGCGAATGCGAGGAGAGCCGTGAGCGTTGCCATGACTTCGCCTTTCATTTGCTTGCCGGAACCGAATTCCGAGCTGCTGGACGCATCGACCATGAGGAGCATGGTCATTTCGCGTTCTTCGATGAATTTTTTGACGTATGGGGTGCCAGTTCGTGCAGTCACGTTCCAGTCGATAGTGCGTACGTCGTCGCCGGGCATGTATTCGCGGACTTCGCTGAATTCCATGCCGTTCCCTTTGAAGGAGCTGTGGTAAGCTCCGGTCATCACAGTGTCGAGCGTGCCGCGAACGCTGAGTTCGATGCGGCTTACGGTCTTTAAAACTTCTTTATCGAGCAATTCTTTATCGGCCATCGTAAATCTTCTAGTTTAACGCTAAAGAATATACAAATATCTCAAAAAATAGACCATAAATGTGATTTAGTTTTGGGTTATCGGTTACCCTTTTTTGAATTACAACTTTGACACATCAAAGCCGCATTTGATACGCTTGTAGGACCTCCCTTTGAGTAAGGCTTGATGTGATCAACTGTAAAATTATCCCAAGTTAATTTTTTCCCACATTTTGTACAGCATTTATCTTCTGACGAATGCCATATAATCAATCGTTGCGTTGGAGTGAATATTCTTTTATCTGCTTTTTTTTCAAAAATGCCACCCAAAAAGGAATCTAAAATTTCAATTCGTTTCTTTCTTTGTTGCAATGAATCTGTTGTATGTGATACAGTATTCAAATATTCTGCATATACACTATTATTAGTGGTCTTTTTTTGATTTTTCTCATTTAAGAGACCGACTTCAATAGAAAGATTCTTTAAAAATTCAAAGGCCAAAGTATTTTTGCTTTTGTCATCAAGAGCCAACTTGTTTACAAACATATACTGGTGAATTAACACACATAAGCAATAAAAGTCCGATATTTTCTTAAATCGTGTAGTCCTTAAATCAGGGAACATTTTAAAGACTTTTCGTAATGTAGCCGCAGCATCTTTTTTTACGCGTTCTACAGAACGTCCATCAGCTAAATCTCCGAAAGCATTGTTTCTTGCCTGCTTTTTATCACAAACACCTTTTGTATAAACAGCGTACATAAAATCACACATAAAGCCAATGTCTTTCATTCTAGCAATATCATTTTCAGAGAATACTTCATTGTTTTTTAGTTGCTTTCCGAACATATCAGTTAATTTATGAGCAGCTTTTAAAAAGTCACTATGAAAATATTTTGCTTTATCTTTTTCTGCTTCCGTCAAAGGTTTTCCTGTAGAATTGATTCTAACAAACAAATCAATAATTGCGCCAAAATCACCAGAAACTGTTATTGTATTCAATTTGTAGCCATTAATACGATTTTGTTTTTTCTGTTTTTTTAGCGATGCATAATCAATAACCTTGTCTCCAAAATCGCACAAAATATCGTCGTTCTTTACACTAAACTTATTTTTCAAAAAATCAAAAATAGCCTCAAGACGTTGTTTTCCGTCTATTACATCATATACTGTTTCTCCGGTTTTTTCATCATCTCTTGCGTATAAGAATATTGCAGGCAATGGATATCCCTGAAGAATGCTATCTATCAGCTTCTTTTGATCTACGGTTTTCCAAACTGATTTTCGTTGAAATCCTGGATTTAAATTAAGACGATTTTTTGAGTAGTACATCAATATGTCGTCGATTGTTCGACTTTGAGAATCATACTCGAAGTGATTTTCATCTTGGTTAGTCACTGTTAATCCCCTTTTTGACGGATTTCTGTTGTCAAGTAAATATATTCGATTTGGTTAAAAGTATTAATATTCACTAGCAATTTAATAAAAAAAGATTTTTCAAATGGGTCAAAAGGTTGTTTATTCTCCAATTTTTCTGTTTTTTAGGGTTTTAAATGTTGAATAGTTACTTAAACAGGACCTTCTAATAAAAAAGGAGTCTATCACATTGATCGACTCCTTTTAATTATGTTTAAGCTTTTTATTAAGAATACACTTCATTCCAAACAATTTGTCGGATAGCCTCAAACAAATCAGGAAAACATGTCTTTATATTCTTTATGAAAATACGTTCAGAACACGAATTGAAATCATATATTGTTTTCGACTGTTTGTCAAGCCAATTAGCCATGTGCATTTCTAAAAGTTCATCATCTAAAAAATTGGCGTCATTTATGAGGTTGAATTTATCAAAGGACTTAGAATTTTCATCAATCCAACATTCCGCATTTATAAATTGATTATAGCGGTAAAATGCAAGGAAAATTCCAATTTTTTTGTTTTCTTGGTAATAGCGAACTACGGATGAAACGTTGATTGCTGTAGGAATGTTGTTTTTATTTTCGTTATAATACCAGTTTTTGCGAACCATATAGAACTCCTCTTAAGAGGTTTTAGAATTATATTTGATTATGTTAACACCGTTTAATCTTCTATAGGATCTCATCCTAATCGTCATCATAAACCTAAATGGCTCTTTGCTTATACATTCGTTGAATCAAAAAAATGCATGATTTCGTTGAGTGTATTAAGCGTCTTCGTCTTCTAATTTAAGAAGCACAACGGCTTACCTTCAATATACAAAATTTTCTTATGCAAGGCAATAGTATAGTAAACGATGTAAGTAAATTCTTATAAAAAGGCGATCCCGGAACTGAGTCCGGGATGACATTGTGAGTGGTGCTCGCTCTTGGACCGAGTGGAACGTATCGGGTTCGACGATCAGTTAGAACTCCGCTTTTGCGAGGATGCTCATGTTGCGGCCTTTTTCGGGCATCACGGATTTGAGGCGAGAAAGATGGTTGCGTACGTCGGCGTTGAACAAGTTGTCGCCGCGTAGGACGATGCTGTAGTGGGCGAGCGTGAGCGACCAATGGAATTCGAGGGATGCACCGAATGTGATGTAGCCGGGAGTGCGCTGTTCGTAGCGGTCTAGACGGTTTTGGGCGAGGGCGAATTCCGTGTTGACTCCTGTGCGAACGTGCTGCCAGATGTAGGCGATTTCGCCGTGGAAATGGAATGGCGGCATTTGCGGCATGTCGCTCCAGTTTTCGTTTTGGTAGAAACCGCAAACGTAACTTGCACCTGTTTGTGCGTAAAATCCTTGTTCGGCAGAAGTTTCGACGGATGCGCTTGCTCCCATGAGGAGGGCGTCGTCGCCGCTGACTTGGTAAATCGGCAGTATTTGCGACCAGTTCGTGTCGCCGGTGGCGCGGGGTGCGAGGTGGTTTAGGAACCAAGTGCTGTGAATAGCGGCCCGCCAGTTGATGATTTCGCCGTAATCGCGGAATTCGAGTTCTGTGCCGTAGCCGCTTTCAGCGTCGAGCTTGTGGTTGCCGCGTTCGTAAGTGTAGGCGGCAAGATGTGGGCCTTGGTTGTAGAGTTCTTCGATGGTCGGGGCGCGAGTAGTTCTGAAAACGTTGAGCGTTAGGAATTTGCCGGGAGCGACGCGCTGCGAAAATTCGGCGGCGATGGCCCATAGCGCAAAGTTGCGGTCTTCGATAGCGCCTTTGTCGGCGACGATGCTTTCTTGCGGTCTGAAGAATGCGCTGCCGAGCCGTGCGGACAAGGTAATCTCCATGCCGTCCCGCCATCCGTTGAGGCTTGCGACAGAGAAGATGGAGACTGCATAAGAATTTGTTGGAGGCGTAAAGACGTAGCCGCCCATTTCGACGGAGCGCATGTCGAATTCTCCGCCGAAGTGGATGCCGAAAAACGGACCGCTTTGTGCGATGAATTTTTCGATGCGGACGTTTTCTTGATTGACCGCGAATTCGGCGCCAACGTATTCCTTTGTTTCGTATTCCGTGTGGTGGTACTGATTCAAGCGGAATGTGACACTCAAGGTGTCGCTTGATTTTTGAGCGGGGAAGTAGAGGCCACGCAATGTCATGTCGCGTTTGAAAAGGTCGATATCGACGCCGTTGGGGTGCCCACCGATGAACCCTCCGGGGATTCCGTAGTTGGAATTGAAGTTGCGGAAAGATGCTCCGAGCTTGAAGCGTTCAAAGCTGTAGGCGGCACCGACGGCAAAGCTTTTGTTATGGATGTCGGTGTTTTTAAGGTTGCCGTTTGGCGTTTGCATGTCGCCCATGTTGCGGGCGGAGAGTTCGCCTTTGAGCGATAGCTTGTGGATGTTGGCGTTCGTGCCTACGACGGTGGCGAATCCCGGCTGGCCGCTTTCGGCGTAACCAGTGACGTACCCGTGAATTTGCGAGTTGCTTGAATTGCGGGATGACGAATCTGGAATCGATGAATCGCCGGATGACGAATCGCTGAATGACGAATTTGGAATCGATGAATCGCTGGAGGAAAAAACGCGGACGGTCGCAGTTTCAAAAGGAATGTCGTTGTGGTTGACTTGAATGACTCCGCCAGCGGTGGCGAACGATTCGCTCAAGATTTTAGGACCGCGAACGATGTTTAGCTTGTGTGCGGTCAAGACTTCAGAAGCGACGGCGTGATCGGGCGAAGTGGCGCTCATGTCTCCGCAAAACGAACCGTCTTCGGTGATGGCGACGTGACTGCCAGAAAGTCCCTTGATGACGGGACGTGCGGCTGCAGGACCCATGGAGCGGATGGCAATGTCGGGTTCGTTCTTGATGGTCTCTGCGATGGTTGTGGAAATTTTGCGGTCGAGTTTTTGGGCTTGCAGTTCTTCGTCTTTGCGCAAACCGTCTAAAATCGTTTCAGTGGATTGTTCGGCGACAATGGTTGAATTGCCTAAATCTTGAATAAATTCTTGGGCCAAAGAAAAATGAAGGAAGCCTCCCAAAAGGAGGCTCCCCATGGCAGCCCTAAAAAGGCTAGTCTTCATCTTCGTCTTCCTGGAACGGGCACTTGTCTGCATCCAAAGCCTTATCGACGACAACCTTGATTTCAGGAGTCTTGGCGTCGGCGTGGTCGTGGTGCTTGACTTTGAGAATCAACGTCGTTTCGCCTTTCTTGAGGCCTTTGAGGTGGAATCCCCAACCGCCTTCAAAATGGATGTCGAGAATTTTGCTGTCGCCAACTTCCCAGCCGAGAGAATGCTCGTCGTCGCTCGGGCCCGCGATTTCTTTCTTGTTTTCGTCGAGGAACTTTACGTGAATGTGAGCACTCATGCAGTTGGCATTGACTTTGAGGCCCGGGAGCTTGGAATCTTCTTTGCCGCGGTAAACGCTGTAGAGCGTGTCCCATTCGGCGGAGTAGAGCCTCCAGCCTTCGACTTCGAAGTGTTCGTGCTGTTCGGTGGAGGTGGAATTGCTGTCGCCGCAAGCGGCGAAGATGAGAGTGAAAATGGCGAGTGCCAAGAAATGGATTTTTTTCATTATTAATCCTTTGTTTTGTGCCGGACTCTGTTCCGGCATCGGTTGAGAAAAATGTGTAAGGAGACCCCGGAATAAATCCGGGGTGACAGGTTGCGTGGGATGACATCAATCCTGTCATTCCAGCCTTGAGCCGGAATCACCTTGCTGTGTTATTATGTTATGCACTCTGTTGTTCTGAAGCGTGAAACGCCGAAAGTTTCGATGATGAATCGTATTGGATTCTATCGGTCGCCTAAAGGCTCCCTCCAGAATGACATGCGGCTGTTTCCGTTGTCCTGAAATGCGAAACGCCGAAGAATTCAGTTAAGTCTTGGAGGCGGGAGGGCCGCGGGGGTTGTAATGAAGAACGAATTGGAGTGGGTTTTGCGAGGTGTATTGCGGTTGCTGAATGAATAGCAGAATCCAGAATACGACTGCAATGGGTGTGAAATCTTCTAGATGGTGTCCGTCGTGAATTAATACGCAAATAGGGCAGTCTTCGTGCTGCTCGAAATCATCATGATGGTGCTGCGCAACGGCCAAAAGGCATGCTGCGATAAGCACTATGATGAACTTGCGTATGTGTATTAGACGAATCATTTTTATCTATAAAGAGTTGCTTTTTTTATAATCGGGAATCCGATTCCGTCTTCTTCTTTTTCGAATTCGAAAGTTCCGATAATGGTGATGGGTGAACCTTCGTCGGGGTAATCGTTCGGATATCTGCGGACTTTTGCCGTTTCAAATGCGAGCCCTTGTGAGCAGCATGCGAGAGCGTCTTTGATGACGCATCCGAAAAAGCGTCGCCCAGTTTCTTCGTCTTGATAGCTAGAGAAAACGCCTTTCATTTTGATTTTCTTGCCGACGAATTTTTTGGGTTCCGTGACCATCTGGAAAACCATAGAATAGACCATGGTAGAACTCATGCGAGTAAGGTCTAAATCCACGTTGTTGGCGGAAACTTTTTCGGTTGCAAAACTTGCGCTTACAAGTGCGAATATGCAAAGAACGGCTACTATTACAGTTCTAGAAAAAATTTTATATAAATTACATATTTCCATTTACAGCCTCCAATTTACGTATTTCTATTGCGAATAAAACTTGTCAAATAACAAATTAAAAATGCGACAATGTCCATCGCGACAATCGTAGAACCCACGGGTGTTCCGGCGAGAATCGCGACAAGAATTCCGACAAGCGAACAAATGACCGAGATGATGGCGGCGGCAATCGTTACCGAGAAAAAGCTTTTGAAAACTCGCATCGCCGAAAGTGCTGGGAATACGACCAACGCAGAGACGAGTAGTGCGCCCACGAGATTCATGGCGAGAACGATGATGACTGCAATGATAATCGCGATGAGTAGGTTGAACAAGGTAACATTTACGCCTGTGGCCCGTGCAAAATTTTCGTCAAAAGTAATCGCGAAAATCTTGTGGTAGAACAGCACGAACGTGATGAGGACTGCAATTGAAAGTGCTACGCAAAGGTAAACGTCTGTCGGCTTGAGCGTGAGAATGGACATCGAGCCGAATAAAGTTGTGCAGACATCGCCCGCGACATTTGCCGAAGCAGAGAAAATATTCATCAGCAGGTAGCCAATGGCAAGTGCCCCTGCAGAAACCATCGCAATCGCGGCATCTCCTTTGATTCGGGCGTCTTTCCCTCCGCAAAGAAGCAGAACTGCGACGATGATTGTTATGGGCAAAATAATGAACATGTTGTTTGTCACTTTGAGAACGGATGCAATCGCTAACGCCCCGAACGCCACATGCGAAAGCCCGTCGCCGATGTACGAATATCGTTTTAGAACAAGCGTTACGCCCAAGAGCGATGAGCATAGTGAAATGAGCGTTCCCACGACAATCGCGTAACGTACAAACGGGAAATCGAGATAGAAGAAAAGTTGGTCGAACATGTAAAAGTGGTTAGTGGTTAGTGACTAGTGAACAGGAATTGTTATCAAGACTGTTAAAATCCAAAACGCGGGTGGCGTATTTTGTTGCGGCGTCTATATCATGCGTGACCATCACGATAGTCATTTTCTTTTGTTCGTGAAGATTTTTGATGATGTTGTACATGTTCTGCGATGATTCGGGATCGAGCCCGGTAACGGGTTCGTCCAAAAGCAAAAGCCTTTCGGCGGCACATAATGCTCTCGCTAAAAGTACGCGTTGCTTTTGACCTCCAGAAAGCTCGCGGAAGCACGCTTTCCGCAAGTTTTCGGTTCGGGTCAGTGCCAGACATTCGTTTGCTCGATTCCGAAGGCCTCGTCCATAAAACGGTAGCAACAGGCTTTTGCCTTGGAATGCCGAGAGCACGATTTCTTCGACGGAGGCGGGGAAGTCTTTTTGTGCAATCGTGATTTGCGGCAAGTAACCAATTTGCTTTCGTTGCAGGTTGTCGCAGAGCTCTATTTTCCCGGCTTTTGGGCGCAAGACGCCTGCGAGCCCGCGTAAAAACGTCGTCTTTCCGCAGCCGTTCCTGCCGATGATGCAGAGATAATCGCCAGCGTTGATTTCGTAATTGAAACTGTTGACGATGTTCTTGTTCCCGTAACCGAGCGTTAAATTGTGGCACTTGATCATTTTAATTCAAAGCCTTTTTCAGGATTTCTAAGTTTGTTTGCATTATCGACAAATAGCTTTCGCCTTTGGCAATTTGCTGTTCTGTTACCGATTGCATCGAATTGATGGTGAGAATTTGTGCGTCCTTCGAGTTCTTGCTAGCCGCAAGCACTGCGTTCGCGATTTTCTTGTTCCCCTTTTCGATGGTGAGGATTGCCGGGAGCGAATCGGAATCCATCTTGCCTGCGAGAAAAGCGATTGTTTCAAAGCTAGCCTCGCTTTCGGCGGAACAGCCCACAAACGCGGCATAATACTTAATGCCATAATCGTCCACCAAATAACGAAAAGGAAATCTGTCGCCAAAGAGAATTGTCTTGCGGGGCGCACTTTCGATTGCTGCACGGTAATCGCCGTCAAGAGCTTTGATTCTTGCGATGTAATCGGTGGCGTTGTCCTTGTAGGCAGTGGCGTGTGCCATATCGAGTTTGGCCAATTCTACGGTAATCTTTTGTACGAAAATCTCGGCGTTTTTCAGCGAAAGCCAAACATGTTCATCGTTTTCGATTTCATGTTCGTGGTCGTGATGATGTTCATGAGCTTCGGCATGTTCGCTGTGGTGCTCGTGCTCTTCGGCGTGCTTGTCATTGTGTTCGTGCCTTTTGCCGATTTTACTGCGGTGTTGTGCATGCATGTTATGATGTTCGTCATGCTCATGAGCTTCGACATGTTCACTGTGGTGTTCGTGCTCATGTTCTTCAGCATGTTCCTCGTGATGATGATGGTGGTGTTCCGCTTCCATGCCTTCGACAATTTCTTCTGCCTTGACGCGGTCGCCGAGGGCTTCCATCAAATTGATTTCGGAGCGGCCCTTTTTCGGAGTGGCTGCAAGTGCGTCTTTAATCCATTTGTCAGATTCGCCGCCTACATAAACAACCATGTTTGCACTTGCAATCTTTGCTATGTCTTGTGCAGTGGGCTTGTAGCTGTGCAAATCCACGCCGTTCTTGATGAGAAGCGTGTGTTCAACGGAATCGGCACGCTGCCCGAGGATTTCTTTAACCCAGGCGTATTCCGGATAAATTGTTGTGACGATGGAGAGCTTAGTTTGTTCCGGCTTTTTGTCGGAGGAATCGTTGCAAGCAACGAGTGAAAAGATTGCTGCCACGAAAACGGAAAGCAGCAAAGAATAAAATGAAACCTTTTTCATTTTATAATCCTTTTATTTTTTTTAAAGTTGAATTATTGAAATTATGGACACTGTCGCTGCGGCATCTCGCCTTGCTTCAGGGTGACATGACAATCTGAAGAAGATTTGCTTAATTCAATAAAAGGACTTTTTGCGAAACAAGCGTAATTGGGCGCAGTATCACGACTGCGAAACGCACGAGCTTGAACAGGAAACAGCGACAGATAAGTTCCATCGGTGCTGCGACAAGTTCAAAGCAAAATTCCGAAATCAGGTCGAGACAGTGATGGATATGGTGACAAGTGTGGCAATGTTCTCCATGACAATGATGGTCTATGTGATGCTCCGTATAGAGCAACGCCATGACGACAATCAGCTTGTCAAAAAGGTGGAACATTATCGACTCCGCTTGCTGCAAGTGGCGCAATGGCCGACCAAAACCGATTGCTGGTTATCGAGCTGAAACCCGTTCAGGCGGGCGACGGAATGCATGAGAATGCGGAGCGCGGGGCCTTCCAGATGGAAAAACTTGCCGCAGTCTTTGCAGACAAGGTGCATTTTGGTTTCGCAGCGACCGGGACCTGTGTAACGGTATTGCAGTTCCTTGTTCTCTTCGACGCCCACAATCTGCACGACGCTTGATTTTTCTAGACGTGAAAGGTTGCGGTAAATAGTGCTTGGCGAAACAGACGGCAATTGGCGTGCAATGTCGGATGCCCTAAAAATCCGGTCCGGATTCTTGGCGATAAGATCCAAGATCAATTGACGCGTTTGCGTTTTGTATTCCACGTTAGCCTCTGTTCGAAATGCTTGAAATTTACATTTTTTTTGTGCAAACTCAATTTGCAAATCATTTGCAAATTTAAAAATAGTAAAAAAAGGGAACTTTGGCAAGTTTTCGGTGATGTGCCACAAAGCAAAAAGGAATTCCCGACATCGCTGCCGGAAATTCCTTTGTTGTTCTTAGGAGGAGTATGAAAAAGTTCAAAGTGCGCTTTGCATTAGCCTAGTCGCTTGTTAAGCGATGGTAATCTTTCTTGCGGCTGCCTGTGCCTTCTTGGCGAGGTCGAATTTCAAGATGCCGTTTTCCAAGGAGACCTTGATGTTGTCTGTATCAATGTCTTCGGCGAGGCGGAAGCTGCGTTCGTAAGTGAACTTTTCGTCCTTGCGTGCGCGGGTGGCCTTGACGGTCAAGATGTTCTTTTCGACCTGGATGTCCAAATCTTCTTTCTTGACGCCCGGAATTTCGACTTCGAGAGCGAAACCGCCTTCGGTTTCGTAGTAGTCAGCCTTCGGCGTGTAAGTGCATTCGCCCTGTGCGTTTGCGGCGTTCAAGCTGTCAATGAAGTTCTGGATACCGTAGAAAGCGTTCGGAAGAATCTGTGTGTTCATCATAATTTTAACCTCTTTTTTGTTGCGGGCTCGTCGTTTGCGTTGGCCCTGTTTTGTTCTCGCACTACTATTAGCGAAAAGCGTGCCAACTTTTTTGAAAAGCGCGCTTCGCGCAGAAATTTTTTTGGAAATTTGTGCTTGCAGCTCGAAAAATGCCGAAATTCGCTCAAAAATGGCTATTTTGGGTGGGGTTAAATGCGAAAAATCTCGGGCAAAGGCTGTTTTTTGCGATTTGCTGGGCGCAGTATTTCATCGCGAAACGCCCAGTGTTTCGTGCGTGAAACGTCCGGTGGATCAAATTGAAATGGGGTGGAGTGGCTTATTCTTTTTTCACTTTTTTCTGGATGAACCGTTTTGTTGAGTGTACTTCTTTTTGCCGTCCAACGAAGGCGAAACCCGTTCCCATTTCGAGCAAAAGGTCGGTTACGTTTTTCGTAAGGGCTTCTTCCAGTTCAGTTTCGTCATAAACCTCATGCCCTACGGTTGCAAACCCGAAATCGTAGTTTTCTTTCAGAACTTCTTGAACCAGTTTACTTTGTGAATCGGGCAATTTTTCGGTGAAGTTATTGAGAATTTTGCCTTGGTGGCTGTAAAGATCGGCCTTGAGGCAATTCATTAAAGCAGCTCGGCTCATTCCCTGTTCTATAGTCTTTTCAATGTAGAATAAAGCTTCTTTTACTCTCAACTTTTCACGGTAGTTACACTAAAGGCCTCCCTCGGTTGATTCCTTAAGGATCCATTTTGCAACTTTTATCGGCAGTTTCAATTGTGGTTGGAACCTCGTCATCAAAAGTCTTATTTGATCAAGGGATATGTTAAAGCGGCCTTGCGTTATTTTCGCCTATTTGCAGCAAATCATCATTTGCTATAATGTTATCGTTTTTTTCAATCATGGATCTTTTGACTGGCTTTGATAATATTGGTGAGTTTTACAAGAAGAATAGCCTGTTTCCAAATTTTCCTTCTGGCACATAATCAATATTTTTACAGATTTTGTCGGCATAGTAAGTAGTGACAGGCAATCTAGATTTCTTAGTAGCGCCAAAATGCATGCAACTAAGAGCTAGTATTTGCTGCACGATGGTTTCCATTGACAAATTGCCAATTTGTTTTTTGATATGTAATGGCTTCGGTGATGCTTTTCCATCTCTTATATCGGTTGTGACGACGAAAGCTTCATCATTGCTTAACAGAGTGTCTCCGCATTGCGGATTTTTTATAATCCCTTTTTCTTCACGAAGTAATTTTGACGAAACGAATTTTTTCACTTCGATTACAGAAAAATCGATATTTTTTTTTCTCAAAATAATTTTTATACCATTCGGCATCTTCGTTGCTAAAACCATCGCGATGAATTACAAGATTCTTTATTTTTGAACCTGTTGCTTCTTCATATCCTAAAAGGACTTCGTCGAAGATTTCTTGTAGAATATTTTCGCCAATTTTTTCGCCTTTCTGCGCTCTTTTAGGTTTGTAAAAACTAATTGGACGGCCGTTTTTGTCAAAAACAGTTGCGCAAGTTGGATAGTGGATTCCTTTTTCAATAGTAGCAACATCAATACCGACAAAACAATCAATATTTCCAGGAACGTCATCGACAATCCAAGGAATTCCTCCAGCTTTAGCAAAAATTCCAAGCGCAATATTGTGCATGAACCAAACTGCATTTTTGTCTTGTTGCTCAAACATTTTGGCGGTCTTTTCACTAATCATTTGGGAAGGAATATTTTTTTCTGCCCATGCAGTTTTGAAGGTGCTGTAAGGGTTTGACTCATCTTCTTCCGTAGGAACCAAAACTATGGCAACATCGAAACAGTTTTTATCAGAAATTGTACGAACGAGTTTTTTGTAATTGGTCATATCCCCAATTTCATATTCTTCATTACATACGGCTTTCATCTCTGAATTCATAAGATTTGAAATTAAATAACTTGTATTTCCAAACAGGTTACCTTTTCGCAAGAATGTATTCAATGCTTTGCCAAATTGCTGCATTAAGCCCTGTTTGCCCTTTGGATAAAAATAGGCGAATTTTACCGGATTCTGGGGCTGCTTATAGAAACCATTTGCGAAAACGAATGACAGTTTGTTGTAATCGATGGATTTATTATTGCCGCACATGATTTTGGGACATGGGAAAAACTTTTCTCCGTATCCAATTTTTTCAGACGAAATATAATCTGCAATAAATGTCACATTATTAATTTCTTTGATGCATCCTATATCTGAAAGAAATTCTTTTGCAATTGCGTGTCTTGAGCTCATATCGAGCTTTGTATATTTTTCAATTTGTTTAGAAAAGGAAGGACATTCTACAGAAACTCTCTCCAATGTTACGATAGGCTTTAAAGCTTGCGGGTAGTAATATAATTCTTTACCATTTTTCACTTTAACATGAATAACTGGCGTATTATCGGGACAATCTTTTGTTTTAGATTCAAATTTTTTGCCAGTAAAATACTGTTTCAGTGACATAAAATTTGGCAATTTATCAGCAACTGTTTCTGGACCTATTGCTTTTATTATTCCACACCCAGAAATATCACCCCAAGTGTTTATGACTTTCATTCCTTCAACGCATTTGTTAGCATTAATCAAATCGCAAATCGTTTTATTGGTTTCCAGCTCAGAAGAAATGTTCAGCCACAACTGAATTTTTTTCTCATTAGATATTTTTATGGTATAGTTATATTCTCTGCGTAGTCTAAATTGTTTATCTTGTGAGGACAAAGATTTTTTGATTTCTGAAATATATGCAGATGTTACGGTATTCGATACTTTGTATTTTTTGTATTTCTCTGCGAATGTTACGGATCGCAAATTTTCCTTTATGCGATAGTCTACGACATCGGCATATATTTTTTTGTTGGAGAGAATATCTAGAATCTCTTCTTTTTCAAAAGTGATTTTGAATGAATCATCGATATTGAAATCGGTAATTTTTTCTAGTGTGAAAATCTTTTTGTCGTCAGTAAATGCATGCGTATTGGATCTATAAGATATTTTCCCTGCTGCACTACGCATGAATTCCTGAATAGAGGAAATCTGCTCTTTGGGGATTATTGTGTAAACACAATAAGAAATGGGCTCTATTGGCTTGTTGGATTCAAAAACTTCGAGTTTTAAATTGTGCATAAGCGCCCCAATAATTACTTTCTCTGATTGGTTATCGTAGAATCTTTTTAATAATCAAATATAATCAAAACTTGTAGCCTAAGTTATAGTGAAATAAAAAGTTTTCTAGTTGATCAGGACTTGCGTTTAACTTTTGAGATAACGAATTGGTTAGTTCTAAGTATTCAAAATAGTCATCAATATTTTGTTGATTCCAATCGGTGCGGTTAAATTCCTTAAATTGTATTTTGTTTAGAGAGTTTACAATTTTAATATCGAAAATTTGGCATTTTCTGAAATCAACGGAAATGTTAAAAAAGTATAATAGTTTAGACCATGTTGATGGACCTAACCCTTTTATACAATCAAATTGCTGTATTAAATTTTTTGCTTTGTCTTTGGTAAGACTTTTGTCTTTGATTTTGAACAGATTCTCGCATAAACCGTCTATGCTTTCTAAAGCATCTTGAATGTGGTTCCCGCGACCACCAGTGGGATATCCCCACATAAGAATCATGATAATCTTTTTTCGACAGTCATTTTCTTTGAGAATATCTTCTCTTGAAATGACAATTTCATCATTTTTCGAAAATAGTACGGATACAATAGGAGAGAGTTTTTCTCTAAACCTTTTTTTCCAAACTTCTTTTTTGATGAGGGAGGCCTGTTTTTTGACGGGAAGAGCCTGGATTAGTTTTTTATATTTTTTTATGCTGTCCATTAGTTACCTCAAATAAATCATCCTCAATCTCCCCAATCCCCGTTTACCATTGTTCCTTATCCAGCATTTCCTTTAGGCTCGCCTGTACGCGTTCGTTGGGCGAGTCCTTTAAAGACATGTATAGCGACACCGTATCTATCCGGTTGTTTCGCATCAGAGGTTGCGGGTCGTACTTCCACACTTGTAATTCTACATAATTGTCGTTGAAAAAGCCATCGCTCTCTTTGTCGATGCCTTTTCCCTTTGCCAAAGCCGCGTGAGGGCCGCAAGCGGCGACTTCTGTTTTGGGTGGCGCCAGCATGGTGACTTGAGAAAGGGCGCTCTCCCTCGCTTTGGGAAGTTTGTCGAACGCTTTGGAGGGCAAGAGTATGATTTCTTTCTTGACAGGAGAATCCAAGTAAGGGAGCGCCTTGTCGAACAGGGCCCTTCCTGATTCGGAACAGCGGATCTGCACGGTGTTGCCCACCTTGAATTCCTGGATAAGGCCGCGGTCCGACAGTTCCTTGCAATAGCGGGAAACCGACATCGGAGTAAGCCCGTTTTTCCGGGCAGCTTCGCTTTTGGAGATTTGCGAGTCTTTGACCTTGTACATCATGAACAAGAAAAACGCCTGCGCTGCGGATGTCAGCTTGGGCAAAACCTCGCCGTCCTCCAACGGTTTTGGGGATGCTGTGTATTTTCGCTTCCGATAGGCTATACCGAGAAACGGCAAATAGAAAATGGACGATGCTGCGACAAAGGGGATGTTCGCTTCAATCAGGTTTTTCCGCTGGAAATCGCTTAAAGTTTCAAAGGCGAATGCGACGGGTATCGATGACGTCGATTCGAGTTTGTCGAATAATTTTATTAGGGCGTCCTTGCGCAGTTCGCTTTTGTCAACAAAAGATATCAGTAAAAAGCGTTGATCCAAAACCTTGGTCTCGTGAAAGGCCTTTCCCTGGGTCATGTAAAAGGGGAGCTTCTTCGGAGCGTCCACTGCCCGAATTTTGCATTTTATCCCGAAATCGTTGAACGCCGCTTCAATTTTGGGACCGATTTCGTCAACAAAGAAGAAGAAAAAGAAGGTTTTATCCTCGTTTTAACATTTTTATTATAATATAACATTTCAAAATGTTAAAATCAAATAAAAATGTTAAAAGTTTTCGGATTTGTGTGTTTCATACCGCATTCGCGTTAGGGATAGTGCCCCTGTGAGCCAAACACGACTCGTATTAACGAGTCGTGTTGGCGAGAGTGAGGCTTAAGCCGAACGGTCGTTACAGGGCGGCGCTGCGGCGCCGTTGCAATAGTGGCGCGGGCGTACAAAGTGCGCACGGGGTGTCTTGCGATATAGCCCGACCCGGTAGAGATTTATGGGTATAAAACAAAGAAATTTAACGAACTGGTGAAAAACAGCTTAGAATGCTTTGACAATGATTTCAGGTTTCAGCTGTATAAACAGGAACTTATGGAATTGAGCGATGCAAACTTGAAATCCAAAAAATTTGGATTTCAAGTTGTGAAAAGTTGTTCCACTGTGGCGCTTCAAGCGTAAAATACGAAGGCCGAGAGCAGCGGCAAAGCTTGCTTTGACGTTGCCGAGGTCAAGTATTTTGGCTCGTAGAGCAACGATGTGGGTAACAAGATTACGACTATCGTGCAGCTGGACGATATCGAAGGCTACCGTCCTATGTTTGAAGAACTGTTGGCTCAAACGATAGAAGACGAAAATCAAAGCCCTTGACGCACAATTTGCTAGGAGATATATTCAAAAGAACAAGGAGTTGCCATGAACGATCCGATGGGTGATAGAATGAAAATGTATGAAGGAATTGAGGCGAATAGAATCCTGATTCCGGGGCTTCCGATTTGCGTGCGTGTCGATGGCCGTGCTTTTCACACGTTCACCAAAGGTATGCAACGCCCTTACGATATGGCCATGTCGAATGCGATGATTGAAACGATGAAATATCTTGTTGAGGAGACGGATGCTTGCATCGGATTTGTGCAATCCGACGAGATTAGTCTCGTATTGTCAGATGTCATGGAACCGTTGTTTGGTGGTAGGGTGTCAAAGCTCACGTCGGTAATTGCAAGCATCGCTACGGCTAAATTTAACGTCGAAATTCACAAATCTTTTCCCGAGAAACCGATGGCGACATTTGATTGTCGCGTGTGGAATGTTCCAAACAGGACGGAGGCGGCAAATACAATCCTTTGGCGCGAATTTGATGCCACGAAAAATAGTATTTCCATGGCCGCTAGGTTCTACTATAGTCATGAGCAGTTGCTCGGCAAAAGTTGTTCAGAGATGCAAGACTTGTTGATTGAAAAGGGTGTAAACTGGAACGACTATCCCGTATTTTTCAAGAGGGGAACGTATGCCCGACGAGTTACTGTTACGCGTAAGTTTTTGTCCGAAGAACTTGAAAACTTGCCTGCCATGCACGAAGCACGAAAAAATCCAGACATGGAATTTATGCGGAACAGCGTAGAAATAATCGACATGCCCATATTCAGCAAGGTAGTAAACAGGGAAGATGTCATCTTCGAAAATGCGGTGCCGAGAGTAGAAGAAGTTTTAGTGAACAAACGAGCGGTTTTGCCATGAATACAAGATTTTTCTCATCCCAAACCCACTATTTGTCACAAAAAATATATATATTTTGTGACATAATGAAAGACAAACAATCAGAGCGAGAGCTTATAGAAAAGGCTATAAAGGCGTTCCCCCGCGGGAAGGTTTTCTCTAGTCGTGAACTCAAAGTTTCCGTCGGCGACGCATCGCTTAGGCAGAACTTGAAGCGTCTGGTCGATAGCGGTTTTATCCGAAGGGCCCAAAGGGGGTTCTTCGAGCGTCCGGTGCATTCCAAGTTCTTGAACGAGGACCTCGGAACGGACATGGTGAAGATGGCCGAAAGCATTGCGAAAAATAACCGTTGGACAGTCGCGCCTACCGGTAACACCGCATTGAACCTGCTGGGGCTTTCGACGCAGGTGCCCGCGAACTGGACTTTCGTGAGCGACGGTCCGTACAAGAAATACGATATCGGCGGCAAGTCGCTGGAGTTCTGGCATCGCGCGAACCGCAGTATCTCGGGACTTTCCGCAAAGACAAACCTCGTCATCCAGGCATTGAAATCATTGCCCGAAGAGGAGGTTACCGAGGCGGTTATCGAAAAGATTCGGCAGAACCTGGACGAAAGAGAAAAATCGACGCTTCTCAGGGAATCCGTTTTTGCAAGCCGACGAATTTTCAAATTCGTCAAGCAAATCTGTGAGGGGTAGAATGTATAGGGTTGCGAATAGAAGTTTAAAGGAACTTGGAGAACTCTTTAGAGGGACTGCCGAAAAATCCGGTTTTAACGAGGCGATTGTAGAGAAGGATTTCTGGGTCTGTCTCATGCTGGACTATCTGTTTCACCGTTGCCGGTACAAGGATTCCTTCACGTTCAAGGGCGGCACCAGCCTTTCCAAGGCATGGGGCGTCATCGAGCGTTTTTCCGAAGACATCGACCTAATTTTGGATTGGAGGGAACTCGGCTATTCCAAGGACGAGCCGAACGAAAGTCGCTCCAAAAACAAACAGGATAAGCTGAATAAAGAGGCGAATGAAAAGGCGGCGGCATTTATCGGAAGCGAACTTATTGAAATGCTCCGGGAAGACTTCTCGCAAACGCTTTCGCATGAACATCGCTTTGAGATAGATCCATCCGACCCGCAAACGATACTGTTTCATTATCCGAAGATTTTCCATAGCGACGGCCTGCAACAGACTGTTCGGCTGGAAATCGGCCCGCTTGCGGCGTGGGTCCCGGCGCAAAACTGCGCCATCACGCCTTATGCGGCGGAAAAATATCCGCAACTGTTCACGCAAAAAGACACCCTCGTAAGGACAGCCACGGCAGAACGCACTTTTTGGGAAAAAGCGACGATTTTGCACAAGGTTGCGAACTTTCCCGAAAGCAAACCATTCCCCAGCCGTTACTCCAGGCATTATTATGATATGTTCTGTTTTTGTAGAAACGGGTTCAAGGAACGCGCGTTTGAACAAAAAGAACTTCTTGAAACTGTTGCGCTGTTCAAGGAGAAATTCTACCCGTCCTCCGGCGCGAAGTACAGCTCGGCCCGCATCGGCTCGCTGATGCTTGTGCCACCTAAACATGTGCAAAAAGCTCTAAAACAGGATTACTCCAACATGCGTGAAATGATATATGGCCGTTGTCCGAGTTTTGAGGAAATCCTGAATTGCATGAGCGTGCTAGAGGGAGAAATCAATGCATTGGGGAAGTGAATGGAAACGAGGATTGTTTGAATTGGTATTCGTAAATTATGAAAAAATAGCCCGCTTTTGCGGGCTTAGCATGATGAAGTTCCTTTGAATTCGCGGGCGCTTCTCTTGAAAAATTACTTCTTCTTTGCGGTGCTCTTTTTCGGGGCGGTGAAGTAGTTCTTCATGAACACATCGAATTCTTCGTCTTCGATTTTGTGCATGACTGAGAGTTTATCGAAAATCCAACAGAGTTGTTCGTCGGTCTGGATGGCGATGTAGCCGTCCTTGCGGAACACCTTGAGCTTCAAGAGGCCGCTGTCCCAGCGGTTCGAGAGCTTGAAGTCTTCGAGCAAACGAGAATGTTCCTTGCAGATGGCGAGTTTATCTGCAAAAGAATAAATCGGCGCGTAGATGTTCGGGTTGCAGAGGTGCAAAAGTCCGTTGCGTGCGTTGGCAGGATTCTTCGCGAACTTCTTGGAGGCGAAGTCTTCGAGCTGTTCCTTGATTTCGGAGATGGTCTTGCCGCGGGTTGCGGCCGGGAGCGTCGAGAACTGGTTCAGGATGCCTTGCAAAAAGCTGAGGTCCCAGTTCTTGGACGAGGTTCCTGTGCCAGCTTTCCAGAGGCCTGCGTTGCCCTTGGAGGTGTTGGCAAGATCGTAGAGTGCTACCGCTTGCGGTGCGAATTCGGTACCGCTGGTTGGGGCGGCTGGGATGGCTTCGACGGTTTCGCCGAGGAAATTCTCTGCGAGGAACTGGTCGAATGCGTCGTAGATTGCTTCTTTGCCCGGGACTTTAAAACGGGGGGCGTCGCTAGTCTTGAGTTCTTTGATTGTTGCCATTCGTTTTCCTTTTTTACTTTTTTCTTACTTAAATATACACAGAAAAGCGACCACGTGAACGTTGAATTCAATTTTTTTTGTGACGTTTGTCGCATGTTTTGGGGGAGGAGAGCTGCATTTTGGCGATTTTTCATATATTTAAATAGGACGGGGCACGAATGATAAAAAAGAAGGCTAACCAACAATCTTGGATAGAAAAGAGCAATGCAATTATCGAATCCATCGCTGATGAATTTGACTGTGTTTGCTATGTAGATTTGAACAAAAATCCGCAAGAAGATAATGTTGAAATTTTTCACACATGCCAATTTTTGGTAACGTGTGTACCGGCACTTCGCGGGGAACTCAACCTCGAAAAGCGTTTAGACCTTATCTGTAATAATTTTGTTTGTCCCGATGATCGCGATACATTTTATAAGAGTACCCGTCTTGAAGCCATTCTTCAGAATCTCGAAAAGAATTCGCAATACATGGTCCCGTTCAGGTGCCAAGTCGATGCGACGGAATACTACTACCAAATGAGCTTTTTTGCCAATCGTGATGAATCCGGAGCGATTAAGGGATTTGTCTTGCGATTGCGCAACATCGATCGTGATATCCGTTTGAAACAACGTTACGAACTCGACCGCCATTTGAACGAAAGCATCGTCATGAAGTTTGGCGAACAAGTGGAATCCGTGTTTGTATTCAACCCGACGAAGCGTATGTTCAGGACTCTTTATTGCAGGGAAGAACTCAAGGGCCTTTTCCCTACGTCTGGGCCACTCGAACGTTCAGGAACTTTTGTCGCAAAGGATATTATCCACCCTGCGGATCGTAAGAAAATGTTGGAAGGGCTGAGTTTTGACAATGTTTTGGAGCGCCTTTCCCGTGAAAACAGTTTCCGCATATTGTTCCGCGATATCGCATTGGGTTATGCTCGTTGGTTCGAAGTCCGTGTGATGCGTTTCGATATCGGTGATGAAAATGAATTTTTGGTGGGCTTTGTCAACAAGAACGAAGATGTCATTAACCAAAAAATCAACGAGAAAGTTCGCGATGAATTTATAAGTATCTATCTTATTAATTTAGAAGAAAAAATAATTCATGTGGTTCGTCGTTCGGAATTTTACCACGATGATGATAAAAAAGTTTATGAATTTAAAGAGGGTCTCGATAAAGCTATTGCTTATGTCCATAAGGATTATCGTGAACAATGGGAAAAACTGGGTGATATTGAATATCTAAAAAATTTATTTGCTAAAGAAGAACGTCGAGAATTTATTTGTAAAAATATTGGACCGAATAATTCCGTTTTTTGGTGCCGTAATGTTTTTCGTGTTTTGGATAGAGTCGATGGTAAGCCTTCGACACTTGTGCTGACTTGCTCTTTGGTCGATAGGGATCAGTCCGCAAGACTTAGCATGAGTGAAGAACTCGCTCAACAAAAGAAGGAATTGGAACGCAACCTTTCGATTATTAACGTGCTTGCATCCGAATATTCGTCGGTGATGTATGTGAACCTTGAAACGTTGAATGCAATCCCTTATACCATGAATCCGCAAGTCCGGCATTATTATGATGCGATGGTGAAGGAAAAGGTTACGTACTGGGATGCGTACCTCAAGTTTGTCGATGACATGGTCTATGATGCGGACAAAGCCAAAATGCTGGAAGTGGGCGCTCCCGAAAACGTAAAGGCTGTTCTTAGAAATAACAAAACGTCTGTGACTCTTTTCCGCTCGAAGGTTACGGGTAAACTAAGTTACAGCGAAATGAAGTTTGTGAAAGTGGATGACGAAAATGAAGAGCCTACGGCAATGGTTGTCGCTTTTGCTAACCGCGATGAAGAAGTGGGTGCTCGTTTTGTACATGAAAAAATAATGTCGGAGTACGACACTGTCTTGCTTTGTGACTTGTCGAATGATTCTGTCCGTGAAATTGTACCGTCGAAAATGGTGAGCTTTTCTAGTGATATCGAACGTTTTAGTTGTTCGTACCGCGCTCTCAAAGTTGCCATTCTTGTCGATGACGAATACAAGGATGAATGGATTCGGCTTTCGAATCCCGAATACGTGCAGAAATTGCTTTCTCACGAAGACCGTAGAGAATTTGTCTTTAAAATTTCTTCATTCAAGAAACCGTGGCTTAGCTTTATGATGCAGGTCGCGGAGCGTCGCGATGGTGTTGCCACTCTTGTTATCATGACAGTTGTCGCCGTTGACAAGGCTCGTTCCGAAAGGATGCAGTTGAATGAAAAAATTGCAGAACAGAAAGAAGAACTGGAACGCAATCTATCCATTATCGAAGCGCTTTCGGCCGAATACACGTCGGTGTATTACATCGACTTGGATACCGAAGAAATAACGTCTTATTCGATGAACAGGACGACGGCGAACTCGTTCGGTGAAACTTTCAAGCGCAATGTCAAGTATTCTGCGGCGTATTCCGTGTATGTCGATAAGTTTGTCAGTGGCATTTACAAAAATCGCATGCTCAAGGCGGGTTCCATCAAGAATATCCGCGAACAGTTGGCGACTCGCAAGAGCTTTAACACCATGTACGTGAACTTTCTCAACCGCTATTGCGAAATGAAGTTCGTGAAGGTGGGCGATTCCGACAAGCCGAAGTTTGTCGCTCTTGGTTTTGCCGATAAAGACGAGGTACTCCGCAAAGAGATGCAGCAACAGGCGGTGATTCAGGGCCTTGCCGAAGATTTTGACTTGGTCTGCTATGTCGATGTGGTTTCGAAGCGTGAAAATGTGTATCGTTGTACGGACTTGTTCATGCGAATGTTCCCGAATTGGTCGCAGATTCACGGCTTTACGGAACGACTGGATGCGATTATGGACAAGTTTGTCTATGAAGAGGATAGAGAAAACTTCTTCAAGCGGACTCGTACCGATGTTGTTCACGAAAATCTGAGAATCAAAAATGCGTATTACGTGAACTTCAGGGCGGATGTATTCGGGCATATCGAATACTGGCAAATTAAGTTTATCTTGACGGCGACGGACCCTGTGCAAATTGTGGCGGGCTTCCACAGCGTTGACGAAGAAACTCGTAAGCAGAAGAAAGACAAGGATGCTTTGGAAAAAGCGCTCCAGATGGCTAATTCGGCGAGCCGTGCCAAGACGACGTTCCTCAACAACATGAGTCACGATATCCGTACTCCGATGAACGCGATTATCGGTTTTACGGGGCTTGCGGCAAACCATATCAACAACAAGGAACAAGTTACCGATTACCTTTCGAAAATCAAGCAGTCTTCGGAGCATTTGCTCTCGCTAATCAATGATGTTCTCGACATGAGTCGCATTGAATCGGGCAAGATGAATATTACAAACCGCCCAGAAAATCTTGCGGATATCATCCATACGTTGAGGGGCCTTGTCCTTGCGGATGTGCGTTCTCGCGAACAAACTCTTTTGATTAACCTTGACGATGTTCACGACGAAATGATTATGTGCGACAAGTTGCGCTTGAATCAAGTGCTGCTAAATGTTGTCTCCAATGCCATAAAATATACGCTGCGTAACGGCTCCATCTTGATGAACATTGCTGAAAAGTCTGCGGAACCGGGGTATGCTATTTACGAATTCCGGGTAAAGGATAACGGCATCGGCATGAGCGAAGAGTTCCTGGGACAAATTTTCGACCCGTTTACCCGCGTGAATTCTTCGACGGTGAGCGGAATCCAGGGAACTGGTCTCGGCATGTCCATCACGAAGAACATTGTCGATATGATGGGCGGAACCATCAAGATTTCGAGTGTGGAAAACGTGGGGACGGAAGTCCTTTTGGAATTCAAGTTTGAAGTCTTGCCGAAACCGGCTGAATTGACGGAAGTGGCAAATGCCAAGGGCATGCGCGTCTTGGTTGTAGATGACAAGGAAGATGTATGTAAATCGGTCGCTTGTTTGCTCGAAAAAGAAGAAATGCGTGCCGATTGGTGCTTGTCGGGAGTCGAGGCGATACCTTATATTGCAAGTGCGATTGCAAATCACGATGAATATAGTTTGTTTGTACTTGACTGGAACATGCCCGAAATGAATGGTGTTCAGCTTTCGCGTGAAGTGCGTAAAATCGTCGGGCCGGATGTGCCGATTGCTATTTTGACTTCTTACGATTGGGTTGAAATTGAGAAAGAGGCGATAGAAGCGGGCGTGACTTCGTTCTTTGCGAAGCCCCTGTTCCCCTCGGACTTGCACCGTATTCTTCTCAAGCTCTTTGGAAGTGCTTCTGAAAATGCTGCTGCGTCAGGCTTGCCAACGCAAAAACAAGCGTATGACTTTACGGGCCGCAGGGTGATGCTTGTCGAAGATAACGAGCTGAACCGTGAGATATCTACGGAGATTCTGGAAGATTTGGGAATCGAAGTGGTGTCGATGGAATCGGGAACTCTTGCCGTAGAAAAACTCAAGTATTCTTCGATGAAGCTGGACTTGATTTTGATGGATATCCAGATGCCGGGTATTGATGGTTACGAGGCGACTCGCCGGATTCGTGCGATGACGGATAAGGACGTTTCGAAGATTCCGATTATCGCGATGACGGCAAATGCGTTTGAAGAAGATAAACTTGCGGCGATAGAAGCGGGCATGAACGGGCACGTGGCAAAGCCTGTTGATGTCGATGTCCTCTGTGCGATGCTTGCAAAATATTTCAGCTAGTTTTTTCGGATTCCGTTGTCAAATTCGACGTTAAACCATTTTTCTTCGATGACTTCGTAATCGGAGCCGCCGTTAAAAACGTTGGCGTTGCCATAGACTTCGTAGCCTTTGCGCATGGAAACTTTGCCGCCGAATTTTTGGGAAATGAGTTTGCAGACCTCGGTGACATCTGTTTCGGAGATGTTTTTGCTCACGCTGGTGTCTGCTGAACTGTCGCGAAGGCGGATGCTTACGCTGTTTCCGATTTTGCGGATATCAAAGACGTAATTGTTATAGGTGAATGTTGTGCCGGATACGGGGATGGTTTCCTCGTCGCATGAAATTGAGCCTATGACACTATATTCGTAATCCATTGGCAGAAATATAGTTATTAGTGGTCGGTGGTTAGTGGTTAGAGGTATGAGGTCGGGCCTACGGCCCTTTGAGGCGTGAGCGACGAGAAGTAAATGGCGATATCGTCATCCTGAGCAACGCGAAGGATCCAGTGCGGTCTCCTTTGGCATGTCACCCCGGACTTGTTCCGGGGTCGGCTTTTTTATGAGCATTTATTTTTTTTTCCCATTTACGTTTACATTTGTCTTTCTCAAAACGATAAATTAAGAGAGACGTCGGAAAAAGGTATTTTTACCATAAAAAAGAGGTTGTAATGAAATTTATACATACCGCAGACTGGCATCTGGGTAACATGATGCATGACATTGACCGCACACGAGAAACGGAAGCTTTCTTGGAATGGCTGAAAACGAAAATTGCGACAGTCGGTGCCGAGGCTCTTGTCATCGCAGGTGATATTTTTGATGTGGTGAATCCGTCGAATGCGGCTAAAAAGCAGTATTACAGGTTCTTGGCTTCGCTCCTTGCGACGAAGTGCAGCAACGTGGTGATTGTCGGAGGCAACCACGATTCGGGGGCTTTACTCGATGCCCCTTCTGAAATTTTTGAAGCGTTGAACATCAAGGTGGTGGGTTCCATCAATAACCGCAATGTCGATGATTTGGTGGTCGAGCTCAAGGATGCCCAAGGGAATGTGATTGGCATTTGCTGTGCCGTGCCGTTCATGCGTGATTTGGAGCTGGAGCAGTTCTACAAGTCCATCGTAAGGTCTGGTGAATCGCAGGCGGAAGATTCTGAAAAAGCGACGGACGAAGATTTGCTGAAGTGTCTTTATGCAGATGTCTATAAGCGGGCGGTTGAAATGCGTGGCGACCGCAATATTCCGATTGTTGCAACAGGGCATTTGTATGCAGCGAACCTTTCAGGTCGCAGTAATGACGAAAACGGTGAAAATGGCGGTGCGGCTCTTGAAAATGCGGCAGTTTTAGAAACGTCCGTAGATGATGGCGTTCGTGAAGTGATTGGAACGCTGGGCAATGTAAACGTGGATTCATTCCCGGACGGACTGGATTACGTGGCTTTAGGGCATATTCATTACACATCGATGGTTGCCAAAAATCCGAAGGTGCGCTATTCCGGTTCGCCGTTCGTGATGGGTTTTGATGAAGCGAATTGCAAACGCTATGTGCTTTGCGTCGATGTTGTGTCGAACGAAAATCCCTCTGTCGAAAAAATTGAAGTGCCGAAAGCAATGCGCTTTGAACAGTTCAAGGGCGATCTCGCAACGCTCAAGCGTGATTTGCGTAACCTTGAAAAAGAGTTGATTGCAGATCCGATGGAAACGTATGTGGATTTGCTTTTGACATCGGGCGATTTCGTGAGCTTGAACGAAGCTTTGGAAACCGAAGAATCCGGCAAGCATTTTATCGTCAAACGCCATCGCATTTCTCGCGACGTGTTGCGCAAAGGCGTTTCGGGTTTTAACGATTGCGTTGAATCGACAAAGCAATATACAAAAGAAGATTATTTTAGAATGCTAATTGCTTCGAATCTCAATGAAAATGAAAATTCTGAACAAGTGAAAACTCAGTACGACAAGTTCATCACTTTGTTCAATGAAGCTGTCAACAAGGCTCACGAAAACGTATAAGGGGGAGAGACAATGAAAATCAAGAAAGTCGAATTTTGCAACATCAACTCCCTTGCGGGTGAATGGGCTATTGATTTTGAAAGTCCAGACTTTGCGAAAAACGGAATGTTTTGCATTTCGGGTCCGACGGGGTCCGGCAAGACTTCTATTTTGGACGCAATCTGCATCGGGCTTTACGGTATGACTCCACGCTTGAAGGCCATTGTCGGCGATTCCAATGAAGCGATGACGTATGGTGCAAAAAAGTGTTATGCCAAGGTGACGTTTGAATGCGGTGGAACTGTGTATTCCGCTTGTTGGGAACAGCATCGTGCCGCGAAAACGAATAAACTTCAGAAATATTCCTGGGTTCTTGTCAATGAAACGACGGGTTCGACGGAAGCTTCTTTTTCGAAACAGGCCGAAATCGAAAAGACGATGACTCGTGTAATCGGTCTTGACTTTGGCCAGTTTACCAAGTCGATGATGCTTGCGCAGGGCGAGTTCAACAAGTTTTTGAAGTGCAGTGAAAATGAACGCGCTGCGATTCTTGAAAAATTGACGGGCGATAGCATTTATAGGAAAATTGCTGTAGCCGTGCATGATTTGTATGCAGAATCTGAAAAGGCCGTTGAAAACATTGAAAACAAAATGAGCGGAGTCTCTTTGTTGAGCGAAGAAGATCTCGCAAAGTTGAATGAAAATATTGATAATGCCACATCGCAAAAGCAAAAACTGAACGAGGATGTGGAGCGGTTCCTTTATATTTGTACGTGGTTTGAAAATTTGCATGGTTTGGAATCCCATTTGCAGACGGCTAAAAACAAACTCGATGAGGCTCAACATGAAAAAGAAAAATTCGAGCCGAATCGTGAAAAGCTTGAACGGGCGTTGCGCGCACAAGAAGTGGAAACGTCTTTTACGGAGTTCAATTCTATTCGCGATAATTTCAAACAATTGAATTTACAGTTTGAAGATTGCGAAAAGAAACTCCCCGAGGCCGAAAAGAATCTTGAAAACGCGACAAAGGACAACACTGAAAGGCATGCTGATTTTGAAAAATGCAAGGCCGAATATTCTGCAAACGAAACGTTGTGGGAACAGGTTTCTGCGTTGGATGTCGATATTCGAAATGCAAAGACGCAGTTGAAAAATACGGAATTGGAAGTATCTAAAATTGTGACGGAAATAGGTGCGACGCAAAATAAAATCGACGATGCGAATAATCGTATTTCTGATAACGAAAGCGATCTTGAAAAAGTTGAAAAGTACATTGAAGAAAATCAAAAAGATGAAACGATTGACGGCTTGATATCGCTCCTAAAATCGCAAGTCGCTGATTGGAAAACTGAAAATAGGAATGTTTTAACCGATTCGAAAAAACTTGATTCGCTGAAGAAAAATTTGGAAAAATTTGATGCGTCTTGCGAACGCCAAAAGCTGGATTTGCAGGTATTGCAGGAATATTTGGAATCGCACAAAGTTGATGCTGAACTTGTCAACATTTTGCCGGAAGTGAATGGTCTTGCCGATGATGTTGAACGATGCCAGAAAGAAATTTCGCGTTTGCAAGGTGAAATCTTGACAAAGAAAACGCAACTGGACGAAGTGAACTTGGATGCTGAAAAAGCGAATTCGCAACTCGTAACGTTGCAACGTGAAAAAGAAGAAATTATTCAAGAAGATATTCCCGTTGTTGTTGCGGAACTGCGCCGTAATTTGAAACCCGGCGAAGCGTGCCCTGTTTGCGGATCGAAGGAACATCTCTCTTGCGAACAGAAAGAATCTGTTGAAAATGGTGCGGAGCGCCTTAATGATTTTGCGGATAAATTGCGTAAAATTAATGGCGAAATGGAAAAATTCCAACGCATGTTGGATGGCTTTGCAACTCAGCGTCAGAATTTTGAAAATGTACTTTTTGAATACGAACAAAAGCAAAAAGATGAAGAACTTGCGGAAAATAAGTCCTTGGAAAATTTGAATGCGAAACTCGTGCCGTGGAAAAAGGTGGCTACGCTTGATTCTGTTCGCTCTATTTTGCGTGAATTGCAGGAATTGAAAACAACGTATTTGCAGAAAAAAGAAAATGCGGATGCTTTGCAGAATGAAGTCAATAATGCTGCGGTGAATCGTGCAAGCCTTGCGGGTGATGTGAATGTTGCAGAAGAATCGCTCAAAAAGTCGCAGGCCAATGCTCAAGAACTTTCGCAGAAAACCGAAACGACTTTTGCTACGTGGTTCTCGAACGTGCGCATGGAAGATGCGGATGCTTTGCTTGCTGAATTGGACAAGAAAAATGATCGTTGGAAAAAAGCGCAAGACAAGAAGGTCAAGGTCGCAAACGCTTTGGATAAGGAACGCTCTGCGAAAGAGCAATTCTTGGAAGGCTTGGAGCAAACTCAGTCAAGGCTCGAAGATACCAAGAATAAGTGCGAAGAAATGCAGAAAAACTTTACGACTCTTGATGCAAAACGCAAAGAAATTTTTGGCGAAAAGTCGGTTGAAGAAGAACGCAAACAAGCTCGCGTGAAACGTGAAACCGCTGAACGCTTGGCGGATGAAGCTCGGCGCAAGGAACAGTCGATGCGTGAAGCGAAAGTGACGCTTGACAATTCTATTGAGAATTTGAAAAAACATATTGCGGAAACGGAACCGAAACTGTCTCAATCGCAGTCCGTGTTCTTTGAAAATCTGGCTGCGAAGAATTTTGCGAATGAATTGGAATTTGTGGCGGCGAAGCTCCCGGAAGCGGAACGTAAATCGCTACAGCAATTGCAAAAAAGCGTTGATGAAAATCTGGTTTCTGCTCAGGCTTCAATTAAAAGTTGCAGTGACCAGTTGGCGGACCACCAGAAGAAACGCAACTTCGAAGAATCCGAAGACGTTGCAAAACAAAATCGTGATACTTCGAAAGCGAAACTCAATGAATGCACCGTCAATCTTGCAACATGGACGGAGCAGAAAAAAAATGATGAAAAGTTCCGTCAGCAATATGCACAAATGCAGGAGGAACTTGCGAGACTCAAGGAAAAATGCTGTGATTGGAAACAAATGCAGCGATGGTTTAACGGCAACAGGCTCGATACAGGCAATGGTGACACGTTCGTCAAGTTCATCCAGACGATTACGCTACGCAATTTGTTGAAAATCGCAAATGGCTACTTGCACGATATGTTCCCACGATATGAAATGGTGGCTAAAGAAGGCACGCTGGATATCCAGTTGGTTGACCATGACAACAGCGATACGGTTCGCCCGATTGATAACATCTCCGGTGGCGAAGGATTCTTGGTGAGTCTGTCGCTTGCGCTGGGCATCTCGACGCTGGCGAGCCGCAACGTAAGCATCGATTCCATGTTCCTCGACGAAGGCTTCGGTACGCTCGATTCCAAGATGCTTCAGGAAACGGTTATCGTGCTCCAGAAAATGCAACAGGAAAAAGGCAAGCTTCTCGGCGTGATTACGCATGTGGATTTGGTGAAGAGTGAACTCCCCACGCATATCGATGTCACGCCTTGTGGTGGCCACAGCGTCCTCAGCGGTGCCGGCGTGAAAAATTGCAGTTCAAAATTGTAATTTGCGATAAAAGTACTATCAAATCGCTTTGCGTTTGTCACCCCGGCCTGAGCTTGTCCCGCACTAGTTGCGGGATGCCGGGTCGGCTTTTTTTATGAGAATATACTTTTGTCGTAAATAAGGTAAAAAACTGTCATTCCCGCGCAGGCGGGAATCTCCCTTGTTTTGTGTACTTTTAAAAAAGCTATAATATTGCTGTAATTACTTGGAGCGTTTCATGAATTTTAAGGGTATCATAAAGGGAGCCTGGTCAAATGGGCTTGCGAAAAAAATCCTGATTTTGCTCGGGATTTCTCTCGTCATTTTTGTGCTAGGTGTAATGCTTGGTTCGTGGGTGCTTGGCGAAAAAACGCTGGGTTGGAAAGGGTTCCTTTCGGGCTATGTGGTATTCGCGATTTTGTTCGTCAGCGCGATGATTAACGTTTTCAAGAGCACGTCGGAATCCATGCGTGAAGGGAAAAAGCATGTCGATGTGCGTGGCCATGTGCTTGTGCTTGGCGCGGGGCATCAGCTCAAGAGTATCTTGCGGGCGCTCAAGGGCGACAACCGCCCGATTGTCGTGATGAGCCGTCGAGATATTGACGGGCGTTTTATCCATTACAAGAAGGATTATGAAAATGAAGAGGACTTGCTTTTTGCGGGGGCGCTTTTGGCAAGCCAGATTCTCGTGATTGGCGAGGACGGCCCGGAACGCGATTCCCGGAATTTGCATTGCATCGAAGTGCTGCGTGGTATTTGCGAAAAATCTCCTCGCGACATTCATTGTCATTTGCTGCTGAGCGAACCTTCGACATCCGAAGTCTTGTGGTACTTGAAAGCGCCGGAACAGAAAAATGATCATTTGTTGGTAGATGTCTTTAACGAGTACGAGTTCATGTCGGAACAGTTGCTTGTGGGAACGGATTTCTTGCCGTCAATCCGCGAGAGCGATGACGTTCGTTTGCATGTGGTGCTGATTGGAACGGGGCCGATTGCGCAGGCGGTCGCATTTGCGGTTGCGAACGTGTGCCATTACCCGAATTACAGACGGACGAATTTGAAAACTTGCATTACGTTTGTCGATGAAGATTGCGAAAAGTGGGTCGATCGTTTGGTGGTCTCCCGCATGGGCCTTTTTAGGTTGTCTAAATACACGTATGTTGATGCGAACGGGAACAAGGTTGTCCATGACCCGGAAACTGTTCGTGGTGATTATCTTGATGTCGAGTGGAACTTTGTAGATGCCTACTGCGAAGCAGATTTGGCTCGAAACTTTATCGCCGCCGTGGCTTCGAATCCCAAAGAACGCCTAGTCGTGTGCATTTGTAAGGAAGATGCGTCCAAGGCGATTTCGACGCTTGTGCATTTGCCACGTGCTGTTTATGACAAAGCGGATATCGCCGTTTATTGGCGCGAAGCGAACGACGAAATTATCAAGCATATCAACGAAAGCGGAATGTACGGCTACGTTCGCATCATGGGCGACATCGACGAAATGAAAGAATTCGTGCATTCCAAACGCGTGGAACGCGGCCAGCGTGCGAATTACGTCCGAGAACGCAACCGGAATCCTGCGACTCGCGAGACCGAAGAAAAAATGTGGTACCGCTTGAGCGAAGCGGATAAGACTTCAGCGATTTACTGCGCGAACGCATTGCCGCTCCGCAAACGTTGTTTTGAAATTACGGACGACGACTACCTCTTGCGTGAAGCGGAACATCGCCGCTGGATGATGTCGATGCTGTTGATGGGCTATCGCTCCGGCCCGACGGACGAAAAGACGTTCACGCATCAAGATATTGTCCCGTTTGACCGCCTGCCCGAAGAATTGAAAGACAAAGATTTGTACGTTCTCGAAAAAGCAGAATATATAATGAACGGATAAATTAAATTTTCTTGTAAAAATGCCGAAATCGCAAAAATGCCAAAATTTACGTGACAAAGGCACCAAAAAACAATTTACTCACGTAAAATATTTACGTTGTACGTTGCAAAATTGGCGTTTCGCGCGTTTTTCAAGTTCATTTTTACCAAAAGTTGCCGTTTTAGCCTCTTTTGAATGCCAAAAAAAGGCCTAAAACATCCTTATCTCTACATTTTTACTTAAATTTGTTTAATTTGTACAAAAATTTACGTGACAGAAGGTGTATTTTTCATTTTAGTCACGTAAAAAACAGCAAAAAATCGAAATCTTGCAAAATTGAATAAATTTAAAACAAATTAAAAATCCCCGGCGCTGAGCCGGGGCAGTAAGCTTTTTGCGTGCGATCTTATTCTTTACTGAATTCTGACGTTCACGCGGCGGTATTCGTCCTTGGTGTCGAACTTGAACTTCTTGAACATGCGCTTGCCGTACCACTTGGCGGTAATCTTGGAAGCCGGGATGTACTTTGCGATTTCTGCCTTGACGGTTTCTGCACGGCGCTGAGAGAGTTCGTCGTTGTACGGCACGGAACCCAAGTCGCAGGTGTAGCCTTCGACGAGGATGGTTGCTTCCTGGTTGGTCTGTGCGTACTTGGGAGCGAGTTCAGCGATGATGGCGCGGCCTTCGCTGCTGAGTTCTGCGCTGGCGAGTTCAAAGAGGGCACTCACATTCGGGAATTCGATGGAGTTGGCCTTACCCTGTTCGACTTTGTCGAATGCATCCTTGAGGAATGCGGCGACTTCGCCACGGGTGGTCAGATAAACCGGAGAATTGCTCTTGATGGCTGCGAATTTGGAGAAGTCAAACGGAGCCGGCTGTTCCGGTTCTGGAGTCGGTGCCGGAGTTTCGACCTTGACCGGTTCGGGCTGCTTGACTGGAACAGGTTTTTCTTCTTTTTTGTCGCCGCAAGCGACGAGAACTGCAAGGCTAAGGGCTACCGGAAGAAAACGGCCAATTGTTTTTACCAAACTCATTATATAACCTCCGAGTGGAAAATTTTGGTAATATGCGTTTAACGCAAATTTTTGAAATTGCTTTTTTAATATAAGTAAAAAAATTAAATAGGGATGAAAATTTTTGTTATGAACAAAAAAATTTCAGTTTTTAATGCAATTTGGGGCTATAATAGGCTACTTGCGGCTATTTTATCTTCCATTCGAGTGTTTGCCCGGCGGCAAGCGGCACAACTCCGTTCACGATGGCGGGCACAGTCCACTTTTCCTTGACGACTTCGATTTGTTTTGTGGTGCGTGGGAGTTTGTAGAAGTCGGCGCCGAAGCCTGCGATAAAGTTCGGGAGTTTGTCGAGGGCGTTTGCGCGTTCGAATTCTTGCACCAAGAGCGGGATGGCGACGGGGGCGCTATAGACTCCGGCGGCTCCGCAGGGGCATTCCTTTTTGCCTTGCTGGTGCGGAGCGGAATCCGTGCCGAGGAAGAACTTCGGGTTCCCGCTGAAGGCGGCTTCACGGATGGCTTTGCGGTCTTCGGGGCGCTTGGGGAGCGGCTTGCAGAAGTGGTGTGGGCGGAGGGCGTCGCCAACGATATCGTCCAAAGTCATCATGAGGTGGTGAACCGTGAACGTGGCGGCGACATTTGCGGGGAGGCTCTTGACCGCTTCGACGGACTTGGCGCTGCTCAGGTGCTCAAAGACGATGCGGAGCTTCGGGAACTTTTCGGCGAGCGTTTCGACGCGCTTGATGAATGCCGGTTCGCGGTCGAGGCAGAATTCTCCCGGTTCTTCGCCGTGGACGCACAGCACAAGGCCGAGTTTTTCCATCATCGCGACGACGGGGAATACCGCCTCGAAATCGCTGATGCCATCGGCGCTGTTCGTCGTGACTCCGGCGGGGTAGTACTTTCCGGCAACGACGCCTACATCCATCATGTCTTTTAAGTCCTGTTCCGTGTAGTTCGGGTTCAGCTTGAACGTCATGAGCGGTTCAAAGTCCGGGCGCACGGGAGAGGCAGCTTCGAGAATCTGTTTTTTGTAATCTGCAATCGCTTTTGCGTTCGTCATGGCAGGAACGGTGTTCGGCATGATGATGGCGCGGCCAAACTGGCTCACGAGATCGCGGACATAGCCTGGCATGAGTTCGCCTTGGCGCAAATGGGCATGGAAATCGTCGGGTAACGGAAGGAACATAGTTTGTACAAAAAGGTTAGAAGATGCTTGGGGCAGTTTGCAAATCGCGGAACTGTTCCTTTGAAATTTCGTTGTCCGAATGGAGCCAGTATTCAAAGGAATGCGGTTCGGAAAGTTTTTTGCTTTCGAGGAACACAAGGTTGCAATCCAGTTCTTTTGCGATTAGAAGGTCGTGCGTGACGATGATGATAGACGTTTTGAACATGGTTCGCATGTTGTCGATCAGCGGCAGCAAGTTACGGCGGTTGTAGTTGTCGAGCCCTGCGGTCGGTTCGTCCATAAGCAAAAGTTTCGGGTCCATCGCCCAGGAACGTGCGATGGCGACACGTTTTTGCATGCCCACGCTCAACTGGTGCGGAAACATCGTTTCGTAATTGCGGACTCGCATCAAGTCCATGGCCATGCGGACTTTTTTCTGGATTTCCGCTTCGGTTCCTATTCTGTGGTAGCGGAGCGGAAGCGCAATGTTATCTATAACCCTCAAGTTCGAAATGAGGGCCGCGTTCTGGAGGACGTACCCGACTTGGCGTTTGGCGACTTCGAGGGCGGTGAGGCGTTCTGCCGGGATGTATTCGCCAAAGTAATAGATATGCCCTTTGTGCGGACGTGCAAGCCCTGCAATCATGCGGAGAATGGCGCTTTTTCCTTTGCCGGAAGGCCCGCCGATGCAAATCGTTTCGCCCAGTTTTAACGTGAGGTTCGCCCCTGCGATAAGCGACTTGTCATTGTTGTTGATGTTCGCCTTTATATTCTCGAAATAACTTACGGATCTCGGGATCGAAAAAGGCGTTCCTGAAAGTTCGTTTGTCGAAAGATAAATGTCTTCAAGTCTCAATGCTTCGTCTAACATGGCGCTACCTTATATCATGGTCGAGAGGTTCTGCATGTAACCGATAAAGTAGTATGCTGAGAGCATGACATCTGCAAGAACGACGTAGAGGAACGAAGTGATGACGGAACGCGAAGTCGCCTTGGGCACTTGACGGATATCCCTTTGAATATTTAGTGCCTGGTAGCAGGCGTTTGTCATGATGATGATGCCGAAAATCAAGGGCTTGACAATCGCGAAAATGAAGTCCGGGATGGTGAGCGCTTTTAAAATTTCAGTGGAGAGGTAATGCCAAGTAATTTGTACGTTGGGGGCGTTTCCGGTGATGAATATGATACCCTTGGTGACGAGGTATCCCACTCCAATTGCACTTGAACTGAAAATAATGTACATGATGACTGTTGCGATGGAGCCGCCGATGACGCTTGGCATGACTAGATAACGGATAGGGTTGATGCCCATCGTCGCGAGAGCATCGACTTCAGAATTGATGACCATGCCACCGATGTAAGTGGTCAGCGAAGAACCTGTTCGACCGGCGATGAGGAATGCCGTGACGATTGGCCCCATTTCGCGAATGATGACCACCACCATGAGGTTTCCGACAAAGTCCGACATGCCCATCTTGCCCATGAGGGAGATGACCTCGATGATGGTGACTGTACCGAACAATGTTGCAACCGTAAATAGCGGTAAGAATATTTCGATACCCGTAAAGAACGTCTGTAGAATAATGTTTCTAGAATCGGTTTTGAAATTGTGGTTGCTTGCAAAAATGGAGGCAATGGATCTTAGGAATAAGGTAACGAGTTGCCCTATTCTCCGCTTTAGGATGAAAATGCCGATGGAATGGAACACCCGTCCAATCGGCGTCATCTTTTGCCAGTTTTTAAGTTGCTGCTCTTGCATTCCCGTTTATCGCTTCCAGAATTTCAGTCCAAAGTTCGTCGAGTCCAAATTTTTTGAGCGCACTTACGCAAAGCGGTTTGTGGTCCAGTTCCAGACGTTGCTGGATGTCCTTAAGCCCTTTGGCAAGTTCGGATTGGTTCACCTTGTCACGTTTGCTCGCTACGATTAGGACGGGGCAACCCGTCGCACGGATGTTTTCGACTGTTTCGATGTCGATGGGCGTCCCTCCGTGGCGGATATCTACGAGGTAGATGAGTCCCTTGAGGTCCTGGCACTTTTCGACGTATTCACGAATGAAGTCGGACATCTGGTCGCGTTTGGCATTGTTGACTTTGGCAAACCCTACACCTGGTAAATCTACAAGAAAAAATTCATCATTGACTTTGAAAAAATTAATTTCGCGCGTTTTTCCGGGGGTAGAACTCACTTTTACGAGTTTTTTCTGGCCCATGAGTGCATTCATGAGCGAAGACTTGCCCACGTTGGAGCGTCCGAGAAACGCAATTTGCGGGAGACGTTCTTCGGGGAGACCTTTGAGGCTTACGGCGGCCTTGACGAATTTTGCCGAACGGATAGTGTATCCGCCCACTTCGACTGGAGCCTGATGGATGTTTTTGTCTTTGGTACTCATAAGGAAACTCTCCCTTCGAATGCGCGAAGCATGGTGACTTCGTCGATGAATTCCAAGTCGCTGCCCATCGGGATGCCGCGGGCGAGTCGTGTGCGTTTGACGTTTACACCGTCGAGCATGCGGTCAATCATGAGGGCTGTGCTGTCGGCTTCGGGGCTTGAACCCAGAGCAAGGACAAGTTCTTCGATGTTTTCTGCTTTGATGCGTTCCACGAGCTGCGGCAGGTGGAGTGCTTCGGGGCCGATGCCGTCCAACGGCGAAATGACTCCGCCCAATACAAAGTAAAGACCTTTGTGGACAGACGAACGTTCGAATGGCAAAATGTCGGAGTTCTTTTCGACAACGCAAATGGACTTGGCACCTTCACGTGCCCTGCAAGTGGGGCAGATTTCTTCGTCGGTCCAAGCGTGACAGCGCGGGCACGGGTGGACTTTCTCGGCGGCTTGCATCAAACTATCGGCAAAGCGTTCTACGTCGTTCTTGCGGCGTGAAAGCATGTGGTAGGCGAGGCGGCGAGCCGTCTTTAGGCCAATTCCCGGGAGGGAGGCGAATTCGGAAATCAAGTTTTCCAAGCTTTGCGGTTCGACGTTCATGGGCTATGCTCTATTCATCGCTTAAGCGAGCGTTTATCTGTGTACTCTTGAAGTCATGTTCAAAAAGCGTTCCGAGGCGGGCGTAAAGCATGAGCATCAGCCATTCCTGAATCTTCTTCATACCAATCCAGACGATGGCTTCTTTTACCGTTTCAATGGCGGGCTTGCCGCGCATGTCCGAATTCACGAATTGCAAGAGGTTCGTCGAAAGATCTTTGTATTTGTCTAGTTCTTCGCAGACAGCTTCGAGCGTCGGGCGGGTGAGCAGCAACTGGATGATTTGCAGGATGGCTGCCGATTCCGGGTCGATTTTTTGCCCGGTCACGAGTTCGGGTTTCGCAAAGAGAAAACCTTGGAAGTAGTCGTAGCCGGCTTCTTTGCATCGGTTGAATGTCGCTTCGTCTTCGACTTTTTCAGCAAGAATCTTGATGTTCTTTTCTTTGAAAAACTTTGCCGCACGCATCGTCGCTTCGGGCGTGTTGTCTGCAATGTCAATCTTCACATACGAGACGTACTTGAACAGAGGCTCGAAACGGCTTACGAACTCGTCGTTCATGATAAAATCGTCAAGGGCGATTTCAAAACCGCAAGACCTGTAATGCTCAATTGCACGGACGAGCATTTTATCGACTTTGACATCTTCGAGGATTTCGAGGACGTAGCAGTTTGGATTCAAAAGTCCAAACAAGTTGTCGAGGAGCATCTCGCGGCTGCAATTGACAAAAGCCTTGTTGCCGCCGACGATGCGTTCGATGCCGATGCTGTTAAGCACGTTTTCTAGCACTTGGGCCGTCGCTTGCACATCGCTTGAAATGATGGCGGTATCGCTTTTAGGCGAATCGCGGAATAGCAATTCATACGCGAAGATTTTACCCTCGCGGTCAAGAATCGGTTGTCGTGCCAAGTAAGCTAGTGAGTTCATATTAGACGAAAGACGAGAGACGAAAGACGATAGACTAGAGTGATTTGTAGACCGTAGGCAGTGACTTTGTCATCCTGGAGTGAGCCGTAAGGCGAATGATAGGATCCATTATGGTATGAGCTCTGAGCTATGAGCGATGAGGTCGCTTCGCTTTGAGAAAATGATCGATAAAAATGCATTACCTCAAAGTGAATGTCGCAGACATGAACGACCTCGTTGCTCAAAGCACGAAGTGCGACCTCATCACCTCTTAAATTCGGGCGCTTTCGATGCCGAACAGGAGGATGCTCCTTGCGCCTATGTCCCAGAGCTTGTCCATGATGGCGTTGGCTTCATCGCGTGGTACCATGGCTTTCACGGAATACCATTCGCGACCGTGGAGCTTCGTTACTGTCGGAGCATCGAGACCCGGAGTCATTTCGCATGCTTTCGCCAAAAGTTCCGAGGGGCAGTCGTACTCAATCATCATGTACGTCTGTGCGACGAGCTTGCCTTTGATGCGGCGGATGAGCGTGTTGACTTCTTCGAGTTCGGTTTTCTGCGGGTTGCAGAAAATGGCAGCGTTGCTGCGGAACAGCGGTTCACCGATAATACGGAGCCCTGCCTGCTTGAGTGTCGTGCCTGTTTCGACCACATCGACAATCGCGTTTGCGACACCAAGGCTCACGGAAATTTCGACCGCGCCTTCGAGCACCACGAAGTCCATCTTCTTCTTGTAGTAGCTTTCCACAATGTTCGGGAAGCTTGTCGCGATGGTGGAGTCCTTCAGTTCAGCAAGGCTCTGGATGGGACTTTCGTTCGGGACTGCGGCACAAAGCTTGGAACCTCCAAACGGCAAGTCCAAAACCTTCACTGCCGGGCTCTTGGCTTCGGCGTTAAAGTCGATACCCGTGATACCTGCGTCAATGATACCGCGACCCACGTACATCGGAATGTCGCTCGGACGGAGGAAGAAGAATTCGATGCCGTTCTTGGAATCAATTTGGGTCAAAGTCTTGTAAGGCTTCGAAGCCTTGTAACCGCAGGCCTTCAACAGTTCCTGCGTGGGCTCGAAGAGCATGCCTTTATTCGGGAGAGCTACCTTAATCATAGTTTCTTATAGACCTCTTCGAGGGTGAGACCTTTTTCTGCCATCATGACGGCAACGTAGTAAAGTACTTGGGAAAGTTCGAGGCATTGGGCGTCACGCGATTCAAAGCGGGCGGCCATCCAGCTTTCGGCAGCTTCTTCGACGAGCTTCTTGCCGATGCCATGCGGACCTTTCTTGAAAAGTTCCGTGGTTCCCTTGCCTTCCGGCATGTCCTTCTTGCGTTGGCAAGCCAAAGCGTACATTTCTTCAAACGTCATTTTAGACCTCTTTAGTTTTACACTCCAAAGATAGCAATTTGAAAGATGATGTCATGCAGGACCTCAGTGACTTTTTCTTGATTATATATATATATTCATTACTATGTGTTGGCCTAAGTTTTCTTGTGCTTCGTTGTCGTGGCTTTTGGGAGTCTGTGTTTTTTCCGTTTCTCCTGTTTTAGCCGATTCCGCGAAGTTGCCGGTGACGGACATGCCAAATTCTTCTGAAAAAATTCAGATGGATAAAATCATTTATTCCGAAAATCGGTTCCCTACGGTTCCTGACGGATTGTCGAAAGTCCGTTCCGGTAACGATGCCAAAGTGTATTCTTCTGGTGAACGGTATTTTCCGGTGCTACTTGTTTCAACATCCGATTACAAGGCTTTAGATTCCGCTTTTATGTACCGAATGTTCAACGAAGAAGGTTTCAAGGAAAATGGTGCTTATGGAAGCGTACGGGATTATTTTATCTCAAGTTCTGGAGGACTGTTCGAACCGACCTACGATATTTATCCAATAACGCTTTCCAATTCATTCAGTAGTTTTCGAAACGTAGCCTCGTTTATCACATCTTCGTTAGATGTTCTTATAGAACGTAGCGATTTCAAATCTCGTGCAAACAAGTACGAAAAAGAAGTCCCTTTTATCATAATGCATCCACTTTCTAGTGATAAGGCGGAAGAAATCGATACACTGTATTTTAACCAGCACTACGAACTGCGTTACAGCTTGAATAGAGTTTATTCTAAAAATGGATATAAATTCAATAGTTATGTTTTTGTCTCGCAAAAGGCTGAAAAAAAGCCTAACTCGGTAAGTACAAAAGATGTCAACATGCTGGGATCTTTTATTCATGAACTCAGCCATATGATTGGACTTGTCGATACATACAGCAAAGATTCCAGAGGCTATGCGACCGTTGGGCCTTTGGCATTTGACGTGATGGCGCTTGGACTCCGCAATGGGAATGGTGGTTATCCGCCGACATTCTCCGCATTTGAACGCGAAGCGATGGGCTGGCTTAAGTTGACTGAAATTGAAAATTGCGACAGCGTTTATGAACTGAAAAAACTTTCTGAAATGCAAGCGTATGCGGTATCGAATCCGAATCAACCGAATGAATACTTTATCATTGAATATCGCCCTGCGGTAGGCTTTGATTCAAAAATCGGGAACTCGTCGTACAGCGGCAAACAAGGAAAAAATGGCGTCCTGATTTGGTATATCGATTATAATGCTAATGCTTTTTACAACAATAACCCGAACGGTGATTTAAATCACCAGCGCGTTGAAGTGCGGACGGTGCTCAGCAAAAATCAAGACAGTTTTACAGATTTTAATTTTGTCAATAAAAGTGGCAAGGCGAAAATCGATGGAATTTTTAACATTGTCTTTGACGGAGATGACCGCGTATGTTTTACCGTAAACCGCTCTAAATCGTTAGACAAATGTCCTGAAAAAATCGTGTCGTCAAGTTCTGCGGCCATTGAGTCTATGTCTTCGGCTGCTGTGGTATCGTCGAGTTCGGCGGCTATTTTAAGTTCATCTAGCGGAAAAACGTCATTGTTTGCAGCATCCGTAGCATCAAATGTGCAAATACATGCGTCGCGTGGAATCCTGAATGTCGAGGTTCCGTTGGCAGGCGCGAAAACTCTCCGCTTTTACGATGCACTTGGGAATGTTATTCGCATTGTTTCGTTTGAAGGTTTGTCTGTATCAGTTGACGTTTCTGGGTGGAATCGTTCCGTCTTTATGCAACTTGAAGTGGACGGAAAGCGATTACTTGCAAAACAAGTAAAGTTTCGTTAATGAATGTTCGCAATAAAACGGAGTTAATTATATTTCTAATGGATTACGGAGTTGCCGTCAGACTGTAACTGCAAAAAGAGGAATCGGATGAAGAACATTTATTTGTTTGGTTGTGTTGCCGCTCTTACGTTGTTCGGGTGTGCTTTCACGAGAGGCGATAACGTCTCCAAGGCTGAAAACTTCCAAGGGAAAACGGGAATTATTGGCGTGTTCCGTCAACCGGCATATTACTGCGGTGAAGGAATCCCGCATACGATGATGCTTGGCGGAAAGTCCATCATTGTGAAGCCTGCTTTTAGCAGCGAACAAGAAAACGTGTTCTTTAGCGAAATGCAACCGGGTGTTGCAATGCTGACGGAATATAAATATACTTGCGGCGAAGACGAAAAAGTAATGTCGCTGGATACGACAGGTGCCGGCAACGAAAGATTCCCCACGTCGGTCGTGATTCCAGAAAAAGGGTTCTGCAAGGTGGTCATTTCGTTTATGGAAGGCGACAAGCTTTTTTCGCATAACGGGGATTTGTTGAGCGAACAGTTTGCAAAAGCCGAAGTCGCCGTGAATACCGACAGCATCCCGTATTGCGAAGTCCGCGACAATAAAGG
>Ga0310786_10000811_pt1 | contig 50031 bp, 45 predicted proteins | sample AusTroGonzalo_MG_FD_203881 | JGI IMG/M metagenome (GOLD analysis project Ga0310786, IMG submission 203881) | Bovine rumen microbial communities from tropical cattle in Woodstock, Queensland, Australia - Gonzalo_03 (v2) (version 2) | ecosystem: Host-associated > Mammals > Digestive system >...
CACACCCTTATTTGGGTTGTTGCCGGTGCTCTGTTTGATTTCTGCGACGGCCTGTCCGCCAGACTCATCAAGGCATATTCACCGCTGGGCAAAGAGTTGGATTCACTGGCAGACCTTGTCACATTCGGTCTGGCTCCTGCCATGCTGTGTCTGATGACACTGCGCCAGTTCAGTTATGGCTGTCAGTTCCTTGAGACCGCCTATCCGTACTTGGGATTGGCATTGGTAGTGTTCGCAGCTCTCCGTCTTGCCAAGTTCAATATCGACGAACGACAGACATCATCGTTCCTGGGTCTGGCAGTTCCCGCCAACGCCCTTTTCTGGTGCGGTCTGTTCCAGTTGGACCTGAGCGCAGTACCAGCTGCTCCCTATATCGTCGGAGTACTTGTAATACTGTTTGCAGGACTTATGGTGAGCGAGATCCCGATGTTCTCACTCAAGTTCAAGAGCCTCAAGTGGGCCGACAACAAGATCCGGTTTATATTCCTGATCGTATCTGTCATTATCATTATACTGCTTCAGGAAAGAGGACTTGCAGCTGTAATAGGCTGGTACATCATACTGTCAATTCTGACAAAAGGTCAGCATTGATTAACAAGGCAAGCTTTTTGCCGTCATATTTGAAAAAAGACACAGATGATATTTACCGCACTCATAATACTATTTATCCTGCTGTTTGCACTGCTTGCAGTACTCACCTTTGCGCGTGACCTGCTGGCTACATTCCTGAGTGCAGTCGTAGGCCTTTTCCGCAAGGAAGAACGCGCAGAGAAGAAGGCCGAAGGACGCCAGACCATCCGCAAGCGTGACCGCAAGAAAAAGAAAGTATACTCCGACTCGGACGGCGAGTACGTCGACTTTGAAGAAGTAAAGAAATAAAAGAAAGGGGAGCCCGATTGAGCTCCCCTTCTTATTTACTTGTGCACTAACGTTCCAATCGGTTCGCCCGCTATTACCTTTTTCAGATTGCCGGGGATATCCATGTTGAATACGTAGATTGACAAGCCGTTCTCCTTGCACATGGTGGTGGCGGTAAGGTCCATTACCTTGAGGTTGCGGTTGTAAATCTCATCGAACGTGATTTCATCAAACTTGGTGGCAGTGGGATCCTTCTCGGGATCGGCAGTGTAGACACCGTCCACGCGGGTACCCTTGAGCATTACATCGGCCTCAATCTCAATACCGCGCAGTGACGATCCGGTATCGGTGGTAAAGTAAGGATTACCGGTGCCGCCCACCAGGATTGCAACCTGACCCTGCTCCATGGCGTCAATGGCTTTCCACTTTGAGTAGAGCTCGCCTATGGGCTCCATGCGGATGGCGGTAAGCACCTTGTTGGGGCAGTCAATCGATGTTAGTGCCGAGCTCAGTCCCAGGCCGTTGATTACGGTTGCCAGCATACCCATCTGGTCACCCTTTACACGGTCAAAACCCTTACCTGCACCCTTGAGACCGCGGAATATGTTTCCGCCGCCAATCACGATACCTATCTGGACACCCATATCGTGGATCTCCTTGATCTGCTGTGCATACTCACCAAGACGTTTCTCGTCTATACCGTATTTCTGCTCACCCATCAGGCTCTCGCCGCTGAGTTTGAGCAATATTCTCTTGAACCTTGCCATATGAAATCTTAATTAAGTTATACAAAAGTAGTATTTATTTCCATTACATAAAAATGCAACGTTTTTGAGACGCATTTTTATTGTTTTTGCGTTTTAGGGATGATACTTTTGCCATGAAATCATTGTAGTTAAAGATTCCAAAAAGGCTTTAACCTGTGATTCATTAAAAAGTATCAATGGTATAACAGTTGCTTATGATGAGAAATATCCGTTTTTCAATAGTTGTAATTTTCTGCACCCTGTGCGGTATGGTATCCGCTCAGGAATATGTAGATCTGGGACTGAGTGTAAAATGGTGTACCCGGAACGCCGGCACATCAGTGGATGAGCCGCATGGCGATTATTACCGCTGGGCCGATGCCATGGCCATCAGTACAACCGATGGCAGCCGCATGGGCACCAAAGCCGAGTGGGAGGAACTCCGCAAATACTGCAAATGGGAATGGACAGTCCGGGATAGCATAGAAGGCTATCTTGTAACAAGCAATGTAAAAGGATATAAAGGAAAAAGCATCTTCCTGCCTGCCGCCGGATGGTTAAGGAACGGCCTTCCTGAGGCTCACGGCTCCTATGCCGCGTATTGGAGTTCCACCCAAGGCGTTCAGCCGGATGATGAAGCGGCTTACGCTTTAAACTTCAAACGAGGTTTTTCTGAATGGCACAGCGAGAACAGGTTATCTGAGCAGCAGACCCGCATGGTAATGCCGCTTTCAGGAAAAGAGATAACCAAACTCACTTTAGAGACCGGTAAACTCAATATGCAGCAGGGCTCAACCGCCAGGCTGAGCGTCTCCATGTCCCGTGGCAAGCGTAACGTAAACAGCGCCGCAACATGGAATTCATCCGATGAAAAGGTGGTTTCCGTAATGGATGACGGTCTGATTGTTGCCATTGCTCCCGGCAAGTGCACCGTCACGGTTCAGGCATACGGAAAGAGTGCCGAATGCGCCGTTACCGTAACGCCGCATGAGATGGAATTTGTTGATCTGGGCCTGGGCGTACTGTGGGCCACATGCAACATAGGAGCCTCCTCACCGTCAGATTACGGCAATTATTATGCATGGGCGGAACTGGAACCAAAGGAGTTCTACTCCTGGGAGAAGTACCGTTACCGCAGTTTTGATGATCAGAACGGCATGGACAAATATACCGCTGAGGGCTATAGCCATCAGAATCTCAAGGCCGATAAGCTGGAGCGTCTGGAACCCATGGATGATGTTGCATCGGTCATATCCGGCGGCAAATGGCACATGCCTACTTCTGATGATTTCGAGGAGCTGGTATCGGGTTGTGAATATCAAAAAGAGACCGTTAACGGAGTTCAAGGTGTCAGATTCACAAGCACGATACCCGGATATGAAGGCAGAAGCATCTTTATACCGATGGCCGGATGTATGAACGGTAATGAGCCTACTGAATTGGGTGAACAATTGTTCGTGTGGTCTGCAAGCGCAGGAGTGGGAAATCAGGGATCTTTCCTGAATACACAGAATGAAAGACTCCTTATTGACGATGATGAACTCTCAGAGTTATCAGCCGAAATGATCGAGAAGATAAAGAATGCCGTATATACCGGTGTAAACGGCTATGAGTCAAGGTTTGTAGGAATGAGTGTCCGTCCCGTCATGTCACTTGATGATGACATGTTCACTTCACTGACATTCACTGACGATAATCAAGATCTGTATTACGGTCAGGTAAAACGGATTCAAGTAAAGATGATGCCTGCCAACCGTCCTGTCAAAGATAAGAATGTAACCTGGAGTTCATCTGATCCCGGTGTCGCCGCTTTTGCTGACGGATTTCTGACTGCTGTGGGCAAGGGTAATTGCATCATTACGGTAGAATCCGGAGGCCACAAGGCTGAGATGACGGTTTCGGTGACACTGCCCGTGCCGGAGCCGGTTGACCTGGGACTGAGCGTGATGTGGGCATCGGCCAATCTGGGTTCGTCAATACCTGAAGAGCCGGGTGCATATTTCATGTGGGGAGAGACAAGCCCCAAGGCTGGCCTTTATACCGGTGACAAATATAAATTCGGTCAGTATGTGAATGCCACGACCAAGTATAATTTCTACACCAACAGGTGGGGCGGATCAGATTATCCGCTTGATTACAAGGAGACCCTTGACCCGGAGGATGACGCAGCCGTTGTACTGCTGGGAGATGGATGGCGTATGCCTACGGCCAATGAACTTTGGGAACTTGGGACCAAATGTACATGGAAGGAGGTGACAGTCATGGAGGACAGTACTGAATATGGAATTTTCAGACGCCTTTTGGGGTATGTCATCACCAGCAATGTTCCCGGTTATGAAGACCGGAGCATTTACCTGCCGGCTAACGGTTTCATGAGTGAATATATGGGCAGGGACGATTCAGAGCCCCGCAGCAATATAGGTGATATATATTATTGGACTTCTACTTTGGATCAATCTGTGGGTAGAAGTAACAGACGTTATAACGGTTTCGGCATCAGACCTGTAAAGGATTTTCCCGAGTCAGAAAAACGCGGAAAAGTGGAGCCTGATCCCGTCAAGCCCTTAAAACATAACGCTCAGGTTGATTTGGGTTTAAGTGTGCTTTGGGCAGACTGCAATGTGGGCGCTGACAATCCGGAGGAGCAGGGAGCCAGCTTTGCATGGGGTGAGACCAAGCCCAAGACCTATTATTCAGATTACAACTATAAGTACATGACAGCATACAAGGAAGCCAACAAGTGGTGGTACTCAAAATACATTCCTGACAGAGAAAGATCCAATGACCCTTATAAGGACGGAAAGGACAGACTGGATCCGGAGGACGATGCCGCTACGGTCAATTGGGGAGGCAAGTGGCGTACACCCACCAAGTATGAGTTTAAGGAACTGTATGAGAAATGTGAATGGAGAGTGGATACAGTAAACGGAATAAAGGGATATCGTATAACGAGCATGGTACCCGGGTATACCCAGAACTCCATATTCCTTCCTTATAATTCAGGTAATGGAGAGATAGGGGCATACACTTCTTTATATAATGGCTTTTATCTGACTTCAGACTTAAGTTCCGATTATACAGAAAGGTGTGTCGTTCTGGAGTTCAGTGATTATGATTTCGGAACAACCGATGAGGTGGACCTTGATTTCGGAGAGGGAACACAACGCCTGGGCGGAACAAAAATGAGTAAGATACATATAACCGGCAGAGGAAGAACAAGCGATTATAGCGTACGTGCAGTGTGTGACAAATAAAAGAATAATGATATGAGAACTGTAAGGATTTGTTTGATGGTTCTTGCCGGACTGTTGGTCACGGCAGGAGTGCAGGCTAAGAAAAAGGATATCATCAGCCGCGAGAAGGGAAAGAGCATTACTTTCCGTGTTGATCCTGATCTGCCCGAACCTACGGGTGAGGGTCTGGATTTCAAAATGAGAACCGGCGATGAACTTATCAGTGATCTGCTGGACAGGGGTGAGGTGCCGGGAGATGCCGAGAGGGTTATAGCATCCAGTTTAGGTCAGGAAGAATACGCGTATTATGGAGACTGTCCGTTCTTTAACGGAATGATTGATGCCTTTGCAGACCACAGGCCCGTGGTGCTGTCGCCTGATGTAATCTGGTTCCTCATCTGTCGGGGATTTGCCCATTATGTGAATGAGAACCCCGAGGAACTGCGCAACCTGTTTGTAGACCATGAGGGTAAGATTGACCTCATAGTACAGTCTGACAAGGAACTGTTGACCGGCAACGCTGACTGGAAAGCAATCGTAGACGGTTTTCATGAACAGATAAAAAGCAACACCAAGGGTGATATAGCCGATATCATGGCGCAGGATTTCTCCACAACAGGTGAGAATGAGCATATCGTTTCAGAGATTGTACTGATGGAGTCCGTAAAATCATACTTCAACTACATAGTTATGTATATGTCATGCGGTATCCCCAGCATCACCCTTACCGGTACCCCCGATGACTGGCAGTCCATTCTGGACCGCACACGCAAACTGGGCGCATACGGCATAGACTGGTGGGTAAAAGATCTGGAACCCATACTCACGGAATTTGTAAATGCATCAAAGGGTAAACCTAATGTAAACTTCTGGCGCAGTATAGTAAAGAAATACCGCCCTGGCGACATGCGCGGACCCGGTTGCGGTTTTGACTTGGGCTCAACAAAGTTTGACGGCTGGTTCCTGAAATTCATGCCGTTTGACAAGACCGGACGTACTCCCGATAAAGTCCTGATGGGTCATGATATGCAGCCCGAGATGGTCCGTACAGACTACAAGTACATCATCTACAATGATTTTACAGGTGAGATCGAGTCTCAGATGATGATGGAATTCTGGGCCGGTATAGTAGGAATGGAGGTTGATTCCGCAACCTATACCATGACTCCCAAACTGGGCTGGTTTACCCGAGTCAAGCAGACTGAAGAGGAACTGCTTGAGGAATTTAAAATAAAAGCCCAGGACGATTGGGACGGTCTGAGTCTGAGAGTGAACAGGGTTCCTGACATACTCCGAAAGATGGACTATATAGGCAGACTCTCACTGACCTTTGACGGTAAGGTTGTAATCCCGGAGTGGATGGATGAAAAGAAGATAGGAAGTCTGACCATAAACGGCAATATGACTGCTCAGGAGAAGGCAGAACTGGAGGCCCGATTCCCTGACGCTCAAATCAACCGTTGGCGTTAAGAACAAACTGAACCTGTTTGAATTCATAAACCCTGTGCTCACCCTTATCGGTCAGTAGCATAAGGCAACCATCAGGGCGGATTCCCTCTATACTTGCGGTGAATTCGCCCTTTTCATCGCGGTATCTGTAATATCCCTCTCTGCGATACAGGCGCCTGAGGTACAACTCATTTACTTCGGGGCGCTTATGGGTAGGGAGTTCCATATAACCGATGAAACGGTCAGTTATGTCATTCAGCAGCGCTTCAATGTCAAACTCCCGGCCGGTTATGTTCTTTAAAGAGATGGGATTGGGCGCATCACTCACAAACACCTCCTGGTTGACGTCAAGTCCCACGCCTGCCACGGTATCCAGTATAGAGTTGCCTTGAATGGTGTTTTCTATCAGTATGCCTGCCATCTTGAAGTCTTTCCAATAGACGTCATTTGACCATTTCACCGATACATCGCCGGCATACTCAGGGCCGATGGACGCCATCACACTGTCCGAGACAGCAAGCGCTATTGCCTCTGAAATATAGAACTGCTCCCTGACCATGACATTATCAGGATGAGCCAGAATGCTGAAAAGCAGGTTCTTGCCCGCTTCTGACTCCCATGTGTTGCCTTTCTGTCCTCGCCCTGCGGTCTGGAACGAAGCCACTGCAACCTCATAGTCATAATCGGGATCGCCACCGTTAAGTTCACGCAGATAGGTATTGGTTGAACCTATGCTGTCACTCCTGTGCCACTTTATCTTTTTCATCATTCCATCGGCGGAAAAAACGCCTGCTCTATATGTTCCACTCTAAACTGACCGTCGTCCAAAACGACGGACACTATATCAAACCTGACTTCCATGTTTATCTGATTGAGCCTGAGGTATGCATCGGCCGAATGCACTATGCTCCTTATCTTACGGTCGGTCACGAAATCCTGCGGATCGCCCCACTCGGTTCCGGTACGTGTCTTTACCTCGACGAACACTATCACATTGTCTTTAGTCACCACAAGGTCCAGATCCTTGTGGCCGCAGTGCCAGTCACGGTCCTGAATGGTATATCCATGCTCTCTCAGATATTGGGCAGCAATATCCTCACCTTCCTGCCCTAATAAGTTGTGCTTTGCCATGTATGTCAGAATTTATATGGCAAAAATACTCATATATTGACTTAAAATCAATACCTTCGTATCATCAGTTGGTTCATTATGGAGAAAAAGAAACACCCGGTACGGAATGAACGCTACAGTTTCCTGGTCAATGCTGATGAAAAGCAGACCATAGAAAATTACCTGCGCAAATACAGGATCGGTAACCGTAGCCGTTGGATGAGAGAAACTCTCATGACTTTCATAATCAAGAACCTGGATCAGGACTATCCCACCCTGTTCAACGAGCAGGAGATGCGCCGATGACACAGCAGGAGCAGGACATCAGATTCATGAAAATGGCCTTTGACGAGGCCAAAGCCGCTGCCGCCGAGGGCGAGATACCCGTAGGTGCTGTAGTAGTCTGCAAGGGCATGGTCATAGCCCGCGCACACAATCTGACAGAAACCCTGACCGATGTCACCGCCCACGCCGAGATGCAGGCCATCACTGCCGCAGCCTCATATCTGGGAGGCAAATACCTGGACCAATGCACCCTTTACGTCACTCTTGAGCCCTGCGTCATGTGCGCAGGCGCCATAGGCTGGTCACAACTTCAGCGTCTGGTTTACGGAGCAAGTGACCCTAAACGGGGATACACACTCTTCGCCCCCAATGCTCTCCATCCAAAAACAGAGGTCACATCCGGCGTAATGGCCGATGAAAGCGCACAAATTGTTCAGGATTTCTTCCGCAGGAAGAGATAAAAATCAAAGGTCCTTCCTATACTTTCCCTCATCCTCATCTTCAAGCATGCTGAGGTAGCTGGTATATCGGGAAATATGAATTTTTCCCGTTTCCACCGCATGTTTCACGGCGCAGTCGGGCTCGTTGGTATGCATGCAGTTACCGTAACGGCAATCGGCCGAATACTTGAATATTTCAGGGAAGTAGTGACTTATTTCCTCGTGCTCCATGTCAAAGGTTCCGAATCCCTTAATACCCGGAGTGTCTATTATCCAACCGCCCTCGGGCAGGGGGAACATCTCGGAGAATGTAGTGGTATGCATACCGGTATCATGCTTCTCTGATATCTCACCGGTACGCTGGTTCAGGTCAGGCAGTATGCGGTTCACGAGCGTACTCTTGCCAACGCCCGAATTACCCGCCATCAGAGTGACCTTGTCCTTGAGTGCGGCACGGACAGTATCGGTTCCGTCACCGTGCAGCGCGTCACACTGGATGCATTCGTAACCGATCTCCTTATACAGGTTGAAAAGCTCCTGCAACGTAACCTTATCCTCATCGGACAACAGGTCAGACTTGTTGAACACCAGTGTCACCGGTACCCGATAAGCCCAGGCCGATGCCAGGAATCGGTCGATGAAAACGGTCGATGTCACAGGATGGTTGATGGTCACCACCAGCATGCACTGGTCCAGGTTGCAGGCCAGAATGTGTGACTGCTTGGAAAGATTAGAGGAACGCCGGATTATATAATTGCGGCGCTCCTCTATATTTGTAATGTATGCCGGCTCGCCTTCACGTGCCGGTGCATACTCGACGTAGTCGCCAACGGCTACGGGATTTGTGCTTTTTATGCCTTTGATGCGGAATGTACCCTTTATACGACACTCCTGATCGCGTCCGTCATCTGAACGCACCAGATAACTGCTGCCTGTATTACGAATAACCAGTCCGCGCATGGGCAGTTTAGACGGTCATGATCTCCTTTTCCTTCTCGGCAAAGAGCTCATCGGCCCTCTTTATATACTTGTCGTGAAGTTTCTGGAGCTTCTCCTCGGCATCCTTCTCGGCATCCTCGGGCAGTCCGTCCTTCTGAGCCTTCTTAAGGATATCAAGAGTGTTACGACGGCTGTTGCGGATGGAGATCTTAGACTCCTCATTTACCTTACCGCTCTGCTTAACCAGGTCACGACGGCGCTCCTCGGTCAACGGGGGAATGGCCAGACGGATCACCTCACCGTTGTTGGTGGGCATGATTCCTACCGACGAGTCGATGATAGCCTTTTCAATAACCTTGATCATGTTCTTGTCCCAAGGACGGATGGCTATTGTACGGGGATCAGGAGTGGAAAGTGCGGCGACATTGTTGAGCGCAACCATTGATCCGTATGAGTCTACACGGATATCATCCAGGATACGGATATTGGCCTTGCCGGCACGGATATGTGCGAACTCATCCTCAAGATGCATGATGGCCATCTCCATCTGCTCCTCAGCTTCGCTGAGACAATTATTTACATCTAACATAACTTTGACTTTATTTCGATAAAGCAAAGATAAACCATTTTCTTTCAATTAACCGCATTAAATTAGTAAATTTGCGTCACCTATAAGGATAAGAACCTGATGCTGACCGATTGTGCACATATTCTGGAAGGATTCAAGACGATCTCTCTTGATGAGATGTCATCCATACGCCTTATGAACAGGATTGACAGCAAGTACCTGGCCAACGAGGAACAGTTGGGCAAACTGCTCGAGATGGCCCGCGACCAATACATGGTTCAGTCAATAGACGGAATCCTCCAGTCGGAGTACAGCACCCAGTATCTTGACGACAGGTTCAACACCATGTACCTGAACCATCACAACCGGCGTCTCACCCGTCAGAAGGTCCGCATCCGCACCTACATAGACACAAACGACAATTTCTTTGAGGTCAAGCTCAAGAACAACCACGGGCGCACCAAGAAGAAACGCATACATCTGACCGGGGCCGATACGTACGTCCAGGACGGCGCAGCCCAGTTCCTCGAGGAGCATGCAATGCTCTCCATCCCGCTCAGTGACATGACACCCAAAGTGGCAAACCACTTCAGACGTATAACCTTGGTAAACAATGCCAAAACGGAAAGACTGACTATTGACCGCCAGCTCACATTCCATAATGTTGAGACAGGATTGGACCGCAGCATGGACAATCTTGTGGTGATTGAGGTAAAGAGAGACGGCAATACATACTCACCCATCCAGGACTTGCTCAGGGAGTTGCGCATATTCCCGTGCGGATTCAGCAAGTACTGCATCGGAATGGCGCTGACCACACCCGGAATCAAGCGCAATCTGTTCAATGAAAGAATTAGGAAAATAGAAAAACTGACATCAATATGCTTATGAATTTTTTAGCCCCGCTGGCGGGCGGACTGAGCCAGCTTGCAGCTGCAGCCTCCGAAGAGGAGGAACTGTTCGGTGATGAGGCCACCGGCCTGCTCTCCTCACTCGGATCGACCCCGTTCTGGCCCGCATGGTCAAGCGTATGGGAGATGGTACTTCGTCTTATCATAAACGTAATAACGATAGGAATCATAGTTCACGCTTTCTACTATCCCAAAGCCAAGAGGCGTGACTACTACTTCACGTTCTCAATCATTGGAGTCAGCATATTCCTGCTTATCTACCTGATGGGAGGCGTAAAGCTCAAGATAGGATTCGCCCTGGGTCTGTTTGCCATATTCGGCATTATAAAGTACCGTACCGAACAGGTTCCCATCCGTGAGATGACCTATATGTTCGTGATTATTGCCGTAGCGGCAATCAACGGACTGGCTACCAGCGTAAGCTACTTTGAGCTTCTGGGCACCAACCTGATCTTCATCATCGCCCTGGCTATCTGCGAGAACACCAAGTGGATGAAACATGTCCCCTCCAAACTTATCAAGTATGACAACGTCAAACTTGTAGCACACGGCAAGGAGGATGAACTCAAAGCAGACCTTGAGAAGCGTCTGGGCCTGAAGATCATCCGCATCGAGGTGGGCAACGTCGATTTCCTCAAGGACTCGGCTATCATCAAGATATACTACGAGCCTATCATGGATGAGTTCGGTACCATTGATTCAGTAATGAAAACAGGCAAGATCAAATGAGAAAGTTCCTTCTGACAGCAGGTCTGTGCCTTATTACCGTATCCTTATCGGCCCAGTCAAACTGGGGTTTGAGGAGCAGTATAGGGGTGGACAAGAAGATAACCAAAGGTCTTGACGCAGGAGTCGAGGCCAAATACTATCAGACTGACAATTTCAAGAATACGGACCGCTGGAGCATAGGTCTCTCTCTGGACAAGCGCCTGTACCGTAATGATGCCAAGACCTTTACCGTCAAGGCCGGTCTGGGATACAAGTACATGAACGTTTACCACAGCTGGTCAACCAAGTACAAGGATGATGATGAAGGCATTGAGAACAAGCTGGAGCCCCAGTTCTATCTGGACAACGAACTTGACTTCAACCTGAAGGACTCATATGTTGACGACCGTCACCGTGTAACGGCCTCACTGCAGGCAGGTTGGGAAGTTGGACGTTTCAAGATATCTCTGCGTGAGACCTACCAGTTCACCCATACTGACAGTGTCAGCTATAATGTGGACAAGTACAGGTTTGAGGATGGTCAGACAAACTGGGTAAATAAGGGCTACAGCAAACACACGTATTTTGTAGGCTCCGAAGAGAGGGCTTATTACACCCGTAATGATATCTCCGGTAAATCGGGATCAAACAAGAATGTGCTCCGTTCCAGGATAAGCGTTGATTATGACATTCCCAATTGGAAATATGATCCGTTCGTGTCATATGAGTTATTCAACGGTATTGGCGACGGCTTCAAGACTGAAAAGTCAAGAATAACTGCAGGTGTTGAATTCAGTTTCAAGAAAATGCATAACTTTGAGGTGGCGTACATGTGGCAGAACCAACATGACGATGACGAGCCTGCTGGTTCGTTTGTCTGCCTGAGTTATAAATTTGATTTCTGACCTTATGAGAAGGCTGCTCCTTTTTGCTCTGACCGCCCTTCTGACTGTACCTTCATTCAGTCAGGATTCGGTGTCTGCGGTCCAGGACAGCCTCACTCAGAATCTGGAACTCGACAATCTCCGCAAAATAGCATTCAAGGACGGCAACGTGGTTACCACCTATTCAGACGGCTCCACCCGCAGCCATAAACTCTCCGATACGGAGAAGCTTCAGTTTGAAGACACATACACCATCTACGACCTGAGCGGCCGCCCCGTCAAGACTCACACCAATATCAGTTCTGACAAACCGTTTGACCTGAATGACCTTCCGTCGGGCATCTATCTTCTCAAAACCGGCAACCGCACTATCAAGATTGTCAAATAAGTTCCGCTTCACCCATAAAATTTCGATAATTAACTAAAAGAACATGAGGTTGGAACAAGGCCGGATGCCTGCAGGGCACCGGCTTTTTATTTATTTATATTTGCATTGTTACGGAATGGAAAGGCCTTACCAACTGTTAGCAATAAACATTATTAACGATTAACTATTTTGAAAAATGGAGATTGAAAACAGCAGGATTCTTGCCACACTCTCTGTGGGCGAATTCAAAGAGGTAATGGATGAATTTTACAGAAAAAGAAAAGAAAAAGAAGAGGAAGAGAAACCTCATACATACGTGTTCGGACTCTCGGGTATTATGGAAATGTTCCATTGTAGCAAAACCACAGCGTCTTACTTGAAGTCTACAGTAATCAAAGATGCAGTAAGTCAGCGTGGACGCAAGATTGTAGTTGATGTGGAATACGCGAGACTTTTGTTTAAGACCAAGTGGCCTTATAAAGTTTATAAACGTTACAATTTGGGTTTGGATATGGATTAGATACTTAGAGTTATCACCAAATGTGGGCTGAAAATCAGCCCACATTTATTTGATGACCCCTTGCCCTGCCACGGGACATCAAACAACAAAAAAGGAATCCAAAATCCCTTGAAAGCGAGCTTTCAGATGATTTTGGATTCCTTTTTTGTTTGGTGATCCGCTCGGGGTTCGAACCCGAGACCCCATCCTTAAAAGGGATGTGCTCTACCTGCTGAGCTAGCGGATCTACCTCTAATTGCCGTTAAGCGGGTGCAAAATTATGCCTTTTTGCGGATGTAGGCAAACTTTTTGCGGTTTTTTACAACTCTGCGTTCTTGATCTTGAGGAAATTGCAGGACAGTATCTGCCCATTCTCGCCACGCAGATGCATGGCGCCGCCCTGGCAGTAACGCCAGACTTTGCAGTCGGCGCACTCATCCTTCTTCATCCATTTGCGGTCGCGGTACAGATTGAAACTGTTTTCCCACAGATCCCAGAAGTTGTCTGTATGAATGTTGCCCTGGTTGTAGTCACTGCGAATGCTCAGGCAACCTGAGATGGCTCCGTCGTAACGGATTGAGGCAACCGATACTCCCGCCACGCAGCGGAACACATGATCACGGACCACGCCCTCATAGGGTCCCAGGAATCCTTCACACGAGTAGTTGAGACGGATCCTGCCCTCACGACGGACGGCTGCTATGTAATTCATAAGCTGGACATACTGCTCGTTTGAGAGCATAAGGTCATCATCGCCTGCGGCACGTCCCATTGGGGCGACAGTAAAGATACGCCACTGCCTGACTCCGCGGCTTATCAGATACTCCTTAAACTTGTCCAGATAGTCAAAATTCTTGCGGTTGACACAGGTTATCAGGTCCCAGGTCAGTCCCGGATGCTCATTGAAGCAGTCGATAGCGGCATCGGCACGCTTAAAACTCAGGTCGCTTCCACGCATCCAGTTATGCTCAGGCTCAAATCCGTCAAAGCTCATTCCTATGGTGTCAAGGCCAGTCTCGACCAGCTCATTCACAGCTTCACGAGTCAGAAGCATGCCGTTCGATACCATTCCCCACAGGAAACCGCGCTTCTTTATCTCGGCTCCCACCTGCATGATGTCCTTGCGGACCATAGGTTCACCGCCTGTGGTGATGATCACACATCGGCCACGGTCAAAATCCTTAGGGCAACTGTCAAGTACACCCAACAAGTCGCTCAAAGGAGGATCCGCCATGCCGGCGGTCTTGCGGCAGTCACTTCCGCAATGACGGCAACTCAGGTTGCAACGCAGGGTACACTCCCAAAAGAGTTGTGTCAGATTATGCTCAAGCGCCTCGGTCCTGAGTGCAGCCCTGCCGGCTTCAAGAATGAGTCTTTTGGGGAAAGAGAGTTTGCAGTCCATCACTTCTTACGGGCCTTGCTGATTTCGTTCGACAGCGAATCAATCCTGGCACGCATTTCCCTGTTCTCCAGGGCACGACGCTGCATAAGTTCAGGAGGACCGTAGATTACGGAATTCATACGTCCCGACAGTTCATCTTTCAGTGAATTGACCTGTCTTATCATGTCCTTTACCTCCTTTGAATCGCTGGGCAGAGTTACCATGGGAGCCATATCGTCGGCCAGTCTGCGGGTAAGAGTTCCTTCGGCTTCCTGTGACGGCTGATCATCCTCTGGCTCAGGTTCGGCCTGTTTGTTAACCTTTTTGCTACGGCACGATACGGTCAGTGCAAGGGCAGCCACAGAAAGTGAGCATACCAGCAGGGTCCAGCCCTTGGACAATACTATTCTGAATCTTTTGTATGCCATGACAACAAAAATTTACGGTTTATACTGAACCTGCTCTGTCTCTACATCCTTATAGAATGAAGCCACATCACGGGAGTTATATACTTCAGGTATAGCGTAGAGCTCCGGAAGGTTAAATGATTTGAGGGTCGATATGTACTTGTCGGGATCCTTTTGAGGAAGCAGGAAAGGCTTTCCCACCGTCCCGTCAGGACCGATATACGCGATGTAGGGACGTCCGTAAACCAGGTCGTCACGCTTGGATGCGAACACCACCCAACGGCTGTTGCCGCTCCAGCTGTGATAAGTGTCGGCTCCGTATGCGTTTATCTTGGGAAGCATGTCAATCTTTCTGGTCTTCAGGTCTATGAGCCACAGCTCGCTCTCCTTATGCCATACAGGGAATGTGCCATACTGGGCTGCAGTCGCCATGAGCCAATGGCCGTCGGGAGAGGCTTTCAGATGGCTGAATGAGATATTGTCGCCGGCCGGAACGATAGTCCTGACTACATCACCCATCCTGCCGGTCTTGGGGTCGAACGGCATCACCGCGATATCGTAATGCATCTGGGCTATGCTGTCGGGTTGTACGTGGTGCTGTGCGCGGCAGAAGAAAATCACCGTACCGTCGGCCGAGAAGCATGGGAATGTCTCCTGATACTCACTGCCTGTGGTAGCCGGGCTCTCCGTTACGGTAAGGTTGTCAAAATCAACCACTACCAGGTCACTGCGCTTGTCATACACCTCCATCCTCATGTCGACGCGGCTGTGGATGGCGAATGTGATATCGGCCGTAGTGAATACTCCGTAACGTCCGTCGGCCGAAATGTCGCCGTACACAGTGTTGCCGGTCTTTTCGGTGCGGGTATTCAGTTTCTGTAGTTTGCCGTTACGGTTTAGAATAGTGCCGCCCTTGGGTCCGCGCAGATGCATGAATGAGGTTCCGTTACGGTTTGATGTATGGCAGTTCATGCAGCACTGCTCGGCATTACGGTTGTCACCCAGCAAGACCGACCTGAAACTCTCCATGTCACGCTGTTCTATCTGGATTCCGCTCCAGACCTCGTATGCCGGTTCAATCAGGCGGTAGCTCATGTATTTGTCAATGGAATCGGGCATGACAGTCCAGGTGAAGGAGTCCGATGACTCACCGCCACTCTTACGGTCTTTCCATTCCACATTGACCGACAGAGTGTTACCTTTCTCAGCCTCCAGCATATCATGCCATTTACCGAGCGGGAAACTGACCAGTCCTTTACGGCCCTTGAATGAATACTGCCCGTTTTTGCCGTTAACGGACACTTTCACTGCACCGGCATTGGCTACCCTGAAATTCAGGGGAGCTATGTTGCAGGGTATAGTCACGTCGCTGTAATCAGGGAACATGCCCTGGAAAGTATCAGTCGTGACGTAAGAGCAACCCGTCAGGACAAAGGCCAATAATATGATTATCCTGTATTTCATTTCTGGGAATTCTTTAAGCTGACAGCCATCAGATAATGCCAGTATGTCCCCGATGACTCCTCGGTAATTATATTGGGATTCTCGGATTCCGACCTGGCTTTCATCAGGTTCAGGAATCGGTCTACAACCTCCTCGGATATCCGGTATTTCTGAACCGTCTCTTTCAGGGACTCGTTTGAATTGACGTTGACCAGAAGAGCCTCTTGGTATATTTCCGGAACGTCAACAAGCTGATCCAGAGAGTTCAGATAGTATTTCTCATACATTCCCACAAAAGAGTTCACCTTCCTGTCCAACAGATACGAGCAAAGCAGGTAATCTATAGCCACCAGGTTGTAAGGTACTTCACGCGCCAATATGGAGAGCGATGAACGGATATCACCCTGGGCAAAGAACACATCAACGGGAGCCGTGCGCGAACGCCAGATCATATACTGCTCGGGAATATCATCGGCCTTTATACGTTCCATCAGGTCCTGGGCCCACTCCCGATGGTTTCTTGTACGGGACAGGATATTCAGATACTTGAACGCCACATCATAATCGGCGGTCACGACAGCAATCTCGGCCAGACGCCGTAGCATGCGGGTGGAGTAATGACCGGGCAGAACCGTCTGTGCAAGCAGGGCGCAGTCCGTTGCCTGTGACACATCGCCTATCTCAAGCAGGGCGTCGGTAAAATACATCATTGAGAAAAAGGGATCGCCTCTGCCGGTCGAAAGGAACAGGCTATTGGATGACGTACTCCAATGGCCTTTGAGAAGGTCCTCGGCCAAACGGCCTTCGCGGGCATTGCACAGATTCCAGTAGTAGTTCCTGTAAAAGTTGGGTTTGTATGACGATGCCATTTCCCTTACTTCATCCCACTGGTTCCTGTATGCCAACGTGCCTATCTTGACAGTACGTTCCAGCTCATCGGCCCCCAACTCCTCGGATACAGGAGTGCAGATAATCAGCACGAGCGGAAGTATCCAGTTCTGTTTGACATATGCCAGATATTTGTCATAGTACAGTGAAAGGATCATCACAACCAGCACTATCCAAGGCAGTAACAGCAACAGCGAATTGTGAGGAACGATGTATCCGGGCCAGACCGGAAAGAGGAATGTATGCAACAGCGTCAGGTTATACAATCGGCCACAGATGATCATGAGCACAATACCCATAGCAATTGATATCATCGGGGCCAAACCATCCTTGCGTTTAAGGAAAGCCAGTAGGAGTGCCATAGTAAACGCATGACTGCCTGCAATCACAAACATCACGGGGACCGATAAGCCATAAATGACGTGGCATATTCTGTTATCCTTGAGGTGTGCCAATGCACATGCCGCCCAGATTGAAAGAGCCAGCCCAAAGGTGGCCGATACCGGATAATTGGGGAAAGTAATGAAGTATCCCTCAAACAGGATAGGAACGACCATAAGTACAAGACTGTCCGGACGTTCCGGTTCGGATAACCTGAAGAACCTGACAAGACCTGTATAAACGGCGGCAAACAGCAGAACACTCAATGTCGGGGCCAGAAAACGGACGTCAAAGAACTGTGTCAGCCAATCACCTGCAATGGATGAAACCAAAGCCGGATTGGAGAGATACCAGCCAATCCTGTCGGCCCCGAGCAGAAATATGCTTATCTGCTCCTTAAAGTCCAGACGGAACGGGGCCTTGACAAAAAGCAGGACCCATGACATGACCAGTACTCCGACTGCAAAACACAAATCTTCAACTCTGGTTTTTCTTCCCATATTCTTGAATGTTGTAATTGCAAACTTACGCAAAAAAAGCGTCGGTTACGGGGATTTTGACTACTTTTGTGTCTTACAACGCACGCGCGCACACGATAATGGCAGGAAAACTATATCTGGTACCCACACCGGTGGGAAATCTTGAGGACATCACCTTGAGGGCTTTACGCATCCTTAAGGAGGTTGACCTTATCCTGGCCGAGGACACCCGGACCAGTTCCGTCCTGCTTAACCACTTTGACATCCATAAGCCGCTGCAGTCACATCACAAGTTCAACGAGCATGAGACATCGGCCCAGATGGCCCGACGCATCCAGGCCGGCGAATCTGTGGCACTTATCAGTGACGCCGGCACTCCGGGCATATCGGACCCCGGTTTCATGCTGGTAAGAGAATGCGTACAGCAGGGAGTTGACGTGGAGTGCCTGCCCGGTGCAACGGCATTCGTGCCCGCCCTGATTGACTCCGGCCTGCCTTGCGACCGTTTCCTGTTTGAGGGCTTCCTGCCGCAAAAGAAGGGACGCCAGACACGCATCAACGCTCTCAAGGACGAACCCAGAACCATAGTGTTCTACGAGTCGCCGTTCCGTCTGGTCAAGGCGCTGGAGCAGTTCATCGAGGCCTATGGCCCGGACCGCCCCGTAGCCGTATGCCGCGAGATTTCAAAGGTGCACGAGGAGTGCGTGCGCGGATCATTAACCGAAGTACTTGCTCACTTCAAGGCCCACGAGCCCAAAGGTGAGATCGTAATAGTATTGGGAGGAGCAGATAAATGAAGGAAGAGTTCCAAGTCATAACCGAAAAGAAAGCCGAAACCGCCATACTGGTAGGTATCATAACACAGGATCAGGACGAGCGCAAGACGACAGAGTATCTTGACGAACTTGAGTTCCTGGCCGATACCGCCGGAGTGCGCGTTATGCGCCGTTTCACCCAGAAGATACCCCAAGCACTTGCCGCCACATACGTAGGTAAGGGTAAGCTTGAGGAGATGCGTGACTACATAAAGCGCATGGAGGATATGGAGAACGAGGTGGGTATGGCAATCTTTGACGATGAGCTCACAGCCAAGCAGATGTCGGCCATAGAGAGCGTGATCGGGGTCAAGGTACTTGACCGCACATCACTCATTCTGGACATCTTTGCCATGCGTGCCCAGACAGCCCACGCCAAGACACAGGTGGAGCTGGCGCAGTACCGCTATCTGCTGCCCCGACTGCAGCGAATGTGGACTCACCTGGAGCGTCAGGGAGGCGGATCCGGTGCCGGCGGCGGTAAGGGTACGGTAGGTCTGCGCGGACCTGGTGAGACTCAGCTTGAGATGGACCGCCGAATCATCACCAAGCGCATCAGCTGGCTTAAAGAGCAGTTGGCCGATATAGACCGCCAGAAAGCAACCATGCGCAAGAACCGCGGCCGCCTTATCCGCGTTGCCCTTGTAGGATACACCAACGTAGGAAAGTCCACCCTTATGAACCTGCTCTCCAAGAGCGATGTCTTTGCTGAGAACAAACTATTTGCAACACTTGACACAACCGTACGCAAGGTGGTGGTTGACAACCTGCCCTTCCTGCTTTCAGACACCGTAGGATTCATCCGCAAGCTGCCCACTGACCTTGTGGAGTCATTCAAATCCACCCTTGACGAGGTTCGTGAGGCAGACCTGCTCATTCACGTGGTAGATATATCACACCCCGACTTTGAGGACCAGATGAAGGTGGTTGACAAGACTCTGGCCGACCTGGGTGCCGGCGAAAAGCCCATAATCGTACTCTTTAACAAGACCGATGCCTACACCTGGGTTGAGAAGGAGGCCGATGACCTCACTCCCGCCACTCGCGAGAACATCACCATGGATGAGCTACAGCGCACCTGGATGGGATGTCTTAACGGCGAATGCCTGTTTGTATCGGCACTCAAGAAGACGGGAATTGAGAATATGAGAAAAGTTTTATACGATAGAGTAAAGCAGTTGCACGTACAAAAGTACCCTTACAACGATTTCCTCTATCCCGATATGGAATTTTTGGAGCAGCGAGAGTAAAATCAAGCTCGCTTGAATTCTACCGAGTCGCGACAAAAATCATGGCACGAAGTGACGTAAAATAATCAAAACGAATAAATAGGATGGCAAATTTCAAGTATGCGCCCATGTTCCAGCTGGGCAAGGATGAGACAGAGTACTATCTGCTCACCAAGGATTACGTAAGTGTAAGCGAGTTTGAGGGCAAACCCATTCTGAAGGTTCAGAAAGAGGGTCTGACCAAGATGGCCAACGCCGCATTCCGCGATGTAAGTTTCCTGCTGCGCCGCTCACACAACGAGCAGGTTGCCAAGATCCTGCGTGACCCCGAGGCATCAGACAACGACAAGTATGTAGCACTGACATTCCTGCGCAACGCCGAGGTATCGGCCAAGGGCAAGCTGCCTCTGTGCCAGGATACCGGTACCGCAATCATCCACGGTGAGAAGGGCCAGCAGGTATGGACCGGCTTCTGTGATGAGGAGGCTCTGTCAGAGGGTGTATTCAAGACATATACCGAGGAGAACCTGCGCTACAGCCAGAACGCTCCCCTGGATATGTATAATGAGGTTAACACCAAGTGCAACCTGCCCGCACAGATTGACATCGAGGCAACCGAAGGTATGGAGTACCGCTTCCTTATGGTTACCAAGGGTGGCGGATCGGCCAACAAGACATATCTGTATCAGGAGACCAAGGCCCGCATCCAGAACCCCGGCACTCTGATTCCCTTCCTGGTTGAGAAGATGAAGAGCCTGGGTACAGCTGCCTGCCCTCCCTACCATATCGCATTCGTTATCGGCGGTACCAGTGCCGAGAAGAACCTGCTCACCGTTAAGCTGGCATCAACCCACTACTATGACTCACTGCCCACCAGTGGCGATGAGACCGGCCGCGCTTTCCGTGATGTAGAGCTTGAGAAGCAGCTCCTGCAGGAGGCTTACAAGATTGGCCTGGGTGCACAGTTCGGCGGCAAGTACATGGCACACGATGTTCGTGTTATCCGTCTGCCGCGCCACGGTGCAAGCTGCCCCATAGGTCTGGGCGTTAGCTGCTCTGCTGACCGTAACATCAAGGCCAAGATCAACAAGGACGGTATCTGGATTGAGAAGATGGATGACAAACCATATGAGCTGATTCCCGAGGAGCTCCGTCAGGCCGGTGAGGGCGATGCCGTAAAAGTTGACCTGAACCGCCCCATGGCAGAGGTCTGCAAGCAGCTCTCACAATATCCCGTAAGCACACGTCTTAGCCTTAACGGCACAATCATAGTAGGTCGTGACATTGCACACGCCAAGATCAAGGCACGTCTTGATGCAGGCGAGGAGATGCCTCAGTACCTCAAAGAGCACCCCATCTACTACGCAGGTCCCGCCAAGACACCATGCGGCATGGCTTGCGGATCGATGGGTCCCACAACAGCCGGACGTATGGATCCCTATGTAGATGAGTTCCAGGATCACGGAGGCTCAATGATCATGCTGGCCAAGGGTAACCGCTCACAGGCCGTTACCGATGCCTGCAAGAAGCACGGTGGTTTCTACCTTGGTTCAATAGGCGGCCCCGCTGCCATCCTGGCTCAGAACAACATCAAGTCAATCGAGTGCGTAGAGTATCCCGAGCTTGGCATGGAGGCCATCTGGAAGATTGAAGTTGAGGACTTCCCCGCCTTCATCCTGGTTGATGATAAGGGCAACGACTTCTTCAAACAATTACAGCCTCGTAGCTGCGCTACGATTCTGTAACCGTTTGAAAATCCAACCTTCTTTTAGTTTACTCCGTAAACGGGCGGCCTCCGGCCGGTCCCTTCGGGACTATGACTGCAAGAAGGAACTTATATAAGAACAATGTACTTTAGGGATATCATAGGACAGACAGAGGTTATTGAGCGGCTCGTAAAGGACGCTCAGGAGGGTACTGTGCCCCACGCTCTGCTGTTCTGTGGTCCTGAAGGTGTAGGTAAACTCCAGACAGCAATAGCTTTCAGCCGCTATCTGCTTTGCCGCGACAAAGGCACTGCCACCGACTCGTGCGGCACCTGCCCGTCATGCGTCAAGATGGACAAGCTGGTACACCCCGACCTGCACTTTGTGTTCCCTGTCATAAACAAGAGCAAGACCGCGGGCCGTTCGACCATATCGGACGAGGAGATAAGTACCTGGCGCGAGGTTGTTCTGGAGCAGCAGTACTTTGGATATGAGGAGTGGCTGAACGCCCTGGACGGCGACAACAAACAGGCCAGCATATTCGTAACCGAAAGCGAGTCAATCACCTCAAAGCTGTCACTCAAGTCAGTCGAAGGCGGCTACAAGATCATGATCATCTGGCATGCCGAGAAGATGAACCAGCAGTGCGCCAACTCCCTCTTGAAACTGCTTGAGGAGCCCCCTGCCGGAACAGTCTTCATACTTACGACCGATGCCCCCGAACAGATGCTCGAGACTATAGTAAGCCGAACCCAGCGCATAGATTTCCGGCGCATCCCGGAGCAGGAGATATCGGAAAGGCTCCAGGGTCCCGGCTACCAGCTTGATCCCGAAACGGCACAGAAGATAGCACACCTGAGCGGAGGCAGCTGGCTCAAGGCCATAAGTACCCTGCGTATCAACACCGAGAGTGAGGAGTTCATGGATTACTTCACCCAGCTGATGCGTCTTGCATACGGCCGTAAGCTCAAGGACCTGAAACGCTGGTCGGAAAGCATAGCCGGCGGTGGACGCGAATGGCAGAAACGGTTCCTCGCCTACTGCCAGCGCATGATACGCGAGAACTTTATCTGCAACTTCCACATCCCCGAGCTCAACTACATGACTGAGCAGGAACGACAGTTCTCGGTAAGGTTCGCCCCGTATGTAAACGAGAACAACATCATAGGGCTGATGGATACGCTTACCGATGCCCAACGCGATATAGAACAGAATGTAAATTCCAAGATGGTATTCTTTGACCTGTCATTGAAAACCATCATGCTAATGAAACAGTAATATGGATCAGGATTTCATACTCAATAACGGCAGCGGAGGTATATGCTGCAAGGGATGCGGCCGCGGAATGGGCCAGCTCCACTCTTTTGACTACCTGGCCGGTGTGCCGGGGGCCGATGAGGGCGACTATGTTGAGGTTCAGTTCAAGAACACCCGCAAGGGATTCTTCATCAACTCCAACAAAATCCCTCTGGAGAAGGGTGATATTGTGGCTGTGGAATCCAATCCCGGCCATGACATAGGTACGGTCACCATGACCGGCCGTCTGGTACAGCTCCAGATGAAGAAAGCCAACCTGCGCCCCGACATAGAGATAAAGCGTGTGTACCGCAAGGCACGTGAGGTCGATATGGAGAAGTATGCCGAGGCCAAGGCTCGCGAGCACGACACCATGATCCGCTCACGCCAGATTGCAAAGGACCTGGGTCTGGAGATGAAGATCGGTGACGTTGAGTACCAGGGAGACGGACTCAAGGCAATCTTCTATTATATTGCCGACGGCCGCGTTGACTTCCGCCAGCTCATCAAGGTGCTGGCCGATGCATTCCACGTACGTATTGAGATGAAACAGATCGGTGCCCGTCAGGAGGCAGGCCGCATCGGTGGCATCGGCCCCTGCGGTCGTGAGCTCTGCTGCACCACCTGGATGACCAGCTTCGTATCGGTATCGACCGGTGCCGCCCGTTTCCAGGACCTCTCCATGAACCCGCAGAAACTGGCCGGCCAGTGCGCCAAGCTCAAGTGCTGCCTGAACTATGAAGTCGATGCCTATGTGGAGGCCCAGAAGGGATTCCCCTCACGTGACATACCTCTGGAGACCTTGGACAGCACCTACTACTTCTTCAAGGCCGATATCCTGAACGGACAGCTCTCCTACTCTACCGATAAGGTCTTTGCAGCAAACGTTGAGACCATCACTCCGGCCCGCGCTCTTGAAATCATAGCGATGAACCGCAAGGGTCAGAAACCCGCCAGCCTGGACGAGAACGCCGTACGCACCGATTCCCGCATAGAGAACGACATCCTTACCGACGGCGACCTGTCACGCTTTGACAAAAAGAAAAAGAAGAAAAAGCACCACAACCGCAACCACCGTCCCGGCGACGGCCAGCGTCCGCAACAGCAGAATCAGTAACTGGTAGTGCGTTCGCAGTCAATACGAAGGAAGACTGCAAGCAGTATGGTGAATCCCCATAGCGAGGAGCCTCCGTAACTGAAGAACGGAAGCGGGATTCCTATAACCGGGGTTATGCCCAATACCATACCTATATTAATAAATAGGTGGAACAGCAGTATACACGTCACCGAATAGCCGTATACCCGGCCAAAGACCGATGACTGCCGCTCGGCAAGGACAATAAGACGTAGCAGCAGACCCATATAGAGCAGCAGCACAAACAGCGAGCCTTTGAATCCCTGCTCCTCACCCACGGTGCAGAATATAAAGTCGGTATCCTGCTCGGGAACGTATTTCAATTTTGTCTGGGTTCCTTTCATGAATCCCTTGCCGGTCAAGCCGCCCGATCCTATGGCAATGAGTGACTGGTTCACGTTGTAACCGGCACCCTGAGGATCATCCTCCAGACCCAGTATCACATTGATACGGGTGCGCTGGTGCGGCTGCAGAATCTTGTTGAAAGCGTAATCGACCGAAAGCAGATAACCCACGGAACCGATGGCGAACAGTGCCACAAGGATATACTTGCGGACCATATCCTTGACGGCCCGGAATATGATATAGACACTGGTTATGACTATAAGTCCTATCTGCAGCCATGTTACCTTGAAGGGTACTATTGAGAGTGATACGGCCAGTCCGATGAGCATTCCGCCCAGTCCTATTCCACCCACGGTAAGGAAAAAGTTGCGGTTCTTGGACATGTACCATATAATGAGCGGCTCCAACACCTGGATTATGGTAAGCACAAGCCATGTTCCAACTTGGAAAGGCTGGTCGCCGAAGTTCAACGGGCTGAACTTTATCTCCAGGATAAAGAACAATATGGCGCAGAATCCCAGGAACAGAACGCTTCCGGTCATTCCCTCACGATAAAGCACCAGCAAGAATGCCAGATATACCAGAGCAGATCCGGTCTCATTCTGACATACAATGAGAAACATCGGCACCACGAATACGACACAAGCCTTGAGCAGGTCACCCAGTTGTGCCGGATTGAAATCAAACCTGTCCACAAACTTGGCAAGCGCCAATGCAGTAGCGAACTTGGCGAACTCGGCGGGCTGCAGGCTCACCGGGCCCAGATTGAGCCACGAACGTGATCCCTTGGTGTCCTTTGCCACAAAGATCGTGACAATGAGCAGCAGCAAGAACGCTATGTATATGATATAGGCGTATGAGTTCAGGAAATTCTGATTGATGAACAGCACCACCGCCCCCAGCACAACGGCACACAGTATCCATACCATCTGCTTGCCCGGACGTGTGGCGAACGAGAACAGGTCCACATTCTCCACGTTGGCGCTTGCTCCGCATATGCTGAACCAGCCGCACACCATGATGACCAGCACCAGAAGCACTGTGAGCCAGTCAAGTTTACCCATTATGTCAACGTTCCTCCTCTCCATAATCAATCACACGGTTTGAATAATCCTCAACCTTACGCTGGCTGGCCTCTGACAGACTGCCGTTAATGTACTGCTCCATCATCAGCGCACCTATCGGCACACCGTAAACGGCACCGAATCCACCGTTCTCAACATATACCGCAATGGCAATCTTGGGATCATCCATCGGAGCGAATCCCATGAATACCGAATGGTCTATGCCGCGGTTCTGGGCAGTACCCGTCTTGCCGCAAACCAGATAATCACGGGTATTGGCGGCACGGCATGTTCCGTCTATCACTGACTGACGCATGCCCTGCACTACGATCTCGTAATTCTCCTTGTCCACATTTACATAATGCCGGTTGGTATAAGCCGTATCTGCCGCCTCTCCTTCGACCGTCCTTACCACATGAGGAGTGACGTAATAACCACGGTTGGCGATGGTTGCTCCCAGGTTGGCTATCTGCAAAGGAGTCAAGGTTACCTCACCCTGGCCTATTGCGTTGCTAATGGTGGTAAGACCGTTCCATGAACGGTTGTAATGACGGTCGTAATAATCGGAGTTGGGTATCATGCCGCGGGCCTCGCCCGGAAGATCCACTCCCAGTGTATAGCCGAATCCCATATCGACCATGTAGTCCTTCCATACGGTAAGAGCTTTCTGGGGTGTGCCATACTTGTACGCGCCTATCATGTAGTAGTATCCCCAGCAGAAATAACCGTTGCATGAAGTGGCGATTGCAAAGTTGAGCGACAGGGGCGATGAGTGCGAGTGACAGCCCACCCTCAATCCTCGGAACGAGAAGCCGTCATTACACGGGTATTTGGTCTGAGTATCAATGATACCCTCCTGAAGGAAGGTCAGAGCTTGTGACGTCTTGAATGTTGAGCCGGGAGGATAGGTTCCCTGGATAGGACGGTTCAGCAAGGGCTTGTCCGATCTGGCCTGCAGTTCCTGATAATGCTCGCCGCGGTGACGCCCCGACAGTTCCGAAGGGTTGAATGACGGAGCCGATACCATGCACAGGATCTCACCAGTCTTGGGTTCGATGGCCACGATGCTGCCTATCTTGTTCTGCATAAGCTTCTCGCCAAGCATCTGCAGCTCTATGTCAAGACCCAGAGTCAGATTACGGCCGGGTATTGCCTCCTTGTCAAACTCGCCGTCATAATAACTGCCCTGAATACGTCCGTACGCATCCTTAAGCAGCACCTCGGTTCCCTTCTCTCCACGCAGGCGGGACTCGTAGTATTTCTCGACTCCCTGTTTTCCTATTACGTCACCCTGGACATACCAGCTGTCCTCCTCGATCTCGCTCTTGGAGACCTCACCAAGATCACCCAGCAGATGAGCCGCAGCCTCATAGCTGTATTTGCGCTGCTGGCGCTGGGTTATGCCGAATCCGTCAAAACGGTAGAGTTTCTCCCTGAACTCCGATATCTCCTCGAATGACAGCTGTGCCATAAACACCTGCTCGGTATAAGGGGAGTAGCCGGGATTCTTGCGGCGGTTACGGATATCGTCCATGCGGCCGTCAAAATACTCTTTGGTGATATCAAGCGACTGGCAGAGAGCCAGAGTGTCCAGGTTACGGACGTTGCGCATTACCACTGTCACGTCAAATGACGGCTGGTTGCTTACAATCATGCGGCCCTGACGGTCATATATCACTCCACGTGTAGGATAGACCGTACGGTAATAGAGTGCGTTGTTATCGGCCGAATTGCGGTAACGCGTATCGATAAGCTGTATCTGGATCAGACGTATTACATACAGGAGCACAACGCACACGACCATAAGGCCGATGACATATTTCCTGTTGTCAAACCTGTGGCTCTTCACAGCTATATCAGCGTTTGATACCCGAACCACTCAAGACGTGCTCCGTCACGAGCATGAAAACGAATGTGAGAAGTGAGCTGAACACGATCTTCAGCACAATCATCGGCCAGTCACCCAGAGGAATGCTGCGCAGTATGAAATAGACGGTGTGATGCAGCGTGATCATAAGCAGCAGATAACCTGCAAACGGTCTGCCGCCCATGGTTGCCGAACAGGGTACCAGCACATCGTGACGGTCCAGAGGCACGAACAGTTTCACTATAGCGGGCTGGAACATTGCCAAGAGTGTGGCCGATGCCGCATTAAGTCCGGGGGTGCCCGAGAACAAATCGATAATCAGTCCCAGGAAAAACGCCCACAGCAGTATGGCTGAACGTTTCATTGCACTGTCAAATCTGATTATCAGCCAGATATAGAACAGCGGGGTGACATAGCCGAACAGGCATATGCGGTTCAGAATCAGCACCTGAAGCAGCACCAGTCCAATCAGTGAAAACAGCCTATACATGAATGACCTGTTATCCATAGCTCTAGTCTGTTATCTGTTTGTAAAGATCATCTATCTCCTCATCGGCTGTCCTGGTATGGACATATACCCAGCCCAAGTCGGACAGGTCACAAGCCAGATTGACCTGGATCTTCAGGGTATAACCGTTCTTGGAGCGCTCAACTCCGGCCACGGTTCCCACAGGAACATTCTCGGGAAAGACCGATGAAAAACCGGTAGTGACGATGGTATCACCTATCTCCACTGCCGAATGGTAAGGCATATCCTTAAGCTGGGCCACGTAGGGATCTCCACCTGCCCACTCCAGGAAACCGAAACTGTCAGTTCCCTTCTTCTTGCAACTGATGCTTGAACTGCCGTTCAGGACAGGAAGGACTATCGAATATCGCTTACCTGTGACCATCACAACTCCCACGACACCGTCCTGGCTGTAAACGCCCATACCCGGAGCCAATCCGTCGCGGCTTCCCTTGTTTATTGTCACGTAATTGTCATCCTTGCGTATCGTGTTGTCCACCACACGCGCTGCCACTATGCCGGCCGATGACAACGTCCTCTCCATATCCACATACTGGCTGTCGGAGAGTTCATAAATCATGTCACGGAGTCTGGTGTTCTCATCGACCAGACGTGCATTCTCCTTTTTCAGAGAGAAAAACTGGTCCACTCCCGAACTCCACTCCAGAAGTGTTCCGGACAGTGAGTTGGCAGAGGTCATGAACGCCTGCTTCTGCCGATCATTGAAACCGAACAGAAGCACCAGCGACAGAATCTCCAACAGTATGAACAGGAAAACGTAGCTGTGCCTTACCAGAAAATCAAGCAGTGAACGCACGGCTGTCCTGCACTATTATCTCATCAGGAATGAGAAACGGTCTACATTCTTGAGAGCCACGCCTGTACCCTTGGCAACGCTCAGCAGAGGCTCATCGGCCACGTGGAACTCAATTCCGATCTTATCGGCCAGACGCTTGCTGATACCGCGTAGCATGGAGCCGCCACCTGACAGATAGATACCGTTCTTGAGGATATCGGCATACAGTTCAGGAGGAGTGTTCTCAAGTGCGTTCAGTACCGCTGACTCGATCTTGGCGATTGAGCGGTCCAGACAATGTGCAATCTCCTGATAGCATACGGGGATTGACATAGGCAGGGCTGTAATCTTGTTGGGACCGTTTACGATGTAATCCTCAGGAGCTTCGTCACCCAGTTCGGTAAGTGCGGCACCCACGCTTATCTTGATGCGCTCGGCCATGCGCTCCGATACCTTGACGTTGTGCTGGCGTCCCATGTACTCCTGGATATCGGCTGTGAAATCATCACCGGCCACCTTAACGGAGTTGTTGGATACCAGACCGCCAAGTGAGATGACTGCGATCTCGGTTGTACCGCCACCTATATCGACAATCATGTTGCCCTCGGGGGCAAGCACGTCTATGCCGATACCGATTGCGGCAGCCATCGGCTCAAAGAGCATATATACTTCACGTCCGCCCGCATGCTCGGCACTGTCACGTACGGCACGCAGCTCAACCTCGGTACTGCCCGAAGGAACGCCTATCACCATCTTGAGTGAAGGTGAAAAGAGACGGCGACCGGTATCTACCATACCTATCAGACCGCGCATCATCTGTTCGCAGGCATCGAAGTCTGCTATCACACCGTTCCTCAAAGGACGGACCACGCGAATATCCTTGTTAGTCTTTTCATACATCATCTTGGCCTGGTTACCCACTGCCACCATCTTGTCGGTGCGGTTATCGAGGGCAACGATCGAAGGCTCGTTAACTACAATCTTATCGTTGTGCATTATGATGGTGTTGGCAGTGCCAAGGTCCATCGACAACTCTTGTGTTAATGAAAACAGTCCCACTTTAATATCAAGTAATTAGTTAAAAATCAATGTTTGAAATGACGGAATCCGGTCATGACCATTGTCATCTGATGCTGCTCGCAGTAATCGATTGACTCCTGGTCACGAACTGAACCTCCCGGATGAATAACGTTCTTGACGCCAGCCTTATCGGCCAGTTCCACGCAGTCGGGGAACGGGAAGAAGGCGTCACTTGCCATGGCAGCACCCTCAAGTGTGAATCCGAATCCGTGTGCCTTCTCGACTGCCTGCTTAAGGGCGTCAACACGTGAAGTCTGACCCACGCCGCTTGCCAGCAGCTGCTTGCCGCGTGCAAATACGATTGAGTTGCTCTTGCTGTTCTTTACTATCTTGTTGGCAAAAAGCATATCCTCTATCTCGTCATCGCTGGGCTTGCGTGATGTTACCAGCTTGAGCTCATCGGGAGTTTCAATCTTGGTATCCTTATCCTGAACCAGCACACCGTTCAGAGCTGAACGTACCAGCTTGACGGGCAGCTTCTGATCCTTGCGGACCAGGATGATGCGGTTCTTCTTCTGACCCAGGATCTCCAGGGCGTCAAAGTCATAATCGGGAGCTATGATAACCTCAAAGAAGATCTTGTTGATCTCCTCGGCGGTAGCCTTGTCAATAGGAGCGTTTGCAACCAGAACACCGCCGAATGCCGATACGGGATCACCTGCCAGGGCATCCTTCCAGGCCTCGAGCAGTGTAGGACGTGAAGCTACGCCGCAAGCGTTGTTATGCTTCAGGATGGCGAATGTAGTCTCGTTGAATTCGTCAATCAGGTCAACGGCTGCGTTTATGTCAAGCAGGTTGTTGTAAGAGATCTCCTTTCCGTGAACCTGGTCGAACATGGCATCCAGGTCGCCGTGGAACACACCGTTCTGGTGGGGGTTCTCACCGTAACGCATTGCCTTGTGGCCATCCAGTGCCAGACGGAAATGATCCTCCTCCTGATCACCTGCAAACCAGTTGTAGATGCAGCTGTCATAGTATGAAGAAACTGCGAAAGCCTCCTTGGCGAACCAGCGGCGCTCCTCGAGTGTGGTCTCGGCGCCACGCTCGTTCAGTATGTCAAGCAGGGGCTTGTACTGATCCTTGCTGGCTACGATGACGGCGTCCTTGAAGTTCTTGGCACCTGCACGGATAAGTGAGATACCGCCTATGTCAATCTTCTCGATGATATCGGCATCCGATGCACCTGACTTGACTGTATCCTCAAAGGGATAGAGGTCAACGATCACCAGGTCAATCTCAGGGATGTCATAGCTTGCCATCTGAGCCATGTCATTCTCCTCCTCACGGCGTGCCAGGATACCTCCGAACACTTTTGGATGAAGGGTCTTTACGCGGCCACCCAGAATTGACGGATAACCAGTAAGTTCCTCTACTGCCTGGCAGGGTACACCGAGAGACTCGATGAAACGCTGTGTTCCGCCGGTTGAAATAAGTTTGACACCCTCCTGATGGAGTTTGCTGATGATCTCGTCAAGGCCGTCCTTATGGAAGACCGATATCAGAGCTGATGAAATTCTTTTGGTTTCGGACATATGTTTTTAGTTTGATTTCCGGTTAAATGATAATTTGCGCGAAATTAACAATTCTAGCCCACTATTACAAGATTATACAAAGTAAAATATATAATAAAGCTAAAACAGGCCGCAAAACGGAACAAAATTCATATATTAGCACCCAACAAGAGACATTGCTAACCAAACACATCACAACAAAACAAACACTATGGACAGAAGGGATTTCCTCAAGACTCTGGCTGCCGCCGGAGCGTTAGTAAGCATCAAGAGCAGCGGTATGATGGACGTAATGGCATCGACCGTACCGTCAACCGGCACCGCAGCAGCAGAATCCGATTTAGCCGACCTGGCAGCCGTAATGAACGGTGAGCCAGCCGATATGCTGGCAGCCGCCATGAAGGAACTGGGCGGAATGGAGCGCTTCATCAAAAAGGGAGACAAGATAGTGATCAAGCCCAATATCGGTTGGGACCGCACCCCCGAACTTGCAGGCAACACCAACCCCGACCTGCTTGCCGCACTCATAAAGATGTGCCAGGACGCAGGAGCAGCCGAGATTAAGGTATTTGACCATACATGTGACAACTGGAGCCGCTGCTATGACCACAGCGGAATTGAGGCCGCAGTCAAGAAAGCCGGCGCAACCATGGTGTATGCACACGAGCAGTCATCATACGAGCGTGTTGAGATTCCCAACGGCGTATCACTTAAGAACGCGCAGGTACACAAGGCCATCATAGAGTGCGACAAATGGATCAACGTTCCTGTACTTAAGAACCACGGCGGCGCGCTGATGACATGCGCCATGAAGAACCATATGGGTATTGTATGGGACCGCCGCGCATTCCATTCACGCGGACTTCATCAGTGCATAGCAGACATCTGCACCTACAAACCTGCAGTGCTTCATATCGTAGACGCCTACCGCACCGTGGCCACCAACGGCCCTCAGGGACGCAGTGCAAGTGACGTGGTGCTGACCAAGGCCCTGTTCGCTTCACCCGATATCGTTGCAGTCGATACCGCAGCAGGCAAGTTCTTCACACAGGTGAACAAGAACATCAGGTTTGAGGACATAGAGCATATTCCCGACGGACAGAAGCACGGTCTTGGCACCATGGATCTGGAATCAATCAACGTTAAGAGAATAAGACTCTGATGCTGCGCAAGATAAGAACGGCGGTGGCCATTGCCGTCATCGCCATACTCACTTTCGGGTTCATTGACTTTGCAGGCGTACTTGACAACCCACTGCTCCAGAAGATACAGTTCGGACCCGCCCTGTTGTCATTGAGTATCGTTACGCTGGTTTGCCTGATTGCAGCAACCCTGTTGTTGGGCAGGCTATACTGTTCAGTGATCTGTCCGCTTGGCATATTCCAGGATTTCTTTAACTGGCTGTCAAAGAAATTTGATAAAAAGAAGAAGTATGGATTCAAGCCCGAACAGCCTTGGCTGCGTTGGGGAATACTGGCAGTCCTGGTCACAGCCTGGCTTTGCGGATTCACCTTCCTGGTAGGACTCGTGGAGCCTTACAGCGCCTACGGACGTATGGCCGGCGAACTGTTCCGTCCCGTCTATCTGTTTGGCAACAACCTGCTGGCGTCCATATCCCAGGCACTCGGCAACTACAGTTTCTTCAAGGTTGCGATATCACTCAAGTCAATCACGGCTCTTGTGGTTGCAATACTCACGCTGTTGGTTATCGGCCACTTCTCATATCACTACGGAAGGACCTGGTGCAACACCGTATGTCCCGTTGGCACTTTGTTGGGATTTTTCTCAAGATTCTCACTCCTGCGCATACGCATTGACAAGGACAAGTGCAACCATTGTCTGGCATGCCAGCGCAAGTGCAAGGCATATTGCATAGACTCTGCAAACCAGCAGATTGACTACTCCCGCTGTATTGACTGTTTTGACTGCATCGACTCATGCAAACAGAAAGCGATAAGCTTTGGACCGGCCAAATGCGGAAAGCCCATCGTAAAGAAGGATGACAGTGTGGATGAATCCAAGCGCCAGTTCCTCAAATCAACACTGGTGATAGCAGCTCTTGCCCCTGCGGCTTTACAAGCCAAAGTAACGGGCGTCAAGGATACACGCGTACCCATGTCGCCTCCCGGATCAGTCAGCCACAAGAATCTTCTTAACCACTGCACCTCATGCCACCTCTGCGTGAGCAAGTGTCCGTCACACGTTCTCAAACCTGCAGGTATGGAGTACGGACTGGGCGGCATCATGCAGCCTGTCATGAAGTTTGACGAAGGTTACTGCAACTATGACTGCAACCTGTGCAGCCAGGTCTGCCCGGCAGGCGCCATCAAGCCCCTCACAGTCGAGGAGAAACACAAGACCCAGCCGGGTCGCGTAGTCTTCAACAAGGACATATGCGTGGTGAATGTAAACCGCACCAGTTGCGGAGCCTGCGCCGAACACTGCCCTGTCCAGGCCATCCATATGGTTCCTTTTGAGGGCGGACTGACCATCCCCGAGACCACTCCGGACCTTTGCGTAGGTTGCGGCGGATGCGAGTTCATCTGCCCCGTCAAGGCAGTGCACATCGAAGGTAATCCCGTTCACCTGGAGGCCAAGGCTCCCGAACAGGAAACAGTAATAGAAACCCAGGATTTCGACTTTGGATTCTAAAAATGATACCATTGGGGTCAGGCCCCAATGGTATCATTTTTTAATTCTCTCTGAAGAAAAGGAGGACCGGATTAGAGTCCGCTTTCATTTGGGGGAACAGCGCTTTGAAACGTTCGCTGTCCGTTATCATGCCCGCATCATAGAAGCCCACCAGCGTTCCGTTGTATGAACTTACCAGGAACGGGAAAGGCTCACGGGTCAGTTTGTCCATATTGAACTCACCCGTATAGACGTACATGCGGTAGGTGGTCCAGGTGCTCTTGTCCACGAACACCATCATCAGGTTGGCGCCGTAGTTGGTATTCACAAAGTAGAGGAAACGGGGAGTCTCCAGATAGCCGCACTTGGTATATTCCCTTTCAGGATTGGTGAATACCTTGTCGCTGCGTTTAAGCTCGTCGGGAATGGTAATATCCGTAACCATACGGCATGTGACCGATATGGTATCGGCCGAATAATGATAGAACTTGTCATTATCCTCAATACCCATGAATCCTATCACGCCCGGGCTGATATGGTTGATATAAGGAGTGTTTATGCTTACGTGTGCGAATTCGGGATCAAACTCAACCAACTGTTCCACAAACTTGCCGTCAGGACCTGTCCGCCAGAGACCCCTGCGGTACTCACGTCCAGAGTATTTGATAGGATTGGTAAAGAGAAAACCTCCGTTGGGCAGTACAGCAAAATCCGTCACGAAATCGTCAATCCAGATATCCCTTTTGAAACTGCCGTCAAAACCGTATACGAACACACGGTTGCTATGGCCGTCCAGAATGAAGAACTCGCTGCTGTCGGGGAGTACGTCAAAACGCTCTATGATACGGTAGTTGCCGGTACCCTTGCCCTGGCGGTCAAAACGGCGCAGGTACTTACCCTTGCTGTTAAAGAAATAAAGTGTATTCGATGATCGGACGATGATTGTGTCACCGAACGATACCACATCTTCAACCGAAGGAACGATGCTCTCAACACCTGCATTCTCCAGATACACGGTATCAACCCGTGCAAACATGCTGGACATGATGGGATACTCGGTGGGATCATCTACAAGAAGGGGAGCCGATATCTCGTGAAGGCAAGTGTCGCATACCTTCTGTTCGCCTTTACAACATGGCAGAAGGAAAAGGACCAGCAGAAATGAGCAGAATCTCACAACTGATTTCACGTTTGACAACATACCTAACTTGAATTGCACTACAAAGTTACACAACCATACGCAATAATTAACATAAATTTTAAAAAAAGAGCCGATCCTTCTCAGAATCGGCTCCTATGTGCATTTAGAGATGCTTTTTTATTTCTGGGCAGCCTTATGCTTAGCCTCGATTTCCTTGTTCATCTCGTCAAGTCTCTCATCGGTAAGAGGATACTTGTATACCAGATATCCTACAACTACCAGAAGAATGGCGGGAATGATTGTGGTGAACACAAGGATTGCATTCTGTACAGTCGGATTATAATCACTGATGTGAGTATAATAAGCGTTAACAGGCGCGCTGATGAATGATGCCAGGAATACTACGATAAAGATGCTCAGTACCAGCTGCAGGCACTTGTTTGCCTTGAACTCCTCCCACATCTCCTTGAATGAAACAGGCTTCTCGGGAGTGGTGGTGATGTTCTCCTTGCTGCCCATGAAGCAGAGTGTCAGAAGAACGAAACCTACTACTGCAAAGATGCATGTTACAGTGAACCAAGCCTTAGGATCGGTAGGCAGAGCTGACTCCTCGCTGGCCAGGTTGAATCCGATAAGACCCATAACCCAGGGAGTGATGAAACCAGCCAGAGAGAAACCGGCCTTGAAAGCAACACCTGCAAGAGCGTTGACGGTAGCAGCAGGACGGTTGCCTGTACGATACTCGGCATCGGTGATAACCTCAGGAACAAGAGCCCACATGAGTGAACCTACCAGCAGACCTACACCGGTCAGAACCTTAGCACCCTGAACAATTACATTGCACTTCTGAACATCAAAGAACTTACCGATGATGAACAGTGTGATGAATCCTACAAGACCCACGCACAGAAGCAGATAATAAAGGCCCTTCTTACCGAACAGTTTCTTCAGAACGGGAAGCAAAGGCAGGATGATGAAGGCAGGAATTGTGCCAATAGCCATGAATATAGCCTGGTTCCAGTCAACTGCAATGCCTACGCACATAGCAAGACCGATGGGGAAACCGGCCTGAACTACGATCTGACCGATATTGGCGCATACCATACGGGTTGAGGTGAGGATAAGAACCTCATCGTTGTCACGGGTCATTGAGGCCATGATTGAGCCGTAAGGTATATTCACTACTGAATAGATCATGCTGAGCAGAGTGTAGCTTACTGTTGCATAGACAATCTTCCATGTCATACCCCATGTAGCTACTGCAGGAAGCATCAGGAAGCAAGCGGCAACGGTAAGAGGAATACCGCCGTAGAGCAGATATGTACGATACTTTCCAAGCTTGGGATTGTGGTTATCAATATACTTTCCTACTACAGGGCTCCAGAAACAGTCAAGGAGTCTTACTGCAAGGATAAGACCGCTTACAAAACCCGGATTGATTTTCAGTACTGTACACAGGTACAGCATCAGGAAACATGCAACCGTCTGGAAAATAAGATTCTGGGCAAGGTCACCGGAACCGAAACCGATTCTCTGGCCCCAACTCAGTTTGTAATAACCGTTGTTTACTTCGTTTGCCATAAAAATGAGTTTATTGATTAATAATTATTGGTTATCTGATAATTCGGCCCACAAACTTACACAAAAAATCGGTTTTTGATGTATAGGCCTGTCATTTATTGACCCGTTTCCATATAGACCACGGCTCTCTGTACGCTCTCGTCAAGTTCCTGAATCACCTGGTAATAGGCATTCATTCCCCACAGAAGGCGGGCTATGGTAGCCTTGAGTTGGGTCTTGAATATGGGCAGACAATACTCATACTGCTCCTGGTCGAACTCAACCTTTTCATCCTTGGCCTTGTCCAGGAACGCTTTCAGTACATCGGGACCCACCTCAAACATGCGGTTATAGTCCTGGAACGTACGGAAACGGCGCTGCAAGCTGCGACGGTTGCGTTCCACATATTTGAATGATGTGTTGAACACCACATTCTTGGCAGTCACGTTACGGTAGTACTGGTTGATTCTGGTGGTATCCAGAGGAACAAAGATATCAGGCATTATTCCGCCGCCGCCATACACGGTCCTGTGATTGACCATAGTCTCGTACTTGAGCGAATCGGGGAAATGTATGCTGTCGCGGTTGGTAAGCTCGCCGTGACGCAGGCGCTCCTCAATATCATCGCCGTAATCCACATCCTTGCCGTAAGGTTTCTGGATGCATCGGCCCACGGGAGTGTAGTACTTGGCAACCGTAAGACGAATCAGAGAGCCGTCATGGAACTCAATGGGACGCTGCACAAGACCCTTGCCGAACGAGCGGCGGCCTATGATTGTGGCACGGTCCCAATCCTGGACTGCGCCCGATACAATCTCGCTGGCCGATGCCGAATACTCATCGATAAGAACCACCAGTTTGCCTTCACGGAAACGGCCGCGTCCGTCGGCCAGATAACCGCTTTTGGGCGAACGTCGGCCCTCGGTGTAAACCACCATCTGGTCACGGTTCAGGAATTCGTTTGCCAGGCCCACGGCGGCCATCAGCAGTCCGCCTCCGTTTCCCTGCAGGTCAAGGATCAGTGACGTGGCACCCTGTCTGCGCAGTTCGGTAAGTTTCTCCTCAAATTCATCGACGGTAGTCACGCCAAAACCGGACAGTTTTATGTAACCCACTCCCGGACGGATCATATAGCCTGCATCGACAGTATTGACAGGAATCTTGTCACGGGTAACGGTGAATTTGATAGTCTCTTTGACTCCGCGACGCACGATTCCCAGATTGACCTTGGTACCTCTGGGGCCGCGCAGACGTTTCATGATTGACTCCTGAGACATCTTGACGCCGGCTATGGCGGTATCGTTAACGGTGATTATGCGGTCACCCGGCAGAATACCCACCCTCTCGGACGGACCGTCGGGTATGGGCTGAACTATAAACAGGGTGTCCTCGACCATATTGAACTGGACGCCTATGCCGTCAAACGAACCCATCAGGGTCTCGTTTGATTTGTCATTCTCCTCGGCGGTAAGATATGTGGAGTGCGGATCCAGCTCCTCGAGCATGCCTTTGATGGCCTGCTCCACAATCTTCTTCTCATCCACCTCCTCAACATAGAGGGCCGATATGGCTCCCTCGGCCACAAGCAGTTTCTGCAGTTCCGCATCAATGGCGGTTGCCTGAGGCTGCATCGGCATCTGAGGCTGACGCTGCGGCTGCATCTGGGGTTGCATCTGCGGCTGCATCTGGGGCTGTCCGATACGACCGGGCTGTGCCATCAGCAGCAACGGCAAAATAAGTACTGCACAAAGAATATGTATCCTTTTCATAATCATCTCTTGAAAGTATCTATCATAAGGTCATCGGCATTACGGCCGAATGACAATAATTCACGTACCAGACTGCTGCTCACGTGCTGGACAGCAGGACTGGAAACAAGCAGAACCGTCTCAACACCGTCGATGCTGCGGTTTATGTCGGCCAGGTTACGCTCCTTGTCATAATCAGTCACTGAGCGAATACCACGAAGTATGGCGTCACAACCGTTTTCCCGTACTGCATCCACTGTAAGGCCCTTGTACTCTATCACGCTTACACGCGAATAGCCCTTGTAAAAACTGCGGATTGCTTCAAGACGCTGCTCACTGCTGAACAACGGCTTCTTCTCCTCATTTACGCCTACGGCTATCACCACCTCACAGCCAAGATTCAGAGCACGCTCCACAAGGTCGGCGTGTCCAATCGTGAAGGGGTCGAATGACCCGGGGAAAAACAGTTTCATAGCTCTCTCTTTTAGTTAGAATTTCTCACCTTCGTCCTCCTCGACACGGTCCTCCTCGACAACCAGGTTGTCAATAATGAAGTTCTGACGTTCCATGGTGTTCTTGCCCATATAGAACGACAGCAGGTCATCGACTGCATCGGTCTTCTTAAGTGTCACCATCTCCAGACGCATATCGGGGCCGATAAAGTTCTTGAACTCATCGGGCGATATCTCACCGAGTCCTTTGAATCGGGTTATCTCCGGGTTGGGCGACAGTTTCTCTATTGCCTGCTTGCGCTCCTCATCACTGTAACAGTAGATGGTCTCAAACTCGCCCTTCTCGGTCACCACACCGTCCACATGGCCGGCAGGTCCTTTTTTCTTCTTGCGCTTGTTACGCACACGGAAGAGCGGGGTCTGAAGTATGTATACGTGTCCCTTCCTGATAAGTTCCGGGAAGAACTGCAGGAAGAAGGTAATCATCAGAAGACGTATGTGCATACCGTCCACATCGGCATCGGTTGCAACTATTATCTTGTTGTAGCGCAGGTCATCAAGGCCCTCCTCTATGTTCAGGGCCGCCTGCAGCAGGTTAAACTCCTCGTTCTCGTAAACCACCTTCTTGGTAAGGCCGTAGCAGTTCAGGGGTTTACCACGCAGGCTGAATACGGCCTGGGTGTTAACGTCACGGCTCTTGGTGATTGATCCGCTAGCCGAATCTCCCTCGGTAATGAATATGCAGCTCTCCTCCTGACGGTCACCGCGGGCATCGTTCAGGTGGATGCGGCAGTCGGCCAGTTTGCGGTTGTGCAGGTTGGCTTTCTTGGCACGCTCGCGGGCCTGCTTGGTTATACCTGCTATCTCCTTGCGCTCCTTCTCGGATTCAAGGATCTTCTTGAGAATGACATCGGCCACATCGGGCTCCTTGTGGAGCAGGTCATCGACCTCCTTCTTTATGAAATCACCCACGAACTTGTTGAGTGACTGACCTCCGTTGGGACTCATCGTGGTCGATCCCAGCTTGATCTTGGTCTGGCTCTCAAACACAGGCTCCTCGACATTCAGGGCTATTGCGGCCACTATGCCGTTACGGACATCGCCCAACTCAAAGTTCTTGCCGTAGAACTCCTTGATGGTACGGGCAATATGCTCCTTGAACGCGCTCTGGTGGGTACCGCCCTGTGACGTGTACTGACCATTCACGAACGAGTAGTACTCCTCGCCGTACTGGTTGGTATGGGTAAATGCAATCTCTATGTCAGTTCCCTGCAGATGGATGATGGGATAGAGGCTCTGGGCGCTCATACGCTCCATAAGCAGATCCTCCAGACCGTTGCGTGACACAAAACGCTGGCCGTTGTACATGATTGTAAGGCCGGTGTTCAGGTAGGTGTAGTTACGCAGCATGGTCTCTATGATGGCCGGGCGGAACTGGTAGCCCACGAACAGGGTGTTGTCAGGCTCAAATATAACCTGTGTTCCATGCTCCTCGGCACTGGGAAGAGTCTCATCGGACTGAAGCTTGCCGCGCTCAAACTGAAGCGTGCGGACCTGGCCATCACGCCAGCTGCTCACCTGGAAATGGTTACTGAGAGCGTTAACCGCCTTAAGGCCGACACCGTTCAGACCCACGCTCTTCTTGAATGCCTTGCTGTCAAACTTACCGCCGGTGTTCAGGATGCTTACAGCCTCAAGCAGTTTGCCCTGAGGGATACCACGGCCGTAGTCACGTACCGAAACCTTGCCTGTATCGGCCAGGTCTATCTCGATGCGCTTGCCGGTATTCATGCGGAATTCATCGACACTGTTGTCAATGATCTCCTTGAGCAACACGTAGATTCCGTCATCGGCTGCAGATCCATCACCCAGTTTACCTATGTACATACCTGGACGGGTACGGATATGCTCCATATCGTCCATGTGGCGGATATTGTCCTCGTTGTACTGCACCTGAGGGATCTGCTGGTCAAATAATTCTTCAGTGTCTGCCATATATATCTATTATACTTATTTCAACTCTTAATTAAATCAGATGGGCCTGAAAAAGACAGCCCTGCGGCGCACAATCTTTACTCCTTCATAGTAGGACCACTGGCTCTGAACCTTTTTGTTGTCAACCAGTTCCGGGTTGGTCTCGGCCAGTTTGTATCCCATATCTGCCAGAGTAGGATTGAGTATTGTGAACGGTACTGCATTGATACCCTTGTTCTGATACTCGGGCTTTACTGCAATGAACAGGAACTCCACAATATTGTCGCGCTTTATCTTGAGTGCCTTGATTATGTGCCACCAGCCAAACGGGAACAGGCGGCCTTTGGCTTTCTGAAGTGCACGCGCAATGGATGTCATCGTGAGCGCTCCTGCCACAAGATTGTCATCCTTGTCAAGCACGAAAGCGGCAAAACGCTTGTCCAGCAGCGGCACGAACTTGCGGGCAAAGTCATCAATCTGCTTATCCGAGAATGCCGAATATCCGTACAACGGGGCAAACGCCTCATTCACCAGATGGAACAGTTTATGGGCATATTTCTTAGCCTCCACACTCTTGCTGTGTTCCAGTTTGTCAATATGAAGATTGTAACGGTCAAGCACTATCTTTCCTATGCGCTCCATCTTCTCGGGCAGGGTATTATACGGAATATGTCTCTCCACCCACTCTGCCGACGGTTTGAGCCCAAGCTGCTCCATATGCTTGGGATAGTAGGGATAGTTGTAGATTGTTGCCATGGTGCCCATCAGGTCAAAACCTTCGGTGAGCATTCCCTCGGGATCAAAATCGGTAAATCCGAAAGGTCCCTCCAGACGGTCCATACCACGCTCCTTACCCCATGCCGATACGGCATCAAGCAATGCACGGCTCACATTGATGTCGTCAATGAAATCTATCCATCCGAACCTTACGGTCTTGACCTTCCAAGCCTCATTGGCTTTGCCGTTGATGATGGCAGCCACGCGGCCCACCACCTTACCGCCCTTAAGGGCAATGAACGGCTGTGCCTCACAGAATTCAAGTGCGGCATTACGCTTGGGTCTGAAAGAGTTCTTGGTATCGCTTATCAGGTCAGGTACGGCATAAGGGTGATTCCTGTAAAGCTGCACATTGAAACGTGCGAACCTGCGCAGGTCCCTTCTTGTCCTGACCGCGATTACGGATATCATATCATCTGACATTCTCTCCACCGTTTTTAAATTCAGCGAAGTTACAAATTAATAGGCAGTCTTCCCAATGACACCGACTATAATTATCAACACGGGCGCCTATGCTTCCCGCATCGGCGCCCGTGTTAAAACAAGGACTTATTATTGCAAACTATTTGAGAAGATCAGCCAGCTTACTTATAAGCGCATTGCCCCGCAGACCCTTGGCCAGAATGGTTCCGGTCTGGCAGTCAACAAGGAAATTAGCCGGTATGCTGTGTATGTTATAAAGACGTGCAACCTCATTGTCCCAATAGTTGAGGTCACTTACATGAATCCAGTTCATTTCATTCTCTTTTATGGCATCAATCCATGATTCACGCTCACGGTCCAGAGATACTCCTATTATCTCAAAACCCTTTGATGAATACCTGTTGTATGCATCCTTCAGATACGGGAGTTCACCCATACAGGGGCCACACCATGAAGCCCAGAAATCAATCAGTACGTAACGAGCCCCTGATTCGGCAATCACCTTGCTGGCGGTAACAGGATTTCCGTCAGCATCGTTCTGAGTAAAATCAATGTATGGCTTGCCGACGCCGAAACTCATCAGTTTCTCAACCTCCTCATTAAGATCCTGCCACTCCTGAGTCTTCTTAATATTGTCAGGGAACCTGTCAAGGAAAATCCTGGTTGATTCGGGATCATCGGGATCTGCAAGAGACTGAACCAACACCAGACCGAACAGGTTATCCAGATTGTCCTTAAGACTGGATTTGAGACCGCTCTCATAGTCTTCAATCAAAGATACTATGCTGTTGTCAATAGAACCTTCGTTAGCCTTAATTCTCTCGTTGATTTCAAATACAGTCTTCTTGAGGTTACCCAAACCCTCATTGGCCTTGGTTCCGCTCATAATATAGAGAGTGTCAAACTCAAAGGTCATGAGCATCTCACCCGGCTCCACAACGACATCGCAGGTCTGCCCTATGCCGAACTGTGACGTTGTGATCCTTCCCATAACAGGAACCTCTATCTCGCCCTTAAGCTCAAAGCAACCGTCATTGACCGGGGCCGATGCCAACACCTCTCCGCTTTTAGAGCCTACAAGCCAGACCGAATCGCTCTTGCAATCATAAAACTGGCCCTTAACCGTATATTTCTTGTTTGCGGTGCAACTGCACATTGTAGCCACGGCTACTGCAATCAGAAAAAGTCTTTTCATTATATCAAATTATCGGTTTTTAGGATTACTGGATTGGAACTGCCATCTGATCCAGGACAAGTTCAAACTGCTCATGACACAGTGTTCCTGTCAGTTTTGAGAAACGCTTGCCTTCATAATCCGGAAGCAGCTTGTCAACATCCACTGCAGGGAACACAAGTGTGGCATTGGTGATGACAAGATCGCCACCGCGGTCAAAATCCTCATCCAGAGGAACGCTGGCCGACTTGATTTTTACGCTGGTTCCGTCTGTAAGGGTAAGCGTGATATCACTTCCAAAATATGCGGGGTATGTATTTCCGGCACGTACATACAGTTGGAAATTGATCTCCAATGCATCAGGAGTGCTCTCTAACCTCTGTACAAGAACCTTGTTGCCACCTCCGGTACCCGGAAGTTCCAGATCGTTTATGCAGGCAGCACGAATAACCTTGATATTGTCAAACAGATGCTCGTCGCCCGATATGTTCACACCGCGTGACAGATATCTCCTCTGGTTTGTGCTGGGATTAACCTCAACTATATCAAAATAACGCACGTCATCAGGAACAGCCTCAAAGACATCAGTACAATACATGCTGCCTGATTCAGGAACCCAGAAATAGCTGCCGTTGGCATAGTTGTATTCGGGGTGGTAGGGATATTCGGCAAATTCCTGATAGCCCTCCTCACGCAACAGCTTGTACTCCTTGCCATCGGCCACTATCATAATCTGAAGACCATTCTCGGGCATATCCGGCCTGCTCCAGTTGTTACGTTCATATCCCGTATTCTTATGGATAAGTGCAATAACGTCATTACAGAAAGCCACCTGGTCAACACCTGAACCGCTGAATACCTGCGGATTCTCAACTACACGGGTTGCCCTGTTGATGTAGTCATCAGTGTACTCCCCTCTTATCCTGTTCTCCACTTCCATTACGGTCCGGCCCCTGAATTCCTTGTCCAGATCACGCTTGGTGGGCAGAATGGTCATGCGGTAATAACCTTCCTCCTTATACTGACGGCTAAGTTCGCCTTTGTCCTTGTCCTCTTCAAGAATTTCGGCCAGGGCAGACTTGGCACGCTTGGGCTCATATACGCAGATAGTGAATGTGCGGCTGCCTCTTTCAAGGGCTGCTTTCATCATGACCGATGCGTCTTTCCACGGCATAATCTCATCGGGGAAGAAAGCCATGTACTCTATATCGATAGCCTTTATCCAGTCGGCCAATTCACGGGCGGTGCCGTGTACAGTCAGGCCGTTATGGTCAAGTTCATAGACGCCGGGCTGCCATGTGTAGATGCGGCCGTACCTGTAGGTCGCATAATAGGCCTCACGGTACTGCTCATCGGTCTTAACAACCAGGCTGTAAATACCAACCTCGTTGAGCATGTCTATGAGCGGGCGGGCACGCTGCAGTCCGGTCTCGGTCTGGTCACCTTCCAAACGTGACAGGACGATGGTCATACGGTGCGTACTGAAACCCTCGTAGTCAAGCAGATAATCGGCCACCTCTTCGGGTTTCATTGAAGCCTCATGGAAATCACCGGTACGGACTATCACGGTATCACCATCAGTGAGCCATATGGCACCGTTCTCCCATGGGAAACGGTTGAACTTGCCCTGACCATACAGATTGTCCAGAATCTGCATGGAATCACGGAGTACGTCCACATTCCTGCCGTCACCGTGACGGGAGGAGTGTGGCTCCGGTTTGCAGTCATAAACCGTGACTGCGAAAGAGATCATGACCAGCCCCATCAGCAAGGGAGCGTATAAGGCCTTGAATGCTCTTGCAAACTTGGAGTCCTTTCTGTTCATCATATTGATTCTATTGGAAAGGTTCTGTTTCTTAAAGTGGTTGGTAATGCTGTAACCGCTAAGTGAAGCGATCTTGCCAAGCAGCATATACTGGTATGCCTTGGCGTCAAAACCGTCACGTATCACACAACCGTCAACCTGGAACTCATGAACATCCTGCAGGTCCTTGCGCAGCATCATGGTGACAGGATTGAACCACTGCATTGCCGATAGTATATCCACCATCAGAATGTCATATGAATGACCCAGGCGGACATGTGTCATCTCATGATCAATGATGACACTGCGGTTGACCGATTCATAATCCTCACGCGAGATGACTATGTTGTTCATCCAGCTGAACGGCGATATGTTCATGTCAACCATATGGATACGGATACCGTCAACGGTCCTGACCACACGACCTGTGCGCATGAGACGGCGCACCTGAACGATTGACAGGATTGTACGGGACAGATGGAACACGCATCCTGCAAACCATATCACAAGAGCTACCAGCCACCAGTTGATTTCACGGGCCGGGGTTTGGGCGGCAACTGTCGGGGCCGAATCCTGTCTGACAGGACTGACTGTAGCCGATTCGGCCTTTGCCGCCTGAACGCCCGTCTCAGTCTGAGCGGGGAGCTCAGGCAGAGCAGGCATAGGGGCAGACATAGCTACCGACTCACCTGCTGTAGTGGCAGCCAAAACATCTGCGGGCACGTAACGGTGTATCGTGAACACGCAGAACGGCAGAATGAATGATACCATAATCATGCTCGTGAGCAGGCATCGGTTCAGCTTATGGAACGTCTCCTTGCTCATGAGCAGGCGGTAAAATAGGTAGAAGCAAACCAGGATCAGCGCTACCTTGAACTGGTAGGTCAGGAACGCCGTCCCTATTGTAGCATCTGTTGTGAAAAGGAAATTCATTGGAAAAGTAATTAGGTTGGAGGGAGTTTCTTGTAGTCCTTAAGGAGTCCCTATTGCTCCTTGCCTCGTTCTATCTGTTCAATCAGACCTTTCAGTTCCTGTAGCGATATCTTCTCTTCGGTGACCAGCGCCGAAACCGCGCCCAGGTAAGAATTGTTGAAACACTTTCCGATCAGTGTATCCAGACTCATCTCGCTGTATTTCTCTCGGCTGAATGCCGGATAATACTGGTACGAGCCGCTATAGGAGTTGTGTTTAAGATAGCCGTTTGACTCGAGCGTACGGACCTGTGTGGACAAGGTATTGAAATGAGGCTGGGGCTCAGGATACAACTCCTGAAGTTCCTTGACATAAAGCGGCCCCTTGTCCCAGAACCAGTTCATGATTACCTCTTCTTTTTTTGTGAGTCTCTTCATATATAATTAAAGTAAGTTTTCACGCACTTATTTGGCTGCTAAATAATAAATAACCAAAGTTCTGACGCAAATATACAACTAAAACCATTCGTTCCCAAACAAATTAACGAATATTATTAGTTGATATCTTATGGACACAAAAAAAACCGCCCAAAAGCGGTTTCTTTGTGGGCCATCTAGGGCTTGAACCTAGGACCTCCAGATTATGAGTCTGTTGCTCTAACCAACTGAGCTAAAAGCCCGGAGAAAGAATCATCGGCCTTGGCCGACTGCTTCATTCGGGTGCAAAAGTACTCCAATAACCCGAATTAGCAAAGTTTTGGAACAAAAAATTCCCATACCCCGTCTATCTTCACTACTTTTGTAGTCCAAAACTTTAACGCATGACCATACCGGTTCCGGACAACAACAGATACGCCGCCACGATAGGATTCTTTGACGGAGTCCATCAGGGTCACGTACACCTGCTGGAGGAACTCAAAGTCATTGCTGCACAGCGCGGCCTTAAGAGTATGGCCATCACTTTCCCCGAGCATCCGCGTCAGATACTGCAGTCCGATTACCGTCCGCGCCTGCTATCAACCCCCGATGACAAGGTGCGCCTGCTCGAGAAGACCGGTATTGACTACTGCTTCCCGCTGCACTTTACCACTGCACTTGCAGCCCTGGACGCCCGCACGTTCATGACTGATTTCCTGCAGAAGAAACTGGGAGTAAGCACCCTGCTTGTAGGACATGACCATCACTTTGGCCACGATACCAACCTGACTATAGATGACTACCGCCGCATAGGCAATGAGATAGGCATGGAGGTGATTCCGGCCGATGCATATCTCTACGAGGGAGCACCCATAAGCAGTTCACGCATACGCCGCGAACTTGTGGCAGGCAATGTCAGGGCCGCCAACGATATGCTGGGCTACCGGTACACCATAAGCGGCACGGTCATTCACGGACTTCAGAACGGCCGTAAGATGGGATTTCCCACCGCAAATCTGGGCCCCTACTGCGAATTCATGCAGATTCCGGCTGACGGCGTCTATTCATCGGTCGCCAAAGTTGACGGTGAGGTATGGCCGGCCATGCTCAATATAGGTTTCCGCCCCACGTTTGAGGGTAAGGCCCGCACCATCGAGGCCCACCTGCTGGGATTTGACCGTGACATTTACTTCCATGAACTGACATTGGAGTTTGTGGATTTCCTGCGTCCGGAACGCAGGTTTGAGTCTCCTCAGGAACTGGCTGCCCAGCTTGAAGCTGACCGCAACAAAGTAAGACAAACAATTAACATAGGATAATATGAAAATCAAAAGGACACTCGTATCTATCGGCGTTTTCTTTGCCGCTCAGCTTTTAGTTTCACTCATATTCCTGATTGCAGGTATGATTCAGGGAATGGGCGTGATGGAAGCAATGACAGCTACCATGGCTCCGGCTCTTCTTATATCGGACTTTCTGGTAATCGTGATACTTCTGTTACTCAAGTACTGCAGCATAAAGGAACTGTTCAAGAAAGTACCGGCTGATGTACTTCTGATATCGATAGTTTTTGCCATGAGCGGAATGTATGCCGTTGAACTTGTGTCTTCACAGTTTGAAATTCCCAACACTCTCGAGGAGCAGTTTCAGGCTATGGCAGGAACAATAACCGGATTCCTGGGCATAGGCATTGTAGGCCCCATAATGGAGGAGATAATTATGCGCCGTGTCATCCTGAAGGAGATGGCCAAGGCCACCAAGAGCATGTGGTGGGGTATAATCATTTCATCAGCCCTGTTCGCAATCATTCATGTCAATCCCATACAGGTTGTATTCGCAATGCCGGCAGGCATGTTCCTGGGTTGGATTTACTGCAAGACAGGAAGCCTGCTTGTTCCTATCTGCATTCACATAATCAACAACTCAATATCATTCGTATTGATGAGTATCGGTGCTGAAGGTGACTTGAGTCTGAACAGCACACTAGGCGTGATACTACTCATATCATTCACACTCATCTGTGTAGTATCATGTATCTGGATTGTCAGATACTACGCCAAACTCAAGAAAGAGCAGGAACTCCAGCAAGCTGCCGCTGTAGAGGAATCACAGAGCGATAGTGGTGCCGGTGAGCTTGTCCAGTGACTCGGCCTTGGTAATCAGGACCGATGACACACCGGCCTGCAGTGCGTTGAAGGCATTCTGAATCTTTGGGATCATGCCTCCGCTGATAGTGCCGTCCTGTACCAGACGCGGGAAATCGTAGTAAGAGATATAGGGAATGACGCTGTTGTCATCATCCTCATGCAACAGTACGCCCGGTTTCTCAAAGCAGAAGATAAGTGTAACCTTGAAGTATGATGCCAGTGCCTTGGCTGCCTCGCCGGCAATGGTATCGGCATTGGTATTGAGCAACTGGCCCTTGCCGTCATGTGTAAGGGGAGCCAGAACCGGAACTATACCCTTCTCAATAAGATCGGCCAGGAACTCGGCATTGACAGCCTTTACGTCACCCACAAAACCATAGTCAATCTCCTTGACGGGGCGCTTGTCGGACTGCATCACATTGCAGTCTGTACCGGTAAGTCCTATGGCGTTGATGCCACCCGCCTGCAGTTTGGCAACGATGTTCTTGTTTACCAGACCGCCGTAGACCATAGTCACTACGTCAAGCATATCGGCATCGGTTATACGGCGTCCGTCAACCATCTTGCTCTCTATGCCCAGACGGCTTGCCATGGCAGTTGCCGAACGGCCGCCTCCGTGTACCAGAAGCTTGGCACCGGGTATAGCCTTGAAATCCTTGAGCAGACGCTCCAGAGTCTCGGGCTGCTCAACAATCTTGCCGCCCACCTTTACTATGACAAGTGACTGTTTCATATATGGTCAATCTTTCTTAAGGTTCAACAGTTGTTTCAGATAAGTTATGGTGTCCGATATCTGGGCGCGGGATTCCAGACGGTCTCCGGGGCAGATGAACCGGGCCCTCAGGTAACCGGGCTCGCGGCGACGGGTCTCGCTCTCAATGAATTCGGCCAGCTCATCATCGGTCTTGGATGCAATCAGCGGACGTTGTGAACGGGCCACCTTGAGACGACGCAGTAGAGTATCGTTATCGCATTTAAGATAGACGGTCTGTCCATGCTGCAGCATGTAGTCCATATTGTCGCCTATGAGCGGTGTGGAGCCTCCGCATGACACAATCACGTCATCAAAATCGCCCACCTCACGCAGCATACGGCTCTCTATCTCACGGAACCCCTGCTCGCCACGGGTGGCGAATATCTGGCTCACGCTCTTAAGATACCGGCGCTCAATATACTGGTCCAGGTCAATGAAAGAGATTCCAAGGTCCTTAGCCAAAGCCTTGCCGAGGGTGGTTTTGCCAGCCCCCATAAAGCCCATAAGGAAAACCCTTATCATTTCTTGGTCTTGAATATACGGCGCTTGGGAGCTGAACCGGTCTTCTCAATCTGACGCTTGATGATATCCTGGCACTCCTCCTCGGTCAGAGTAGTGGGATCCATGTTTCTGGGAATCTTGTAGTTGCTTCCCTGATATGCAATATAAGCACCGTAACGGCCGTTCATCACCTCCATATCGGGATTGCCCGGGAATGACTTGAGCACCTTCTTTGACTCAGACTCACGCTTGCTCTGAATAAGGTGAACAGCCTCTTCAAAGGTGATAG